>OGLM01003550.1_pt1 | contig 12535 bp, 8 predicted proteins | sample 1572531 | NCBI WGS metagenome assembly OGLM01 (sample SAMEA2581909, study PRJEB24529) | metagenome | biome: Human gut stool | place: China | collected 2011 | reverse complement strand
TCAAACTGCTCCCGCCATGCTTTGCGGGCGGCTTCCTCGGCGCGCTCCTTGGCAAACTCCACCCCGGTCAGGCCCAGCTGAGCGCAGGCATACTTCAAGAACTCCATCCGCTTGCCGGTGGGCTCCATCAGGGTCAGCTCCAACTCGGGCTTGTAGATCTTTGTCACAATGCCCGGAAATCCGGCACCGGCACCCACGTCCACCATCTTCCCTGTCACCTCGGGATGGCTGGCAAACAGCAGGCTGTCGAGGAAGTGCTTGTCCTCAATGCCCTCCGGGTCAGTGATGGCGGTCAGGTTGACCTTCTGGTTGTAGTCCACCAGGATCTGCGCAAAGGCATCCAGCTGGTCCAGCTGGTCCCCGGTCAGCGCAATGTTCCACATGGAACATTTTTGCTCCAGTCTCGCTTTATCGATCATTTCGCACCTCTCGTTCTCGATTTCAAATCGGCGCAGAACAAAATGCGGTTAAGAGATTTTCGTGCGAATGCACGAATCTCCAGCATTTTTGTTTGAAGCCTTCTTCTTTGGGGTCACCAGGGGCGAGCATCCCCTGGTTCGTGCCTCCCGCGCCTCGAAAGTAGCGGGTGCTTTTCTGGTTCTCTTTTGGCACGCAAAAGAGAACATTCCAGTATTGTTTGTTGCGTCTTACAGCGCACCGTGATACAATAAACAAAAATCCATTTGAAAAAGGAGAATCCCAATGAAGCAATATCCCGGTTATACCGTCGTGCGCTGCGAGGACTGCCCCGAACAGCACGGTACCCTGACCGTGCTGACCCACGATGTCAGCGGTGCGACCATCCTGCTGGTGGAGAACGAAGATGTGAACAAGGCGTTCGGCATCGGCTTCGGCACCTTCCCATCGGATGACACGGGTGTGTTCCACATTCTGGAGCACTCGGTGCTGGCGGGCAGCGAAAAGTACCCGGTGACCTCGCCGTTTTTGCAGCTGCTCAAGAGCAGCATGGCGTCCTTCCTGAACGCGATGACCTTCCCGGACAAGACGGTCTATCCCTTCGCCACCCCCAACGAGACCGACTTCCGGAACCTGATGGACGTCTACCTGAACGCGGTGTTCTGCCCGCTGGCCATGGTGGACCGGGCTGTGTTCGAGCAGGAGGGCTGGCACCGCGATGCCGACGGCACCGTGAGCGGCGTCGTCTACAACGAGATGCAGGGTGCGCTGGCCTCCCCGGATGCACAATTGCAGGATGCGCTGGAGCGGGCAATGTTCCCGGATACGGCCTACGGCTTTGTGTCCGGCGGCGACCCGGCCTCCATCCCGGCGCTGACCTATGAGAAGTACCAGCGGGTGTACCGCCGCCATTACAGCGCCGACAACTGCTGTGTGACCCTGTACGGCAGGATGGATATGGCCGAAAAACTGGCCTTCCTGGATGAACACTACCTGAGCAGGATGCCCAAGGGCACCAGCCAGCCCAGACTGACGCTGCAGGACGAGCAGCCGGGCGTCTGCGTGAACATCCCGTACTATACCGAAAAGCCGGAGGCCGACCAGGTGCAGTGTGCGCTGGCCTGGTACACCGGCGCATTTGCCGACCGGGAACGCCAGCTGGGCGTGGAGATCCTGCTGGACGCGCTGCTGGGGTCGAACCAGTCGCCGCTGAAGGCTGCGCTGCTGGAGCAGCAGCTGGGGGCTGATATCGACATCGGCTTTGACGACAGCACGTTGCAGCCCACGCTGGAACTGGTGCTGCGCGGTGCCACCGAAGAGACCGCAGGCCGGTTTGCGGCCGGGGTCCGGAGCGCCGTGGACGACATCCTGGCCGAGGGCATCCCGGAAGACCTGCTGCTGGCCAGCCTGAACGCGGCAGAGTTCGCCTCGCTGGAGCGGCCGGGCAGCCTGCCCGACGGTGTGCTGGACGCCATCCATGCAGCGACCGGCTGGCTCCACGCCGGGGACCCGACCCTGCTGCTCCACACGAATCAGCTCTTCGCCGCCCTGCGGGAGAAGATGGCCTCCGGCTGGTTCAACGACCTGCTGCGGGAGCTGTTCGCGGCTGCGCCGGTGCAGGTCATTCAGGTGCCGACCCTGCCCAAGGCGGAAGAACCCGATGCAGCCCCGGCCCGTACCGACGGCAAGCTGGCGTTGGACCATCCGCTGACGGTGGGAGACCTGGGCGAGGGCAGCCCCAGCGCCGAGGGCGTTGTGGGCAGCGTGGCCGGTGCAGAGCTGCTGCACCACCCCTCCAAGGGCAGTTTGTATCTGAACATTTACTATGACCTCGGCGGGCTGACCACCGAAGAAGTGCAGTATCTCGACCTGCTGACCGATGTGCTGGACGAGCTGGACACCCCGCGCCACACGGCCCGCGAGCTGAACACCCTGCGCAGCACCTGGCTGGGCGACAGCCAGGCCTGCATCAGCTTCTGGACTGGGCGGCAGGCGGGGAACCCCTGCCACGCAAAGCTCACCCTGAACATGAGCCTGCTGGAGCGCAGTCTGGAAAAGGCTGTGGAACTCGGCGGCGAGTGGCTGTATGAGACCCGGCTGACCGGCGCAAAGGCCGAAGCGGCCTTCGCCCGTGTGCTGAGCCAGCAGAAGCTGAACATGGAGCAGCAGTTCCTCCAGATGGGCAACCAGTACGCCGCCGTGCGCGCCGGGAGCCACTATTCGGTGGAGTATGCGCTGAGCGAGGCATGCAGCGGCGTGACAGGGTATCACTTCCTGTGCGCGCTCTTGGAACAGGCCGACTGGGCCGACCTGGGCCGGAAGCTGGAAGCCGTGCGGGAAAAGGTGCTGCACCACGCAGCCCTGACCATCAGCCTGCACGGCAGCGAGGATGCCCGGAAGCAGCTGGAAGCCCTGCTGCCCGGCAGTGCCTTTGCCGAGGGGATGCGTTCGCCCGCCCGGCCCTACACCCAGGCGTTGACGGCTCCGGTGAACGAAGCCTTCATCATCGACGGCGGGGTGAACTACGACATCCTAACCTGGCCGCAGGAGCGGAAGCCGGAGCGCCGGGTGCTGGCCCGCGTGATGAGCTACGAGTATCTGTGGCACCACATCCGCGAGGTGGGCGGCGCGTACGGCACCGGCATGGTGACCCGCGCCGAGACGGAGTATCTGTATACCTACCGTGACCCGCATCTGGCCGAGAGCTACGAGATCTTTGCAAAGGGCCCGGCGGAACTGGCCGCCCGCGCGTACACCGAAAAGGACCTGACGGATTCCATCGTGGGCACCGTCTCCGAGATGGACAAGCCCATGAAGCCCAGCGCAGAGGCGCGGGACCTCGACCGCCGGTACTTCTGCGGCATCACCGACGCGATGCTGGCCGCAGACCGCAAGGCCCTGTGCAGCGTAGACGCTGCCGCGCTGAAGGCCATGGCCGCAGAGCTGGGCACCGCGATGCAGCACGGCACCCGCGTGGCTTTTGGCAGCAAGGAGGCTGTGGAAGGCGCAAAGGGCCTGTTTGACCGCATCGAGACGCTGTAACACAAGATAAAAGAAGAGATCCCCCGGCGGCTGGAACGCTCTGAACGGAGAGCGGCCCGGCTGACCGGGGGATCTTTTGCTTTTTTACGGAGCGTCGTCCAGCGTTTCGGCGATGACATAGCGGGGGCGGCGTTTGACTTCGTCGTAGATCTTGGCGAGGTAGTAGCCGATGATGCCGAGGCTGAACATGAGCAGTGTGCCGGTGAAGAGCTGCAGCAGGATGACCGTGGTGAAGCCTTCGAGCGCTTCGCCTGCAAGATAGCGGAACAGCGACTCGCCGCCCACCAGAAGGGTGGCGATCAACATCAGAAAGCCCATCAGGATGACGAGGTAGAGCGGGGCCGAGGTGAAGGATGCCAGGCTGGAAATGGCGTAGCGGATGAGGCCGAAGGTAGACCAGCTGCTCTGCCCGGCAGTGCGGGGCTGGACGTCGAACTCCACCCGCGCCGTGCGGAAGCCCACCCACGCCGAGAGGGCGCGGTAGAAGGTGTTCCGCTCCGGCAGATTCAGCAGGACGAGCACGGCCTTGCGGTCCAGCAGCTTGAAGTCGGAGCTGCTGCGCAGGTCGGTCTTGGCCGCCTTGCTGATGAGCCCATAGAACCAGCGGGCGGCGGTGCGGTGGGCGGCGCTTTCGGTGCCGCGCTCGCGCTTGACGCCCTCCACGACCTCGATGCCCTGGGTCCAGAGCCGGTACATTTCGGGGATCGTTTCTACGGGGTGCTGCAAGTCGCAGTCCAGCGTGACGCAGCAATCGCCACGGGCGGCCTGCAGCCCGGCGTATAGGGCTGCTTCCTTGCCGAAAGCGCGGGAGAACCGGATGCCGCGCACCTGCGGGTACGCCTGCGCCGTCTGGCGGATGACGTCCCAGCTGTTGTCGGTGGAACCATCGTTGACAAAGAGCACCTCGTAGCGGATGTGGGCGGCGGTGAGGACCTCGGCCAGCCGCCGGGCCATTTTGGGGATGTTCTCCGCCTCGTTGTGGGCGGGGAGGATGACGGAGAGAAGCGGTTCAGCGGCCAAGGTGCTCGACTTCCTTTCGGTTGAGGGTGTGCAGGGCATGGGCCTCGACTGCCCGGCCCTCGGACAGGTAGAAGGGGTGAAAATCAGTCTTCTGCGGGTCAAAGAAGGGCCCGCCCGGCTCCACGCCGCCGGGGTGGAAGAGCAGCTCGACCGGCTGGCCGCGTTTCTGCGCCAGACGGAGGTACTGCGGCAGCACGGCCCGGACGCGGTCGGCGTCCATGTGGCCGGAGAAGAGGATGCCGCAGAACAGGGCCGTGGGGATGCCGCTGCGGCGGAATGCGGGGCGGTCGAGCAGCCAGCAGCCGTTCAGCACGGCCTGCTTGACGGCATTGACGGCGGAATAGCTGCCCCAGAGCCGGGGACAGCCGACAAAGGGCGACAGCGGCTCGGCCGGGATGCGCAGATGCTCGACCGGGAGATGGTGGTCGGCGAGGACCTGCAGCAGCGTCCGGAAGACCAGCGGGATCATGTGGGTGTGCTGGTGGCTGTCGATGCGCAGGGGCGTCCCGGCGGGGAAAAGGGCGGCATAGGCGAGGAGCTGACGCTCCAGTTCCCGGTAGAGCTGGGCGGCAAAGGTCCTGCGCCGGGGCGTCAGCGAGAGGTGCAGCAGCCCGGTGAAGGAGTTGCAGAAGCTGCCGTCCGGCCGGACAAGCAGCGGGATCTCCGCAGCGGGAGAAAGGGCTTTGCCCTCCACCAGATTGAGGTGGACGGCCAGCTTCAGCCCGGAAGGGCGCAGCGCGGCGACGGCTTCTTCCAGCGAGCCGTTGGGCACGATGCTGACGCTGTTCAGGCAGCCGTGGGTCTGGCAGCCCCGGATGAGGGCGTCGCCGTGGGCGGTCATGCCATAGTCATCGGCGTGAAAATAGAGGATGGGAAGTTCAGTCATCTGCATCGATCCCCTCTCCCGCCCGGATGACGATGGTATCGCCCACGACTGCGACCGAACCGGTCTGCGGCCAAAGAGGCATCTGCTGGACTTCGTCCAGCGTGAGGAGCTGCTGCTTTTCTGCGCGGGTGGCAAAGGTGTAGTCGGTGGAGCAGTAGTCGTTCAATGCAGCCGTGAGGACGCTCTGGCCCACCGTCGGATCATCCGCGCGGAGGATGAGGCCGGCCGTGTAGCCGGTCATTTCCGGGGAGAGGTCGGCGGAATAAGCCCTGGAATCGGGCAGATGGCCGATGACGGCGATCCGGGTGCAGGCGTCCGTGCCGTCCAGCTGCTCGATGCGGTCTGCAATGCGCAGAAGGGTGCCGTAAGAACGTTCATAGCTCATCTGGGACAGGTGATAGCAGACATTGGCCAGCACGATGCAGTAGAAAACGACGGCCCCTCCCACGAGGAGGATGGCCCAGCTCCGGAGCGCGGAAGCGCGCGGCGAAAGGCCGTCCAGCCGCTCGTAGAACAGCACGAAGCTCAGATAAAAGGCGGCGTAGCCCATGGTCATCAGGTTGTGGTAATCGACGCAGGGGTTGAGGAAATAGAGGGCCGCGGCCCCCAGCGGCAGTGCGGCCAGATAGACGAGCAGGAGCCAAAAGCGGGCCGGGTCGTGCCAAAGGGTCTGCTGTACGAGGGTGGTCAGAAGGAAAACGGCCAGCAGGGCAAAGACCAGAACGTTGAGCACGAACCAGACCGTGAGGCCGTTGTGCAGGTCAAAGAAGAAGCGGAAGAAGCGGGTGATGCAGCCGTGCAGAGCCGACCAGAGATGGAGCGAACCGACGGTGTCGAAGCCCTGATAGTCGGACAGGGCGGTGCCGGAAAAGGCCAGAACCAGCTGCAAGGCCACAGCATAGACCGCTCCGGCCAGCACACCGCCTGCCAGAAACCGCCCCGCACTGCGGAGGGACGCGGCAGCGCTGCGGCGGTGAAAGAGCAGATCGTCCAGCAGCCAGACCAGAAGCAGGGTGATGGTGACGGTCAGATAAGCCTGATAGATGCCCACGGAGAACCACAGGCAGGCTGCCCCCGCGAAGAAGGAACGCCGACCCGGCCGGGTAAGCAGAAGCGCACTGAGGCAGGCGGCCAGCATGGCCAGACAGTAGCCGTCGGCGACGTATTCATAGGCAAAGGTGGAGGTGACGGTGGGAAAGACCGCGATCAAAGCCCCGGCCAGCACCAGCGCCACCGGCTTTTTCAGGTGCAGCAGCGCCGCCACGCAGACCGCCGAACCAGCCAGGAACAACAAGCCCAGCAGCAGGTTCAGCCATGGCAGGTCGTAATAGGAGCTGAGCCCGCAGGCCAGCGAGAGAAAATAGCGGCCATATTGCAGCATTTGCTGGGCATCGTACCGGAAGACGAGGGAATCCCAGTTGGGGAGCCAGTTGGCCATTTTATAAAAGTGCGCGAGCAGGCCGAACCCGAAGGCGGAGAAAAACACGAGCCGCCATTCGGGCCGGAACCTGCGGGCAAGCTGCGCAGGCAGCTGATCGGGGTGTACCATAAAAAACCTCCGAAGGGCGAAATGAGACGAAGTTTAGTTTTAGTATAAACCATTTGAAAACGATACGCCAGCCCATTTTTATGCTTTTCCTTAAAAAATTGAGGGCAAATCCCCCTGTTTGCGGAAAAAGAACGCGGACAGGGGGATTTTTATGCGGTAAAATTGTACACAAAGGAAAATGTTCGCAAAAAACTACAGAGCGGGCCTGCGAAAGGTTGTACTGTTGCGAAAAGATAATTGGTGGTATTATGTTGACAAATCAAAACGAAAGGATGTGAAACAAACCGAATGGCGCAGAAGATACGACCTTCGGCGGGCAAGGGGCTGGACAACCTGCACCGCGCCACGGACACGCTGAGCACGATGCTGGCGCAGGAGGTGAAGGAGCTGAACACCCGTCAGAAAGCGGCCCGCCGCGACGGTGCAGAGGCGGCCGGGACCATGAAGGGCCTGAAGGAAGCCACTGCGGTGCTCAAAGATCTGGCCGCTGTGGCCAAGGCGCTGAACGAACAGGGCGCGGATGCGGAGGGCCGGGAGTGCGGCGTGGTGCTGCTGCCGCCGGTGGAGGATGTATGAAGACAGGAACGAATGCGCCGGTCGTCTGGAGGCCCCAGCCCCGGCAGAGGGAGTTCATGCGCAGGCCGGAGCCGGAGGCTCTCTACGGCGGCGCGGCAGGCGGCGGCAAGAGCGATGCGCTCATCATCGAGGCGCTGCGGCAGGTGCAGATCCCGCACTACCGGGGGCTCATCCTGCGCAAGACCTTTCCCCAGCTGAGCGACCTTGTGGACAAGAGTCTGGTCTACTACCACCGGGCCTTCCCGGAGGCGCAGTACAACGCCACGAGCCATGTGTGGGTCTTCCCCAGCGGGGCAAAGATCTACTTCGGCTCGATGCAGTACACCAAGGACCGCACGAATTATCAGGGCAAGGCCTTTGATTTCATCGGCTTCGATGAGCTGACCCACTTCGAATGGGAGGAGTACAGCTACATGATGAGCCGCAACCGTCCCACCGGGCCCGGTACGCGGGTGTACCTGCGGGCCACCACCAACCCCGGCGGCGTCGGCCACGGCTGGGTCAAGGCCCGGTTCATCACCCCGGCCCCGCCCGGCACTCCCATCGTGGAAGCGTTCCCGGTGCGGATGCCGGACGGGACGGAAAAGGTGCTGCAGCGGGCGCGGGTGTTTATCCCATCCAGCGTCTTCGACAACCCGGCCCTGCTGGAAAACGACCCGGATTACCTTGCAAGTCTGGCCTCTCTGCCCGAAGCGGAAAAACAGGCCCTGCTCTATGGCAGCTGGGACAGCTTCTCCGGTCAGGTGTTCACCGAGTGGCGGAACGACCCCGCCCACTATCAGGACCAGCGCTGGACCCATGTGATCGCACCGTTCCCCATCCCGAAGCACTGGAAGATCTACCGCGGGTTCGACTTCGGGTTTTCGAAGCCGTTCTCGGTGGGGTGGTACGCGGCGGACGAGGAAGGGCGGCTCTACCGCATCAAGGAGCTGTACGGCTGCACCGGACGCCCCAACGAGGGTCTGCGCATCGACCCGGTGGAGCAGGCACGGCGCATCCGGGAGGCCGAGCAGAACGACCCGGTGCTCCGGGGCAGAGTCATTCAGGGCATCGCCGACCCGGCCATCTTCGACGAGAGCCGGGGCGAGAGCATCGCCGCCATGATGGAGAGGGGGCCGAACTTTCTGCACTGGATGCCCGGCGACCACACCCGTCTGGCGGGCAAGATGCAGATGCACTACCGGCTGAATTTTGACGGCGAGGGCAGGCCGATGCTGCAGGTGTTCAATACCTGCAAGCACTTCATCCGCACCATCCCGAACCTCGTGTACGACGAGAGCAACGTGGAGGACATCGACACCACCCAGGAGGATCACATCTACGACGAGTGCCGGTATGTGCTGATGGAGAACCCCATCAGCGCCGCAAAGCACACCCAGCCGCCGCCCATGCTGGACGACCCGCTGGATATGGACCCGAGGAAGGACAAGACGAGGTTTATGAGGATATGAACGAAATGGAGAGAAAGCTGCTGGAGGCGATGGCGGGAGAGGGCTTTGGGGACAGAACCCACGGCCTGCAGGGCCTTGCTGCCGGTGTACCGGGCGGGCCGGAGGAATTGCCGGGCTCCGCTGCAGAGGGCAGCGAGAGCTTGACCGATGTACTGAGCGGAGAGCAGCCCATCGGCGAGAAGGAGATCAGCGAGGCGATGGCCATCCTCGAAAAGTACAAGTCGGCCAAGGCCAGTCTCGACAAGCGGATCATCGACAACGAGGAATGGTACAAGCTGGGCCACTGGAAGCAGTATGGCAACCGGGTGATGGAGGGCAAGCGCGCTCCCAGCACGGGGTGGCTGTTTAACTCCATCGCCAACAAACACGCCGACGCCATGGACAACTACCCGGAGCCGAACGTGCTGCCGAGGACGCAGGACGACGAGGAGACGGCGAGGCTCCTCTCCGACATTCTGCCGGTGGTGCTGGAACAGGCGGACTACGAGAGCGTGTACAGCGACACGTGGTGGCGCAAGCTCAAGCAGGGTACCGGCGTCAAGGGCATTTTCTGGGACCCGGCGCTGCGGGAGGGCCTTGGGGACATCGCCATCCGGAGCATGGACCTTCTGATGCTCTACTGGGAGCCGGGCGTAGAGGACATCCAGGACTCGGCCAACTTCTTCTCGCTGGCGCTGGCCGACAACGACCGTCTGGCGGCCCGGTGGCCTCAGCTCGAGGGCAAGGCGGGCAGCAGCGGCATCACCGTGGGGCAGTACGTCAGTGACCAGAACATCGACACCAGCGAAAAGAGCGTGGTGGTGGACTGGTACTACAAGCGGGAGAAGCCCGGCGGCCAGACCGTGGTGCATTACTGCAAGTTCTGCAACGGCGTGGTGCTCTACGCCAGCGAGAACGACCCGGCGCTGGCCGAGACGGGCTTCTATGACCACGGAAAATATCCCTTTGTGTTCGATCCGCTCTTCGTAGAGGAGAACAGCCCGGCGGGCTTCGGGTACATCGACGTGATGAAGGACACCCAGGACGCCATCGACCGGATGACCCAGGCCATGGACGAGAACACGCTGGCGGCCGCCAAGAAGCGCTACCTCATCGCGGACACGGCAGGCGTGAACGAGGACGAGCTGCTGGACACGGCAAAAGACGTGGTACATCTGGTGGGCCGTCTGGATGAGCGGGGCTTCATGGAGCTGGAGACCGCTCCGCTGCCCTCCAACACCATCGCTTACCAGCAGAACCGCGTCGCAGAGCTGAAGGAGATCAGCGGAAACCGGGACGTGAACCAGGGCGGCGCGACCAGCGGTCTGACCGCTGCCTCGGCCATTGCGGCGCTGCAGGAAGCAGGCTCGAAACTGAGCCGGGACATGCTGAAGAGCTCTTACCGCTCCTTTGCCAAGGAGTGCTACTTCATCATCGACCTGATGCGGCAGTTCTACGACGAGAGCCGCGTCTACCGGATCACCGGCCAGCAGGGCGGCACGGAGTACCGGGAGTTCTCGGGACAGATGCTGCGGCCGCAGCCGGTGGAGAGCGTGGGCGGCGTGGAGCTGGGCGCCCATGAGCCGGTGTTCGACATCACGGTGAGCGCGGCCAAGAAGAGTACCTTCAGCCGCCTTAGCCAGAACGAGACGGCGAAGGAATGCTACCAGCTGGGGTTCTTTGCCCCGGCCAACGCCGACGCTGCACTGGCGTGTCTGGACATGATGGACTTCGAGGGCATCGAGAAGGTGCGCCAGAGGGTGGCCCAGAACGGCACCCTGTACCAGCAGCTGCAGCAGGCCATGGCACAGATCCAGCAGATGGCGGCTGTCATCGACCAGCAGAACGGCTCGAATCTGAGCGAACAGGCCGGTGCTGCAGCCGCTGCCATGACCGGCGGCGGGGGCGGTGGAGAGACCAGCGCGAAGACAGTGACGAACTCTCTGGGCGGACAGGTGGGCGGCGAAACGAACCCGCTGGCCACGAAGGCTGCCGAGAGGGCGATGAATATCAATGACCCGAATAAGTGAGGAGGTTCTACATGATCAAAATTATTTATGTGGCAGACCCGGAGGGCGGGAAGCTGACGATGAGGGCCGAGGGCCACGCGGGGTATGCCCCGGCGGGACAGGACATCGTATGTGCTGCGGTGAGCTGCCTGATGCAGACGCTGGCGTACAGCGCTGTGGAGGACGAGAGAACCTCGAGCTGCATCTATCAGGGCAAGGAAGGCCCGGTGGTGAGCGTAGAGGCAGGCGACAGCGTCCTCATGCGGGACAAGTTCGAGCTTGTGGCCGACGGTCTGGACCTGCTGGCCGAACAGTACCCGGAGAATGTGAACTTCAAGAAAAGATGCAAGTGCAGCCCGGCGGTGGACTTGCAGCTGTTTGCGGAAGGCGCCGGTGCCGGTGCAGCGGCTGCTGGCGGCGATGGTGCCGCCCCTGCGACGGCAGAAAAGGCTGCGGCTACTCCCGCCCAGGGCAAAGGCCGGGAGGCTGCTGCCGCTGAGGTGGATGAGATGCTGAGCCCGGCGGAAGAGCCGGACGCGGAGGAAGATGCTGCTGAAGGCGAGGAACAGGACGGTGCGGCAGACAAGAGCGGCACCGACCCGGAGGCGCACCGGAAAGCGTTTGGCGAACTGATGAGGGGCGAGTACAACCGGGAGTTTGGCGAGATGATCGTGCAGGCCACCCAGAAAGCCTACGACAGCATCCTGAACGAGCAGGGGCCGGTGGGGCGTATCCTGAACGCTTTGGGCCAGAAGTACGGCACTACTCCCGGCGACTACGAGGCACTGGCCGCTGCGGTGGAGGGCGGCGTCGTAAAGGACGACGCCTACTACGAAGACATGGCCATGAAGAAGGGCATCAGCGTCCAGCTGGCCAAGGAGATGGACGCGCTGGAAAGCGAGAACGCCAAGCACCGTGCCGCCGAGCAGCAGCGGGCGGAAGCCGCCAAGATGGAAGCCATCCAGCAGGAGTGGGACGCCGCTGTGGAGCGCATCCGGGCTGAAGACCCGGACTTCGACATCAAGACGGCGCTGGCCGACCCGGACTTTGCCCAGATGCTCAAGCTGGGCGTGAAGATGGAGGACGCCTACAAGGCCCGCTACTTTGACGACATCATGGCCCGGAAGACTGCTGAGACCGCCAAGAAGACGGAGAGCGGCGTGGTGGAGCGTATCCGCCAGCGGGGCGCACGGCCCAGCGAGAACGGCACGAACCCCGGCGGCGCGGCGGTGCTGAAGACCGACGTCTCCAAGCTGACGCCTGCCCAGTGCGAAGAGCTGGAACGCCGGGCCATGCGGGGGCAGATCATCACTTTTTAACCGGAAGCTGCCGCTGCCCGGAAGAAAACCTCTCAGCTTTGCAGTCCGCCTGACGGCGGCGCTGCAAAGCAGCTCTCCTAGAAAGGAGAGCCTTTCTCAAAGGAAATGGCGGCTCTCAATAAAGCAAGACACGAAAGGAGAACACAAATGAAAATCCACATGAATCTGCAGCTGTTTGCACAGCCTGCAAACCACACCGGTGCGACTGGCATGAGCGCCGAAATGAAGACCTACTACGAGAAGCGTCTGCTGGACCAGGCAGAGCCGCTGCTGGTGCATGACCAGTT
>OGLM01003544.1_pt1 | contig 12546 bp, 11 predicted proteins | sample 1572531 | NCBI WGS metagenome assembly OGLM01 (sample SAMEA2581909, study PRJEB24529) | metagenome | biome: Human gut stool | place: China | collected 2011 | reverse complement strand
AAAGCGTTTCATGCTATGGATAAGGATTGGTATCAGGTGGATGCTATGACAAAAGGCGCATTTCCAGAATACAAGCTGGAGATATACAATGTCAAAAGGTGGATATGGTGCACAGAATGTAAATGACGGAGGAACACGTGTCCAGAATAATGGATGGACCGATTTCTCGGGAGAAAGTGATGAGGGACTTTATGGATCGCTTCTTAGCATCAGTGCAGATGTTGCAACAGATCCTGTATTCGGACTGACCGGTTATGGAAGTACAGTATCAAAATCCGGTGGAAAATATACGATTACCCCGCTGGATGGTGTTGGAAAACGTATCAATGTGATCGATGATAAGCTGTATGTGGAACTGGAACAGGATTCTTGCACGAAAGCAGTCATTGATAAAGATGGTAGACTTATAGGTATAGTTTCGTTGAAGATATATCCGAGTGCGGACCGTATCTGCATCGCCACCAGCGGCAGCCGCTCCATGTATACCTTTTCCTGCTGTGCCTGTTCCATGAGACCAGCCTCCTTCTGTTGTCAGCATACCAGTTTCCCGGCGCCATCAACCGTGCCAACTTCTGTCAGCTTGTTCACATCATATCAAATGCGGTGCAAGAATACAAGATTTTTATCAAATTTCCGCGAAACGAAAAAAAGTTTCAAAAAAGGCTTGCATTTTGCGGAATAACTGCATATAATTCTAAACATACCATACATTTAGGATATTCCATCAGAGAGGAAGATGTTTTATGAGCATTAAAGTCGGTATCAATGGTTTTGGCCGTATCGGCCGTATGGTCATGCGCTGCTGCATGGATCACCCCAACATCGAGATCGTGGGCGTTAACGACCTGTGCCCCGCCGATTACCTGGCCTATATGCTGAAGTTTGACACCATGCACGGCAAGTTCAAGGGTGAAGTTTCCTCCGAGGGCAACAACATTGTTGTCAACGGCAAGGCCATCCCCGTGTTTGCTGAGCGTGACCCCGCCAACCTGCCCTGGGCCAAGGTCGGCGCCGAGTACGTTATCGAGTCCACCGGCCTGTTCCTGACCAAGGAGAAGGCCGCCGGCCACATCGCCGCGGGTGCCAAGCACGTGGTCATGTCCGCCCCCTCCAAGGACGACACCCCCATGTTCGTCTGCGGCGTCAACCTGGACAAATACACCAGCGATATGCAGTTTGTCTCCAACGCCAGCTGCACCACCAACTGCCTGGCCCCCATCGCCAAGGTCCTGCACGATAATTTCGGTATCACCGACGGCCTGATGACCACCGTGCACTCCACCACCGCCACCCAGAAGACCGTTGACGGCGTCTCCCTGAAGGATTGGCGCGGCGGCCGTGCTGCCTCCGGCAACATTATCCCCAGCTCCACCGGCGCTGCCAAGGCCGTGGGCAAGGTCATCCCCAGCCTGAACGGCAAGCTGACCGGCATGTCCATGCGCGTTCCCACCCTGGATGTCTCCGTGGTGGACCTGACCGTCAACCTGGCTAAGCCCGCCAAGTATGAGGATATCTGCGCCGCCATGAAGAAGGCCAGCGAGAACGAGCTGAAGGGCATTCTGGCCTACACCGATGAGGACGTTGTTTCCTCCGACTTCCTGGGCGACACCCATACCTCCATCTTCGACGCCAAGGCCGGCATCGCACTGACCGATACCTTTGTCAAGGTCGTCAGCTGGTACGACAACGAGATGGGCTACTCCGACAAGGTCCTCTGCCTCATCGAGCATATGTACAGCGTGGACCACAAGTAAATCGCTTACTACCGAAAGGTTTTCCTTCTTTTTGTTCCGCAGACAGCGCCGCGTCACGCGGCGCTGTCTGCATACAGAGACGCTGCGCGCCGCCTGTACAGAGGGGGAAAGCGCTTCCGGCGGTTTTTGAAAGAAAATCGACAGCGTGACAAATATTTTTCATTTACCCCCTACCATTCCACCGGATTGTATGGTACAATAGGTACAACTTACCTAAGGGTAACGCAAGGGAAAGGAACCCCGTCATGGAACAGAACTCCATTCTGCACACTACGCTGTCGCTGGACAGCGATATACCCCTCTACGCCCAACTGGTGGGCATCATCAAGCGCAGTATCTCCACCGGCGCCCTGCCGGTGGGTGCGCTGCTCCCCAGCGAGGCCGAGCTCTGCCGCTGCCTGAGCATCAGCCGCAACACCGTCCGTCAGGCCATCGGAGAGCTGGAGGACGAGGGTCTGGTGGTCCGCAAGCGCGGCCGCGGCACCTTCGTGGCCGACCCCGCCACCAACCGCCGGGGTGTCCGCTATTCCTTCACCACCGAGGTCTCCTCTATGGGCAAGGTCCCCTCATCTACGCTGGTGGACTTCGCTGTGGAGGTCCCCAAGCCCACCGTCTGCGAGAAGATGGAGCTGCGGGAGGGAACGCCGGTCTACTGCTTCACCCGTGTCCGCAACGTGGACGGCGAGCCTCTGATCCTGGAGACCAGTTACTACCCCCAGTACATCTACCCCAATCTGACCCGCGATATGCTCCAGACCCACAGCTTTTACAGCCTGCTCTACCATGTGGGCATCGTCCCCTTCGCCGCGGACGAGAGCTATGAGGCCGTCATTCTGGATGACAGCTGTGCCGCCCTGCTGGGTGTGCCCTCCGGCAGCTGTGCCTTTTTCCACCAGCGGCTTACCCGTACGGAGGATGGCCGTATCTACGAGTATACCCGCAGCTACATACGCGGCGACCGGGTCCGCCTGGACGTACATATGCAGAAAAGCGGCATGAACTTCGTCCGCACCATCGACTGAATAGAAAAGCACCCCCGACAGGGGGTGCTTTTTCCGCACAAAGCCCCGCCCGAAGGGCGGGGCTGTGCTGTTTACGACAGCAGCAGGCGTATCAGTACCCGGGCAATGGCATAGCCCAGCACGCCGCCGCCGATGCCGGCGGCCGTAGCCCACACCCGCTTCCGCTTGGCGTGGGGTACCTGCTGGCTGTACAGCCGCTGGTTTTCCCGGTTCAGACCCACCAGCGCCTCCGGGTTACGGGTCGCGACCGCCTGCACGATAGCGTCCGCCGTCCGGCGGCTGCCGCCCCTTTTGAGCTGCAGCGTGATGCTGCGCCCGTCATAGGTCAGCAGCTCCACCACCGTGCTTTTGGCCCACAGCAGCTTTAGGTCGTGACGATAGACCCACAGCACGTCCGCCAGGGGCAGAACGATGTTCTGCCGCCGCCCGTACAGGAACGCCGTGCTCACCAGTGCGTCAGAGCGCCGGTCACCCTCCAGATAGTGGAACTCGCTCTCCGCCCGTTCCAGCAGCTTTCCCTTTTTCAGATGCTTCAGCGTGCTGTTCAGCTGCGCGGTGTACGAGGCGGCGCTTACCAGCAGCACAAAGGCGGCCAGCCCGAGGAAGCTGGCTATGAGGGACCAAAAGCTGCTCCCCGTGTCCGGTGTCAGCTCGCTGTCGATGTAATAGTCGCCGTAGGTGTACACAAAGTCCTCGGCGGTCATGCCGACGGCGGCGGCAATATCGTCGATATATGCCTCCGGCGTCTCACAGATCACGCCCACCAGACGTACCGGTGCCGGCGCGGTGGTCTCCGTCAGCGGGATATAGACGGCCAGCTCCGAGGGCGCGGCCGTATCGTCCGGCACGGCGCCGTCACCGCTGTCGTCAGCATAGGTATAGTCCACAATGTCCGCATACCGTGCATATTCCGCGTCGCTCAGCTGCACCAGATAGCCGTATCCCTCCGTGTCCTCCGCCAGATAGAAGACCAGCTTGCGCCCGTCGCCCAGCGTCACCCGATAGGCCCAGGTGGTCATGTACTGCACGTCGATGTAGTTGTAGTCGCCCAGATAGATCTCGTCCCCGATGGGCACGGCCTCCGCTGCCGCACTGTCCCGCTGCGCCAGCAGCCCCAGCACGATACACCCCGCCGTCAGCAGGGCCAGTATACCGCCCACGATCCACCAGGCAGGGGAGTGTCTTACGTATCGGCGCATTTCCATATGTTGCCCCTCCAAATTTGTTGTGGTACGACATATTGTACCATATTCTGCCAGAATATGCAATATTATTCCCCATAAACGGTATAAAAGCGCACCCAGGGTCTGACCCGGGGTGCGTTTTTCGTTCACAGTGCCGCTGCGCCGATGATGCCCGCCTCATTGCCCAGCCGGGCACATTCAATGACCGGCGGTGTCCGGTCGTGCCCGCCGAAGCAGTTGGCCGCCACATACGCCCGTATAGGGGCCAGCAGTCTCTCGCCCTGGCGGCTGATGCCGCCGCCGATGAGCACCATCTCCGGTCCCAGAATGTTCACCAGGTCCGTGATGCCCGCCGCCACATACACGCAGTAGCGGTCCACCACGGCCTGTGCCGCCGCGTCTCCGGCGGCCGCCGCGTCAAATACGTCCTTCCCGGTCAACCCCTCACCGTATCCGGCCAGCAGGGACTCCGGCTGCGCCGCGGCCGCCCGCTTTCCCTGACGTATCAGTGCTGTGGCGGAGGCATACGCCTCCCAGCAGCCCTTCCGTCCGCAGGTGCAGTCCTCGCCGTCCAGCACCAGCACGGTGTGGCCCACCTCCGCGCCGGTGCCGCCAACGCCCTCCAGCAGCCGGCCGTCGGCCACGATGCCGCCGCCTACGCCGGTGCCCAGCGTGATGAGCATCATGTTCCGGCAGCCCACGGCCCCGCCGGCCACCGTCTCCGCCAGCGCGGCGCAGTTGGCGTCGTTGCTCAGATGGCAGGGGAGCCCCAGCCGCGCCGTCACCATGCTGCATACCGGCACATTGAACCAGCCCAGGTTATAGGCCCGCACCACCACACCGTTGGCGCTGTCGCAGGTCCCCGGCGAGCCGATGCCGACGGACGCGCAGTGCGCCGCCGTGATGCCGGCCTTCTCCATGGCCTTCTCCGCCGCGCGGCAGATATCCGCGACAACGGCCTCCGCCGGGCGTTCCGCACCGGTGGGCAGGCTGACCTCCGCCACGATGTGCTGGCCCTCGTCCACCACGCCGGCGGCGATGTTGGTGCCGCCCAGATCAATGCCAATACGATACATATGCTGCCTCCTTGCGCTTCCTGTCCCCGCGTTCCGGGGAAATGAACGGGGCGGGCGATACGCCCGCCCCAAGTGCGTCTCTGTCTCAGATATGGGTCACAAAATCGGTGTTCACCGCCACCGGCCGCGCGATGTCGGAGGACCGGATGCTGCCGAAGATGGTCCGCATGGTGGTCAGAGCCTCCTTGCCGGACACCTCCGGCTCCCGGTCGTGGACCAGCGCGTCCACAAACTCGTCGATGACGCCGGAGTTGTGGGACGTTGTCTCGAAGGCGAAGCTGGTGCGGTTGCCCTCCAGGTCATTGATGATGATGGGGGCCGACGGCTCACTGTAGATCATCATCAGGCCCTTGGTGCCGTACAGCACCGTGGACTGGCATTCGTGGCCGTACACCGTCCAGCTGGCCGCCATGGTGCCCAGCGCACCGCCGGACATTTTCAGGATGCACAGGGCGTTGTCATCCACGCTGATGAGCTTGCCGTTGTCGTCACGCTTGTTCAGGGTGACTACCTTGGCGGTGGTCTCGATGACCTTCTGCCCAAGCAGGTACTGGATCAGGTCCACCTTGTGGATGCCCATGTCGGACAGGGCGCCCATGGCCGCCTTGTTCTTGTCAAAGAACCACGTGCCCTCCAGGGACCAGCCCTCGGGGCCGGAGTTGCCCAGAACGGTGCGGAAGGTGATCACGTCGCCGATGATGCCGCTGTCCAGCATCTGCTTGGCCTTGCGGTGCACCGGGTCAAAACGCATGTTGTGGCCCACCATCAGGTGTCTGCCATTGCGCTCAGCGGCGGCCACCATGGACTCGCACTCCGCCAGCGTTACCGCCATGGGCTTCTCCACCAGCACATGCTTCCCGGCGTACAGAGCCGCCGTGCAGATCTCCGCATGGCTGCGGTTTTCCACGCATATGGACACGGCGTCCACGTTGGGATCATCCACCAGCTCATAGAAGCTGTTGTACACCTTGCCGCCGTACTGCGCCGCCATCTCCTGCGCGCGCTCCATGTTCTTGTCGTAGAATGCGACGATCTCCGCATTGGGGTTGGCTGCATACTCAGGCAGATGGCGCACCTGTGCGATCTTGCCGCAGCCGATAATGCCGACTCGGATCATAAAAAGCGAACCTCCTCTGTCCGTCCTCAAACCGCCGGGCGCCCTGCGCTCCGACGTATGTTTCTGCCCCTATTGTACCAAAAGAAAACGGGAAAGAAAAGCCTTTTTTGCCAACTTTGCAAAATTTTTCACAAAATCTGCGCCGCGATGGTGAGGGCGCAGCCCTTTTGTGCCGTATAGTCCAGCGTTACGCCTGCCGGCAGGCTGAAGCGGCTCAGTGCCAGCAGCGGACCCTTGCCCGTCAGCTTGAACAGCGCCTCCTTGGCCGTCCATATCTCCCAGAACCGCTGGCAGTCGCCGTCGTCCCCGGACCGTATGTACGCCATCTCCTGCTCGCTGCATACCCGGCGCATGAACTTCTCCTGGGCCGAGCGTACTACCTCCACGTCCACGCCTACCGGCGCGTCCGCCGTTACGCATACCGCCCACGGGCCGGAGTGGCTTACGGACACATACACGCCGTCCTTTTCCACGCTGGGCTTGCCCAGCTCGTCCCACTGAAGCGGCACGTCCTTCTCCGCGCAGCCCATCGTCTGCGCGAGCATCCGCCGCGCCAGCAGCTCTCCGGCGATGGTGCGCTTCCGGTCGTCCTCACCGGCGATGTCGGCCACACGCCGCCGCCGCGTCTCATCCATCATGCCCATCACGGCCCCGGCCGCGTCCTCCGTCAGCTCCCGGATGTCAAACCACTGCAATTCCATATCCCGCGCCTCCCGCGTCATATTTTTCGCACCCATTGTATCACATCCTGCCGCGCCGCGCTACTGCTTTTTCGCCGCCGCAGGCTTTTCTCTGTACTTTCCGGTACTTCCACCCCTTGCCCAGGGGACGCGGCGGTGGTATACTATCCCCGTATCTGTAGTTTTCCATGAAAGGAGATGACGCCATGACCCGTGATGAGCTCCGCACCAAGGCCAACGACCTGCCCCTGCTGCCCGGCGTCTATCTGATGATGGACAAGACCGGGAAGGTCATCTATGTGGGCAAGGCGAAAAAACTGAAAAACCGGGTGAGCCAGTATTTTCAGGACAGCGCGGCCCACAGTGTCAAGACCCGGCAGATGGTCAGTCAGGTAGATCATTTCGACACGATCTTCGTTACCAGTGAATTTGAGGCGCTGGTGCTGGAAAACTCCCTCATCAAGCAGCATATGCCCCGGTACAACATCCTGCTGAAGGATGACAAGGGCTATCCGCTGGTGCGCCTCAGCCGGGGGCGGTATCCTAAATTCACTCTGGTGAATCGACCCGCCAATGACGGCGCGAAGTACTTCGGTCCCTTTGGCGGGCGGTACGAGACCCGTCAGGCAGTGGATGCGGTATGTCAGGCTTTGCGCCTGCCCACCTGCCGCCGACAGTTTCCGCGGGACATCGGCGCGGAGCGGCCCTGCCTGAATTTCCACATGGGCCGGTGCGACGGGTTCTGCCGCCCGGAGATGCCGGAGGCGGAATATGACCGCCGGATGGAGCAGGCGGCCCAGTTGTTGGAGGGACGCTCCAAGCAGCTCCTCCGGGACATGACCGCCGAGATGGAAGCGGAGGCGGAGGCCCTGCGGTTTGAGCAGGCGGCCCAGCTGAGAGACCGTATCCAAGCCATCAGCGCCCTGAGCAAAAAGCAGACCGTCATCGCGGGACTGTGCGCCGATACGGACGTGTGGGGCGTGTTCCGGGGGGCGGGCAAGAGCGGCTATGCCGTTCTTCACATGGAAAACGGCGATCTGGTGGGCCGGGAGACGGAACTGCTGACCGCGCCTATGGAGGAATCGGCGGCGGAGCTGCTGGCGGCGGTCACGGCCCAGTATTATCTGCCGCGGGCCATTCTGCCCCATGAGATCTTGCTCTGCGTGGACACGGGGGACTGCGAGGAACTGTCCGAGGCCCTGACCCAGCGGGCGGGGCATAAGGTCTGGGTCCATGTGCCCCAGCGGGGAGAGAAGTCCACACTGGCGGATATGGCGGTCCGCAACGCACAGGAGGAGGTCCGGCGGGCCACCACCGCCGAGGAAAAAACAGCGTATACGCTGGAAGCCCTGCAAAAAATGCTGAACCTGCCCCAGCCGCCCAGACGGATGGAGTCTTTCGATATTTCCAACACCGGCGCCAGCGACATTGTGGCGTCCATGGTGGTCTATCAGGGGGCGAAGCCTTTGAAATCCGCCTATCGCCGGTTTCAGATCAAGGAGCTGACTGGCGGCCATCCCGATGACTACGGCTCCATGCGGGAGGTCCTGCGGCGGCGGCTGCAAAGGGCGGCGGACGGGGACGAAAAGTTCCTGCCCTTGCCGGATGTGTTTTTGATCGACGGCGGCGTGACCCATGCCGACGCCGTCCGGGAGGTGGCGGAACAATTCGGCTGCACGGTGCCCATCTTCGGCATGGTGAAGGATGACCGCCACCGCACCCGGGCGCTGGTCACCCCGGAGGGCCGGGAGATCGGCATTGTGAACGATCAGGCGGTGTTTTCACTCATCGGCCAGATCCAGGAGGAGACCCACCGTTTCGCCATCACCTATCACCACCAGCACCATACCAAGAGCGCCATGCGCTCCGTACTGGACGGCGTTCCCGGTCTGGGACCCAAGCGGCAGGCGGAGCTGCGGAAGCGCTTCGGCACGGTGAAGGCCATCCGGGAGGCGGACGAGACGGCACTGGCGGCGGTGCTGCCGCAAAATGTGGCCCATACCCTTTGGATCAGACTCCATGAAAAGGAATCCACTTAAAAAAACGTCCTGCTGCCCCACGGGGCAGCGGGGCGTTTCCGCCATCGGGCGTATCCACCCCGCCTGTCGCCTGTTTTCGCAAGATTTCAGTAGAAATACCATTGTGTATTTGCCGGTAAACTGATATAATAAAAAAACCTATCGGATGAATTTCATGATTTCTGAGGGACAGGCCAGCCTGCCCCATCGGAGAATGAGGTAAGGAATGAGCAATAAGAAACTCTCCCGCCTGTTGGAGCCGAATTTAAAATTTTATTTCGCCGTTATGTTGCTGTTCGCCGTGGCGGCCATCCCTGTCAACTGGCAGCTGGCCTTGGCTGAGGGAACTCTGACCGTTCTGCTGTACTTCTATTTCCGGCAGAGCAATCAGAAGCGGCGGCAGGGCGTTTTGCAGTACATCGACTCTGTCACCGGCAGCGTGGACACCGCCAGCAAGTCCACCCTCATCAACTCCCCTCTGCCCACGCTGGTGTTCCGGCCGGATACCGGGGAGATCATCTGGAGCAACGAGAGCTTTTTGCAGCTGGCCGGCGTCCGGGAGCATCTCTTTGAGATGCGGCTTTCCGAGGCTGTACCGGATTTTCAGGTCCAGTGGCTGCTGAGCGGAAAACAGGAAAGCCCGGAGCGGGTGGAGCTGAACAATCACCGTTTCCGGGTCTACGGCAGCCTGGTGCGCTCCCGGAACCGCACCGGCGTGCAGAGCCTGGTGGCCACCACCTACTGGGTGGAGACTACGGAGGCCGATCATCTGAGAGAGGTCTACGAGGCCAGCCGCCCGGTGGCGGCGATCCTGATGCTGGACAACTACGAGGACCTGATGAAGGCCTGCGAGGATACCCAGCGCAGCGCGGTCCTGGCGCAGATCGACGAAAAATTGCAGACCTGGGCCAACGCAGGCCAGGGCATCCTGCTGAAAACGGACCGGAATCATTACCTGTTCCTGTTTGAAGAACAGTATTTCCAGCATTTTGTGGACGAAAAGTTCTCCATTCTGGACACTGTCCGGGCGATCCGCGTGGCGGAGAATATCCACCCAACCTTGTCCATCGGCATCGGCAAGGATTCTCCCAGTATCCCGGAGCTGTACAAAAACGCCAAGCTCTCGCTGGAAATGGCACTGAGCCGGGGCGGCGATCAGGCGGTGGTGCGGAATCAGGTGGACTTCGCCTTCTACGGCGGCCGCACCAAGGCCACGGAGAAGCGGACCAAAGTGAAATCCCGCGTGATGGCCAACGCCTTCCGGGAGCTGATCGCAGACGCGGGAGAGGTCTACATCATGGGCCACTCCTTTGCGGATATGGACGCCGTGGGCGCTGCCGCGGGTATTTGCTGCGCTGCACGGAAGCGGGGAAAGCAGGCCCGGATCGTCATTGACCGGGAGCACACCGCGGCCGAGACCCTGATCGCCCGGCTGGACGCGCTGCCGGAGTACAGCGGCGTGTTCCTTACCCCTGCTGAGGCATTTTTGCAGATGCGGGCCGACACGCTTCTGGTGGTGGTGGATACCAACCGTCCGGACATGGTGGAAAATCCCCAGCTTTTGGAATCCTGCAACCGGGTGGCGGTCATTGATCATCACCGCCGGGCAGCGACTTATATCGAAAACGCTGCCTTCAACTTCCACGAGCCTTACGCCTCGTCCGCCAGCGAGCTGGTGACGGAGCTGCTGCAATATCTGGTGGAGCCTACCGACCTTCTGCGGGAGGAAGCGGGGGCGCTGCTGGCGGGTATCGTGCTGGATACCAAGCATTTCACCCAGCGGACCGGCGGCCGCACCTTTGAGGCGGCGGCCTTCCTGCGGCGTTCCGGCGCGGATACGGCTGAGGTCCAGCGGCTGTTCCAAGGCGATTTGAAGGATATGGTCACGAAATACGACATCATCCGCCGCGCGGAGATGTACCGGAGCAACATCGCGGTCTCCGTGGTGGAGGAGCCGGGCGTGGACCGCGTTGCAGCGGCTCAGGCGGCGGACGATCTGCTGACCCTGAAGGGCGTTCAGGCTTCCTTCGTGATCTACGCCGCCGAGGGAGCGGTGCTGATGTCAGCCCGGTCTCTGGGCGAGATCAACGTGCAGGTGATCCTGGAGGCCTTGGGCGGCGGCGGCAACTCTACCACCGCAGGCGCACGGATCGAGGACACGGACCCGGAGAGCGTCCGTCAGCAGTTGATTGGGGTCTTGGACGCATACTTTGAAAAATGAGGTGGCCTATGAAGGCGTTTTTGAAGGCGTATGCGGTCTGCCTGATCCTGATGGAGGTATTTATCTTCTTCGGTGGGTGGATGCTGTTTGATCTCAGAGGTACCGGCATCTATCGGGCAGGCGCTGTGATCGCACTGATTCTGGCGATTGCTGTCTGCGCGTGGAGCAGCACGGCGCAAAAGGTCGAAGCGCTGGAAGCGGAGCTTCAGGAATTGAAAAAGCAAATTTATTCAGAACATTCGGAGGATATATAACATGAAAGTGATTTTACAGCAGGACGTGAAGGGTCAGGGCAAGAAGGGCGAGATGATCGAGGTTTCCGAGGGCTACGGCCGGAACTTCCTTCTGCCCAGAAAGCTGGCGGTGCCTGCCACGGCGGACGCCATCAACACCATGAACCTGAAAGAGAAGGCCCGCAAGGCCGAGGAAGCCCGGCTGAAGGCTGAGGCGCAGGAGATCGCCGGGAAGCTCCAGAACTGCCCCGTGAAGCTCAGCGCCAAGGCCGGCAACGGCGGCAAGCTGTTCGGCGCCGTGACCAACAAGGAGATCTCCGAGGGCCTGAAGGCCCAGTACGGCGTGGATATTCCCAAGCAGAAGATCGTGCTGGATGAGCCGATCAAGGCCTACGGCAGCTATCAGGTGAAGGCCAAGCTGGGCTTTGAGGTCAGCGGTACCGTGTACGTCACCGTCTGCGAGGAGAAGTAAGACTAATTCAAGGGGGATCAGGATACACCGTCGCGGCAATACGATTTGCAGTCTCTATGATAAGACTGCAAATCGTGCCGCATCCTCGAAACAGCCTTGCTTATTCCGCCACTGGCGGCGCTGCGGCGGTTTCCCCTTGAGTAAACCCCGCACCAGTGAGATCCGCTCACTGGTGAACGCTGCCCAAGGCAGTTGAGTCAATGTGTTTTTGTCAGGTACAGAAGGTGAATTGCCCCGCAGGGGCAAGAGAGGCTCCCCTGGGGGACGCCCTGACAAAAATGATTGCATGTCTGAATGTCTAACTTGCGCTTCCGGAGAAGCGGGAAGGAGAGTTCCATGGCTAACGAAGATCTTCTGCTGCGGCAGATGCCCCATTCGTTGGAGGGCGAGCAGGCCGTTTTAGGTTCCATGCTCATCGACGAGGGCTGCGTCAAGGACGTGATGGATAAGCTGGTGCCCTCGGACTTCTACCTGCGGCAGAACCGGGAGATTTTCGAGACCATCTACACTATGTTTACCTACGCCCGGCCTATTGACGGCATCACCGTCTGCGAGGAGATGCAAAAGGCCGGGACTTATGACGAAAATACCACCCGCTCCTATCTGGCGCAGCTCATGGAGATCACCCCCACCAGCGCCAACGTGATGGAGTATGTGGCCATCGTTCGGGATAAGGCGTTGCTGCGGGGCGTTGCTCAGGCGGCGGGGGAGATCACGGTGCTGGTGCAGGAGGGCATCGGAGAAGCCGCTGCCATTCTGGAAGCTGCCG
>OGLM01003541.1_pt1 | contig 12558 bp, 8 predicted proteins | sample 1572531 | NCBI WGS metagenome assembly OGLM01 (sample SAMEA2581909, study PRJEB24529) | metagenome | biome: Human gut stool | place: China | collected 2011 | reverse complement strand
GGCAATACATTTTGTCGGGAACGAAAGCGAGGTAACATCACAGCCGAGCGTAATTTTACCCTGACCTCCGTCATGCATCTGCTTGATAACGGTTTTTGCTTTCTTTAAAGTTTCAACAATTTCAATCGCATAGGGCAAAAGTGCCTTGCCCTCGCTTGTGATAATAACATCACGGTGAGAGCGTGTAAAAAGCTGAACCCCAAACTCCTTTTCAAGGTCGCTTACATATCTGCTGACGGTTGACTGAGAAACATAGTTCCGCCTTGCCGCCTCTGAAAAGTTGAGCGTCTGAGCCACAGTTATAAAGCAATTGAGCTGATTTATATCCATAATAACCTCCGTTTTGACAATTCTCCGCAGTATTTTGTCGGTTTTTTTCAATATTATGCAAAACTGTAAATTTAAGACTGTCAAATCGTCATTTTTGCATAATCAACGGTATTGAATAATTTTTCCATATTTGGTACAATTCAAGTATAGCATAATAATATGCAAAATGTAAATAACTTATTTTAAAACAAGGAGCTTAACGAATGAAGAAAATAGTTGTAACCGGTATGGGTGCGGTAACACCTGTCGGCATCGGTGTTGAAAACTACTGGAATAATATCACATCAGGTGCATCGGGCATTGACACAATTAAGACTTTTGATCCGTCTGAACTCGCTGTTCAGATTGCCGGCGAAGTAAAGAACTTTAATCCGTCCGACTATCTTCCAAAGGATTTAATCAGAAAAACAGATCCGTTTATGCAATACGCTTATATTGCGGCTGAGGAAGCCATGAAACAGAGCGGAATCAAGATTGAACCCGAAAGAACGGGTATTGTTATGGGTACTGCAATGGCAGGTATTGCAACAATCGCATATACTCAGGAGGCACTCACAGGCGCATCACACAAAAAGGTGGGACCTCGTTTTATTCCCAAAATTCTCGGAAACATTGCCGCCGCAAATATCGCAATCGACTATAACATTCAGGGACCGAGCTTTACGGTAAGCACAGCTTGTTCGTCAGGCGGTGACGCAATCAACACAGCTTGTATGTGTATACAGAGCGGCAAGGCTGATATTATGCTCGCAGTAGGAGCAGAGTCCGTTCTCTGTCCTCTTGTAATTTATTCGCTTGCCAACGCAAAAGCTCTTTCAAGAAGAAACGATTCGCCAAGCACTGCAAGCCGTCCGTTTGATGTTACCCGTGACGGTTTTGTAATAGGTGAAGGCGGCGGTGCGCTCGTTCTTGAAACAGAGGAACACGCTCTTGCAAGAGGTGCGAAGATTTATGCAGAAATCAGAGGCTGCGGCAACACAGATGACGCTTATCATGTAACTGCTCCGCATCCCGAAGGACGAGGTGCAATCGCTTGTATGAAACAGGCAATTGCAGAGGCAGGAATCAATCCTTCCGACATCGGCTACATCAATGCTCACGGTACTGCAACAAACAAGGGTGACACAGTTGAAACATCTTCAATCAAGAAGGTTTTCGGCAACACTCTCCCCTATGTAAGCTCAACAAAGGGCGCAACAGGTCATATGATGGGCGCAGGCGGTATTACAGAAACAATTACCTGTGTCAAGGCTATTGAAACAGGTACAGTTCCGCCCACAATCAATCTCAACGAGGTTGATCCCGAATGTGCCGGAATTGACTTTGTTGCAAATACCGCAAAGAAAGCCGAAATCAACTTTGCCATGTCAAACGCATTCGGATTCGGCGGTCAGAACTCAAGTATTATCGTAGGCAAATACGGCAAATAATCTGCCGACAAAACAACATATAAGCAACACACATATGTGTGTATAAGATAATGTACACCCATACATAATAGGACAGGGGGATATTATGAATTTAACATATGATTCAAAGATGTTCAGAGAAACATTTGAAAGTGAATTTACATGGCTTAACGGCTTTATGAGAAATGTAAGACGCTTTTCGGATAAGCCTGCCGCAATTGATCCTCAGAGCGGCAGAACATGGAGCTACAAAGAACTTAATGCCGATGCAAACAGATTTGCAAACGCTATGAAAAAAGACGGCGTCAAGAAAAACGACATCGTGTTTATGCAGCTTTACAACTCACCGCAGTTTTTGTTCGGTTACATTGCGCCACAGAAACTCGGTGCAATCTCAAATCCCGCTAACTTTAACCTATCACCGGGCGAAACCGCTGAAATTATGGGACACAACAAGCCTGTTGTTTATGTTTATGATGCAGACATTATGCAAACAGCCGTACAGGCTCTTGAAATCTGCGAGCATAAGCCAAAATTGATTCTCTGCGTTAATAATTCCAAAAAGGAAGTAACTCTTCCCGAAGGACACATTTTCTTTGACGATTACATCAAGGACAGCAGTTACGAAAATCCGCCTGTTGACTATGCACCGCATATTTATGACGAGGTTTTAAGACTTCAGACCTCGGGTACAACAGGCACTCCAAAGGGCGTTCCGCTTAACGCAATCAACGAAGTTCTTTCGGCTCACGATGTAATTATGCACTTTCCGCTTTCACCCGTTGACATTACGATGCATATGACACCGTGGTTTCACCGTGGCGGTATTCATTCGGGCGGTCCTACACCTACCCTTTATGCAGGTGCGTGTCTTGTGATTATGAGAACATTCAACCCAAGAAGCTGCATGGACTTTATCGAAAAATACGGCATTACATTCATCACAGGTGTTCCGTCGACTCTTGAGATGCTTGCAAACCGTCAGGAAAAACATCAGAAAAACCTTTCTTCGCTCAAGGGCATTATTACCATGGGCAGTCCGCTTGAAAAAGCCGCTTGCATTCGCTATCAGGAACTTCTCTCCCCCAACATTTTTAACGGCTACGGCACAACGGAATCTTTCTGGAATACATTTCTTCGTCCGTATGACCTTCCTGAAATGGCAGGTTCGGCAGGCAGATCATGCACAGATGATGAGGTAAGACTTGTAAATGTTTATGACGACAGAAAAGCAGAGCCCGATGACACAGTCCCCTGCGATAACAAAACAGAGGGAGAAATCATCATCAAATGTCCGAACAAAACTACCTACTGCTATGTAAATAACGAAAAGGCTACAAAAGACAAGTTCTACAAGGGTTGGATGTACACAGGCGATATCGGCACTTGGAACAGCGAGCAGTTTGTTACAGTTGCAGGCAGAAAAGATGATATGATTATCAGCAAGGGCGAAAATATTTATCCTGCAAGAATTGAGGAAATTCTCAACTCACACCCGAAGGTTCAGGAATGTATCGTAACAGGTGTTCCCGATTCAACAAGAGGCGAGTGCGTTGCGGCATATGTAATCAAGGCCGACGAAAGTCTTACGGTTGCCGAGCTTATCAATTTCTGCGACAGCTCACCGAATATTTCAAAATATCAGGCTCCGAGATACTACCGTTTTGTCAACGATCTTCCGCAAACCTCTACAGGCAAGAAACAGCATTTTGTAATAAAAAAACAGGCAGCAGAGGATCTTAAAAACGGTTTGTTGCTTAAAAAATAATTACGGATTTTCCGAATATATGTAAAGGAGAAAATATGACCGAGAAATTATACAAAGCAAAGGTTTCATACTATGAAACAGACTGTATGAACATTGTTCATCACTCAAATTTTATCAGATATTTTGAAGATGCAAGAATTCAGTATATGCACGACATCGGTTGTGATGTTGCCGAAATGCAATCAAAAGGATTGTATATTCCAAATGTTGACGCATATGCCCGTTACAAAAAGCCGCTTAAATTCGGCGATGAGTATTCCGTTGAAGTAAGCCTTGTATTTTTTACGGGTTCAAGAATGATTTTTGACTATAAAATCTTCAACAATAAAAACGGAGAACTTTCTGCAACAGGCAGAACAACACACTGTTTTGCAACTCCCGAGCTAAAGCCGATAAGCATAAAGCATTCAAATCCCGATTATTACAATCGGCTTCGTGACAACACTGTCAGCCCGGAAGATATTACAGTAAGAAGATAAACAATTTTACAAGCAAAAAGTGCGTACCAAATTTCGGTACGCACTTTTTGCTATAGGGAAATAGGAAAATATCAGTCGTCAAAGTTGGGAGTCTGAATTGCATCGTAGCCTGTTTCTCCCGTACGGATTTTAACCGCCTGTTTAAGGTAGTAGGTAAATATTTTACCGTCACCCGGGTTGCCCGTAAAGGCTGTTTTTCTGATTGCCTCAATTGTTTTTTTCTCCCATTCTTCGGAAGAAACAACAATTTCAAACTTGATTTTCGGCAAGACCTGAACATCAACCTTCTGTCCTCTTACATACTCCGACATACCTCTCTGAATTCCGCAGCCGACAACCTGATACGCTGTAATTCCGTTTACACCGATATCCGTGAGAGCCTTTTTGACATCTACAAACATTTCTTCACGAACAACGGCCTCTATTTTTATAAGCTGAATATCGTTATTGTTTTCCATACTTTAAAACCTCCGTTAGTTGTCAAGACCGTTAAATGACGGATAAGCAGATTCACCGTGCTGTGAAACATCAAGTCCCATAAGCTCATCTCTGAGGTCAACCCTGATTTTGCCTGTAAGAAGTCTTGTGATGCCGTAGCAGATGAGTGTTCCGACAACCGCAATTACAATTGTGATGCCGATACCTGCCGCCTGAGCACCGAACTGTGCAAACTCGCCGTACACAAGACCGTTACCTGCACTGCTGTTGATTGCCGTGCATGAGAACACACCTGTGAGAAGTCCGCCCCAAATACCGCCTGTACCGTGACAGCTGAATGCGTCAAGCGCATCGTCAAAGCCGAATTTTTTCTTGCCGTATGAAATCATAATATAGCAAACGGGGCTTGTTGTCAAACCGATAATAACTGCCGCCCACATCGGAACAAAGCCGGCACCGGGCGTGATGCCTACAAGACCTGCAACCATACCCGTGCTTGCGCCGATAAGCGTAGGCTTTTTGTTCTTGATAACATCACAGAGCATCCACGAGAGCATTGCGGCTGCGGCTGAAACACCTGTTGTCATAAATGCGTGAGCCGCAAGACCGTCGGCGGCAAGTGCAGAGCCCGCATTAAAGCCGAACCAACCGAACATAAGGAGCGACGCACCGAGTACAACTGTCGGGATATTGTGAATTCTGTAAATTGAATGTTCATAATCGTGACGCTTGCCGAGGAGTATGCAGAGTACAAGTGCAGAAATACCCGAACTGATATGTACAACATCGCCGCCTGCAAAGTCGAGAGCACCGATACCGTCTGCGCCTAAAAGTCCTCCCTGTCCCCACACCATATGAGCGAGCGGATAATAAACGATAAGCGACCAGAAAATTGTGAAAACGAAAATTGACTTAAACTTCATTCTGCCTGCAACCGCACCCGTGATAAGAGCAGGAGTGATTACGGCAAACATCATCTGGAACGCAGAGAATACCATATTCGGAATTGACGCATCATCCGTGTAGCCCTCCGTGAGTGAAACACCCTCAAGACCGAGCCAACGGAAATCACCGATAAAAGCATTTCCCGAAGGAGCGAACGAAAGCGAATAACCGAAAAGCACCCACATAACAATTCCTATGCCAATGATAAAAATTGAGGTCATCATTGTGTTTACAACATTTTTCTTTCGTACAAGACCGCCGTAGAACATTGCAAGACCCGGAGTCATTACAAATACGAAAGCCGCACAAATCAGCACAAAGCCTATATTTCCTGAATCCATTTTCAACCTCCACATAAACCGTTTTTGCCGAAGCAAAAAAATAAAGCTCACAATGTTTTTGTCCGATTTTGCAAGTTTTAAAAACTTTGTTGCAAAATCAGAAGAAACCAAAGTGAACTTCCTTGTCCTTTTTATATTCAGTTTTCCGAAAACTTCGTAAGACCTTTGCCTTACTGTCTTGAATTATAAAGCCTTATTAACCGATTGTCAATACTTTTTTGAATATTTTTTAAAGTTTTTTGCTGTTTTTTAAATTACAGTTTACAATAACAGGTCAAAAATCTAAGCTGCGGCACAAATTTAATTTTTGCAAGTTTTATAATTTTTCTTGCAAATTATTTCTTCTTTTCGATATAGGCAATTCATCATACATTGCATTGAATAATCCTGTCAAAAAATTCTTATCATCAACCTCGTCTACCAAAAGCATTTCTTTTGCTCCCTCATACGGAAGTTCATACACCGCATTCGGCATAAAACCAAGAGCAGATTTAACAGGCTTTACAAGCAATCTGTCGTCATATATTCCGCCGACAATTTTGCCGTGAAAATAAATAATGTATTCACCCATCATTTTGCGGTATGTTATCTCCTCAAGTTCCGACAGCTGACCCATAACAAAATTCAGATATTCCTTGTTTGATGCCATTTTAAAATTCCTTTCAATAATAAAGTAAAATAAAAAACTACGGTCAACATAGCCCTGTCAACCGTAGTTAAAAATCAAGATATTTTATTTTGCAAAATCGGAAGCTCTGCTTTCACGGATGATATTAACCTTAATCTGTCCGGGATATTCAAGCTCTTCTTCGATTTTCTTACAGATTTCTCTTGCAAGCGGAATCATACGCTCGTCATTGACGATTTCAGGCTTAACCATAACTCTAACCTCACGGCCTGCCTGAATCGCAAAAGTACGCTCAACACCGTCAAATGAAGATGCAACCTCTTCAAGTTTCTGAAGTCGCTTAATGTAGTTTTCAACATTTTCTCTTCTTGAACCGGGTCTTGCGGCTGAAATAGCATCTGCCGCCTGTACAAGACAGGCAACAATTGTTCTCGCCTCAACATCACCGTGGTGAGCGTGAATAGCGTGAATAACAGCGTCGCTTTCCTTATACTTTTTGGCAAGGTCAACGCCAATCTGAATATGTGTTCCCTCAACCTCGTGGTCAATGGACTTACCGATGTCGTGCAAAAGACCTGCACGCTTGGCAATTGTCGGGTCAAGACCGAGTTCGCTTGCCATCATACCTGCAAGGTATGAAACCTCAAGAGAATGGTCAAGAACATTCTGACCGTAGCTGGTACGGTAACGAAGTCTGCCGAGATATTTGACAAGCTCGGGGTGAATGTTGTGAACACCTGCGTCAAGAACAGCTCTCTCACCTGTTTTCTTGATTTCGGACTCAACCTCTCGTCTTGCCTTTTCAACCATCTCCTCAATTCTTGCGGGATGGATTCTGCCGTCTGCAATAAGCTTTTCAAGTGCAATTCTTGCAACTTCTCTTCTGACAGGTTCAAAGCACGAGAGCGTGATAGCCTCAGGCGTGTCATCAATAATAAGGTCAACACCTGTAAGAGTTTCGATAGCTCTGATGTTACGACCCTCACGACCGATGATTCTGCCCTTCATCTCATCGTTTGGAAGAGGAACAACCGAAATTGTTGCCTCTGAAACCTGCTCGGCTGCAAGCCGCTGAATTGCCAGCGAAATAATGTTTCTTGCCTTGTCGTCTGCTTCCTCTTTGAGCTGTTCGGTGTATTCCATAATCTTAACCGACTTCTCGTGAGCAAGCTCATTTTCAAGCTGTGAAAGCAAATAGCTTTTAGCCTGTTCTGCCGTGTAGCCCGAAATTTTTTCAAGCATTTCAAACTGGCTCTTCTTCAAGGTTTCAACTTCTTCGAGTTTTGCGTCTGCGTCACGAAGCTTTTTGTTGACCTTTTCTTCCTTGCGTTCCATATTATCGAGCTTTTTGTCAAGAGTTTCTTCCTTCTGCTGGATTCTTCTCTCCTGACGCTGAACTTCCTTGCGTCGGTCGGAAATTTCTTTCTCGCTCTCGTTTCTGAAACGATGAACCTCGTCTTTACCCTCAAGGACTACTTCTTTTTTCCTTGCTTCGGCTGTTTTAATCGCATCAGCCACAATCTTCTTTGCCTCTTCCTCAGCACTTCCGATTTCTTTCTCGGCTGTGTTTTTGCGGATGGCAATTCCAAGGAAAATACCTGCACCTGCGCCGATAACAACTGCGGCAACAATGCAGATAATACTTATCCACAATGGCAATTTGGACACCTCCTTAGTTTGATTTTTTAATATTTCACAGTTCCCAATCAATTAGACTTTAAAGGTGCCGTTAAAAAGATATTCAATTTTCATTTTTATTTTCTAAATATTTTTTTACATATTTATATGCACAGTCAAAAAAACACCGTAATGACCGTTTTCAACATTTCCAACAGCGAAATGTCATAAAAATTATAAAAAATATCTATATATAACGGCTCTTTTAAAGAGTCTGATTAAAAAAGTTGCAAAAGCCAAAAACTGTGCTTTTGCCAAAATCCGTAACAGCGGATGATACAATTTTATAATAGAATCACCAAATTGTCAAGAATAAGCGAGGTATTTTTGCAGATAATTAGTTGTGGCAGGTGAAAAAATTACATTTCTTTGAACGGAGCGGCTCAAATTTGCCTTAAAAACGCAAAAATAGACCGTATTTTTTACCGTATTTGTAAAAAACTCAAAAATTTTTCGTTAAATTTTTGTCAAGCTATTGAAGAAATGAAAAAAATGTAATATAATAGAAGCACCTTAGAATTTTAGGAGGAATTTTTTTATGTCAGTAAAAGTTGCAATTAACGGTTTCGGCCGTATCGGTCGTCTTGCTTTCAGACAGATGTTCGGTGCTGAAGGTTATGAAGTAGTAGCTATCAACGATCTTACAGATCCTGCTATGCTCGCAAACCTTCTCAAGTACGATACAGCACAGGGCGGCTACTGCGGTAAGATCGGTGAAAACCTTCACACTGTAGAAGCAGGCGAAGGCTCAATCATCGTTGACGGCAAAGAGATTACAATCTACGCTAAGCCAAACGCTGCTGAGCTTCCTTGGGGCGAACTCGGTGTTGATGTAGTTCTCGAGTGCACAGGTTTCTATACATCAAAGGCTAAGAGCCAGGCTCACATTGATGCCGGCGCTAAGAAGGTTGTTATTTCTGCTCCTGCAGGCAACGACCTTAAGACAATCGTTTACAGCGTAAACGAAAAGACTCTTACAGCTGACGATACAATCATTTCAGCTGCTTCATGTACAACAAACTGCCTCGCTCCTATGGCTGACACACTTAACAAGTATGCAGAAATCCAGAGCGGTATTATGTCAACAATCCACGCTTACACAGGCGACCAGATGATTCTTGACGGTCCTCACAGAAAGGGCGACAAGAGAAGAGCAAGAGCAGGTGCTGCTAACATCGTTCCTAACTCAACAGGTGCTGCAAAGGCTATCGGTCTTGTAATTCCTGAGCTTAACGGCAAGCTCATCGGTTCTGCACAGCGTGTTCCTGTTCCTACAGGTTCAACAACAATTCTTACAGCTGTTGTTAAGGGTTCAGATGTAACAGTTGAAGGCATCAACGCTGCTATGAAGGCTGCTGCTTCTGAGTCATTCGGTTACAACGAGGATCCGATCGTTTCTTCAGATGTAATCGGTATGAGATTTGGTTCACTTTTCGATGCTACACAGACAATGGTATCAAAGATTGCTGACGATCTTTATGAGGTTCAGGTTGTTTCTTGGTACGACAACGAGAACTCATACACAAGCCAGATGGTTAGAACAATTAAGTACTTCGCTGAGCTTGGCTAATCTGAATTTACAGATTATTTTCTGGGCTGTCCTTTTTGGACAGCCCTTTTTATTTTTCTTTTCGGGACATATTTATCTTTATTTTTCTTTATTCGTAAAATTATGCTCTAAAATGTTACATTTAGTCGCAGTTTATAAAATATACACGAAAAATTAGTTTTAAAATTTTTGAATTTGCTTGAAATTGACATATATTTTTGGTATTATATAAGTGTGAACAAATAATCAAAAAAATCAAAAGGTATTTAACAAGGAGCAATTCTTATGAATTACAGCTTTAACGAGGCAAGACCGGCACTTGAAGTTTTTCACACCGGCGATTCCGTGCATGCATACAATCTTTTGGGTGCACACCTCGTGAACTGGAACGACAGAAACGGTTGTGTATTCCGTGTATGGGCGCCAACTGCAAAGAGCGTTTCGGTTGCAGGCGAATTTAATAATTGGGACAACGAGGCAACCTTTATGTACGACATCGGCTACGGTGTGTGGGAGGTGTTTGTCGAAGGTGTCGAAGAGTTTTGTGCATACAAGTACTGCATTGAAAGCGAGTACGGCGACAAGCTTATGAAAGCCGACCCATATGCTTTTCATGCTCAAACCCGTCCCGGTCAGGCATCCCTTGTGTATGACATTGAAAATTATTCGTGGAATGACGGCGAATGGTTAAACAAACGCAAAGGAAACAACATTTCATCTTCACCGATGAATATTTATGAAATACACGCAGGCTCATGGAGAAAATATCCTGACGGCAACTTTTTTAACTATCAAAAGCTTGCCGATGAGCTTATCCCCTATCTCAAGGAGATGCACTACACCCATATTCAGCTTATGCCGATTATGGAATATCCGTATGACGGCAGTTGGGGTTTTCAGACAACAAGCTACTATGCCCCAACCTCACGCTACGGCACACCGTCCGACTTTATGACATTTGTTGACAGGCTTCACTGTGAGGGTATCGGAGTAATTCTCGACTGGGTTCCGTCAAATTTCCCCGTGGACGATTTCGGTCTTGCAAAATTTGACGGTTCTCCCCTCTATGAAAGCAATGACCCAAAAACAAGCAAGCGTGACTCATGGGGAACTTGCCTTTTCAACTACGCAAGATTCGAGGTTACAAGTTTTCTTGTTTCATGCGCAATGTTCTGGCTCGACAAATATCATATTGACGGCTTGAGAATCGGCGCACTCTCCTCTATGCTCTACCTTGATTACGGTAAAACCGAGGGTGAATGGGAACCGAACAAATTCGGCGGAAAAGAAAATCTTGATGCCGTTGATTTTGTAAAAAGACTTAACACGGCTGTTCATATGTACCACCCCGATGTTATGATGTTTGCCGAGGAAAACACCTCTTGGCCAAAGCTTACTCATAAAATTGAGGATGGCGGACTTGGATTTGATTTCAAGTGGAATATGGGTTGGATGAACGATATGCTTCACTATATGTCACTCAATTCAATGTGGCGGCCGTTCAACCACGACAGCCTTACTTTCAGCTTTTATTATGCTTTTTCAGAAAAATTTCTTCTGCCGATTTCACACGATGAGGTTTCTCACGGCAAAGGTGCGCTGATAAAGCAGATGCCCGGAAAGTACGATGAACAATTTGCAGGCGTAAGAGCGTTTATAACATATATGTACGCTCATCCCGGCAAAAAACTCGTGTTTATGGGAACTGAAATCGGTCAGTTTGACGAGTGGAATTTCAATGAGGCAATTCAATGGGATTTGCTTGAATTTGAAAAGCATAAAAAGCTCAGAACATTTTTTAAGGAGCTCAACAAATTTTATCTTGACTGCAAGCCGCTCTATGAGCTTGACGCTGTCTGGAAAGGCTTTGACTGGATTCACCATGACGACTACACAAACAGCGTTATTGCATTCAAGCGCACCGACAAAAACGGTGATGAGATTGTTTCGGTATGCAACTTCCAGCCCATCAGGCGTGATGAATATTGCATCGGCGTTCCGAAATTCGGTCTTTATGACGAGGTTTTTAACTCTGATGAAGAGCGTTTCGGCGGCAGCGGTGTTGTAAACGGAAAGAACATTAAAACTGAGTCAATGAAAATTCACGGCTTTGATCAGGGACTTTCCCTCACACTCCCACCTCTCAGCGTAATCTATCTGAGGTGTACAAAAGAACTTGAACCCGAAAAGGTTCAGGAGTCCGCAGAATGAAATTGGTATTTTCAGTCACAAGACTGTAATTATATTTAAGCTAAAAAAGATACTAAAATAAATATCGGAGGTATTTTAAGATGTTTCCAAAAAAGGAAGTAGTGGCTATGCTGCTTGCAGGCGGTCAAGGCTCTCGTCTTGGCGTGCTCACTCGAAAGCTTGCTAAGCCTGCCGTACCGTTTGGCGGCAAATATCGTATTATTGATTTCCCGTTATCCAACTGTGTAAATTCTGGCATTGACGCTGTAGGTATTCTCACACAGTACCAGCCTCTTGTTCTTAACGAATACATAGGCAACGGTCAGCCGTGGGATCTTGACAGTATGCACTCGGGTGTAAACTGTTTGAGTCCTTATCAGGCTGTTGACGGTGCAGACTGGTACTCAGGCACAGCTAATGCCATTTATCAGAATATCAACTACATTGAGCGTTATAATCCTGAATATGTGGTTATTCTTTCGGGCGACCATATTTACAAAATGGACTACAACAAGATGCTTGATTATCACAAGGAAAAGAATGCCGCTTGTACAATTGCGGTAATTGATGTTCCGCTTGAGGAAGCCTCAAGATTCGGCATTCTCAACACAAACGAGGACGGTTCAATCTACGAATTTGAGGAAAAGCCTGCTCATCCGAAAAGCACAAATGCGTCAATGGGCATCTATATTTTCAGCTGGAAGGAGCTTAGAAAGTATCTTACTGAGGATGAACTCAAAGAGGGTTCAAGCCATGATTTCGGCAAGGATGTCCTTCATTCTCTTGTAATCATCATAATGCGCA
>OGLM01003538.1_pt1 | contig 12564 bp, 9 predicted proteins | sample 1572531 | NCBI WGS metagenome assembly OGLM01 (sample SAMEA2581909, study PRJEB24529) | metagenome | biome: Human gut stool | place: China | collected 2011 | reverse complement strand
GGCCCCAGCGGTTCGGACAGCCGCAAAAGCAGCTCCTTCAGGCGCGAGCTGTAATGTGCCGCGCAGCTCGTCATGATCAGCTGCTCCTTCGCGCGGGTCATAGCGACATACAGAACGCGCATCTCCTCGGAGACGTTCTGCGCCGTCTTGCGGTCGATAATGGCTCTGCGTGCAAGTCCATGGTAATATGACCGGCTTGCAAGATCGACGACATTGCCGCCGAGCAGCAGTTCCTCATCCGTCAGAACGGCAGAGGCGTTGTCCTGCATATTCATTTTTCGCGCGAGGTCAGCCAGAATGACGATGGGGAATTCCAATCCCTTGGACTTGTGGTTGGTCATGATGCGCACGGCGTCTGACCGGGCGGGCGCGTCCTGCGTGGGCAGTCCTGCACCGCGCTGCTGCATTTGCCACAGCAGCCGCACAAGGTCGGAAAGGCTGCGGAGTTCCGCCTGTGTACCCGCTGTCACAAACGATGCGAACGCAGCTAGATTGCCGCGCCGCCGCTCGCCATCCGGCAGGGCAGAAAAGACCGTTTCCAACCCGGAGGACTGGACGACGGCATTCAGAAATTCCGGCAGCGGCGTTCTGCGGCTCTCCGCGCGCATGCGGGAAAGCCAGGATAAAAACGCGCGCAGCTTTTCAGACGGCTCCCGGAAGGCGCACAAGCAGTCGTAAAGGTCTGCCTTTTGCGCCTGCGCGCGAAGCAGCGCCAGCTCCTCTGGCGTAAAGCCGAAGACGGGGCTTGCCATGGCCGCAGCCAGCGCAATATCCCGGTGCGGGTTATCGATAATTTGCAGAAGCTGGAATAAAATCTCAATTTCCGCTGTCTGCATCAGATCGCCGTCCCCGCCCACGTCGCAGGCGATGCCGCGCCGTTGCAGCGCCGCCTGATACACCCCGGCGATCATGCCGGGCGAGCGCATCACGATCACGATATCAGACGGCTTCGCCGGGCGCAGCGCGCCGTTTTCCGTGACGGAGGCCTCGCGCAGGAGCCGCTCAATACGCGCAGCGACGAATTCCGCCTCCGCGCCTGTCTTGTCACCGCTTTCTTCTTCCGATGCGAGATAATTCAGGCAGTGCAGCTCGACCTTCGGGCCGGGCGAGTCCGGGAACTGCGCGCCGGGGACGAGCGCTTCGTCCTGCGTGTAGTCCAGCTCCCCGGCCTCTTTTTTCATCACAAGCGAAAACACGTCGTTGGCCGCCTCCAGAATTTCGGCGCGGGAACGGAAATTCTGCGACAGCAGCAGCTTGCGCGGCTCGCCGGGGGCCTGTGTGCCGAGCGGCGGATAGGCGTCGTATTTGGAAAGGAAGATCGTCGGATCGGCCAGCCGGAACCGGTAGATCGACTGCTTGACGTCGCCGACCATGAACAGATTTTTTCCGTCGCGGCTGACAGCCTGAAAAATGCGCTCCTGCACGGCGTTGGAATCCTGATATTCGTCGATCAGAATCTCGCGGTAGCTCTGCGCAAGGCTTTTCGCGGCCTCTGTCGGCCTGCCGGAGCCCTTTTTCGTCAGAAGCCCGATCATGCAGTGCTCCAGATCGGAAAAATCGAGCAGATGACGACGGCGCTTTTCCTGCGTGAACCGTTCGTCAAAGCGCCGCAGCAGCGTCAGAAGCCCCCGCAGCGCCGGGAGGGTCCTGCGAAGGTCGTCTACGACCCGTTCCGACGGCGCGTAAAAATAGCTCTGCACGGTCTTGAGCAGCTGCTTTGCCTCGTCGCGCAGTGTCTTGACCTGCTCCGCGTTTTCCGCGTCCTTCGGCATCCGCATCACGCCGAAGGAGGGAAGTCCCGCCTCCACACAGCCGTCCCATGTCGTCTCGGCCATAAGCGTGCGGACCGTCTCACGGTTTTTTTGCAGCAGCGGCAGGCATTTTTGCTCCAGAGCCGCGTCCGCGCGGCAGAGCGCTTCTGCCTGCGCAAGCATGGCGTCCGCGCTTTCGAGCGCGTCCCTGCGCGCCTTGAGATAATACGCGCCCCAGAGCGTCTGCTCCGCCGGAGTCCCCTCCGGCAGCGCATACGCGCGCAGGCAGTCCGCCATCCATGCTTCGGGGTCGACCTTGCAGCGCATGACTTCATAGCTGCGCTCGGCCAGCTCCAACAGCCGCCGGTCATCACGTCCATAGCCGAGCGTGTCGATCATGGCGGCGAAATCCGGCTCGTCGTCAAGCTTCGCATACAGCTCGGAGAGCACGTCCCGAAGCGTCTGCGCACGCAGAGCCGCCGCCTGCTGCTCGTCCGCCACGCGGAAATCGGCAGGCAGATTCGCCTCTGCCGCATACTGCCGCAGGACGGCCTGACAGAAGCTGTGCACCGTCGAGATCTGCGCGAGATACACGCGCGTCAGCTGCCGCTGCAAATGCCGGTCGTTCGGCGTGCCGGCAAGCGCCTCGGCGATGCGCGCGGCGATCTTGCCGCGCAGCTCAGACGCGGCGGCTCTTGTGTATGTAATGATCAGAAATTCATCGAGGTCGGCGGGGTCTGTGGGGTCGGTCAGATAGCCCATCAACCGGTCGACCAGAACCTTCGTCTTTCCGGAGCCTGCCGCCGCCGCAACGAGCAGCGCGCCGCCCCGATCCTCCGCCGCAGCCCGCTGCTGCGGCGTTGCGCGGATCTCAGCCATGCTCCAGCCTCCTTTCAAGCGCCTGCCAGAATTCCTCCGGCGTAACGGAGGCGAACCGCCGTGCGTTCACGCCGCAGACGTCCTTGTGGCAGGCCGATGAAAAATCACAGTATTTACATTCGGAATCCGACGGGCCGCGGTCAATGGGGTTCGGCGCGGTCGCGCCGGAGAGAATTTCGTCGATCATCGCCTCGACCTGTCCGTTCACAAAGCGCTCCAGCTCCGCCAGCTGGGCAGGGGAGGCGAGATCGCCAATCAGCCCGTCCGGGCCGGGCGCGAAGGGCAGGTACTGCGGCTTTTTCTCATACGCTTCCATCGCGTGCAGGACCGCTTCGTCGTTCAGAAGCAGCCCCTTGCGGCGCAGATCCTTCTGCCGTTCGGCATCGGCCTGCGCAGGGTCCTCACCCGGCTTGAGCTTGACCATGTCGCACCGGCCCGGAACATAGAGCACTCCGGCCGGCTGCATGGGCGTTCCTGCCCGCCTCTGATACGATTCCAGCGCGAACAGATACAGAAGCATCTGCAGGTTCTTCCCGTACAGCAGCTCTGCATAATCAAAATCCTTATGGCCGGTCTTGTAATCGATGATACGGATAGCGTCGCGAACCTCGTCCACACGATCGATAAAGCCTTTCAACCGGATCTCGGAATGGTCGGAAAGGCTGATCAAGCCGTTTATCTTACGCTCGGACTCGATGTAAACGAAAGGGGTCAGCTTGCCGTCACGCTCCAAGATTTTCTCCACGTATTTGCGGATCATCTCGCCGATCAGGTAGTTTTGTCCGGTAAGGGAGCGAACCACCTCTGTCTTGAAAAACTCGCTGGCGAAAGCCCGGGCGATAGCTCCGGTAAGCAAGGCCGTATCCTTACGGATCGCTTTCAGCAAATCCACGGTAACCATCTTCCCTTGGAACGGCTTGTAAAGCTCCTCCATCACTTTATGTAAGATGCTTCCGAATACATCGCTCTCGATCGTCTCGCTCACCTCCTCTTCTTCTCGGATACCTTCCACGACGGAAAAATAGAATTTCAACGGGCAATCCAGATACGTATTGATAGCGCTCGCCGAGATCGCCTTGCTCCCCCCTTTCCGGTAAGCGTCTAAACGGCGCATGACATCCTCCCTTTTCGGCACGGCCAATGGCGGGGTTTTGGAGGAAGATACGTTATAGACCACCAATTTATCTCGCATCGGCACCTCATAATGATAATGCAGCTGGTGGACAAAGCGACTTACCTCTCCCGTCTGCAATCCGTTGCTGCGGGTATCGTATAAAAGGCTCACGTGGCTGGCACGCTCTATCAAACGATAGAAATGGTAGGCCCATACGCTATCTTGATGCTCGTAGGTAGGCAACCCGAAACCCCTGCGTAGGTTATAAGGGATAAAGGAGTTCGCCGCTTTCCGCTGCGGGAAAATACCCTCGTTCATGGATAAGATAATCAGACGGTCGAAATCCAAGGCACGGGTCTCGAGCACACCCATAATCTGGAGACCGGAAAGCGGCTCGCCGTGGAAAGGGATCGTGATCGTATCGGTTACCCGCTTCAATAGGCGGAAGAAGGTATCTATTTTCATCTCTACACAAGCGTCTCTCATTACCTCTCTCATGCGGTTTACCGTGGTGAAATAATGGAAGATGAACTCTTGCTCCAAATCGTTCGTCCGTAGGGTAGCGTCCTCCTCTTCTTCATCGGAAAGGGCGGACATAACCTTGTTCAGCTCTTCCAACACCTTGATCAGATAGTCCGAGAAGGCCTCCACCCCGGTCACCGGCGTGAACAGGATTTCTAGCAAAGGCGTTTTCCCTAACTCCGTATGCGAGATATAGATCTTGTTGTTCTCCGTGATCTCTTTCACCAAGGAGGAAATAATCTCCGGTGAGGTGGAGAGGATGTAGCGATGGTTCAATACTGGTAGCACGTCACGGAAATAGAACAACGGATTCCGGTCTATGTAGCGTACGTTCTTCTGCAACGCCAAGATATACTCGATCAACGAGGCGACCGGGGTTCCCGCCAAGGGATAACCCATCGTGACGTTGATACGCCGGATTTGCTCCGGAATGGCGTTCAGCACCGGGATCAGCAGATGTTCATCGGGCAAGATCCCCGCCGTACGCAGGGCTTCTTCCGAACTCATCTCCGCTTCCTTGCACCAATCGCTCAACAGGGTGTAGACGTGCTTGGCCTGCCCGATACCGGAAGGGATGCCGATCACCTCGATCTCGGTCTTTACCTTCTCCTCGGGGGGTAATTTCATCGAGGAAGGGAAGCTCTTCAGGTTACGGGAGACGAAATAAGAGGCCTTATTATCCGGATCGGTTACCTTATCGGATACATAATCCCAATAGAAATCCGCTATCTCCCGCTTCAGCAACTGGGCTAAGAAACGTTCTTCCGATACGGACAAGGCGTTCAAACCGACGAAGACAATTTGCTCGTAAGGTAAATCCGGAGACTCGCCCCGTTCCATACTTTCCACGACCTCCCGGAAGATCATGCCCTCGTAACCTTTTCCCTCGGCGGCCAAGGTCGCACGGAATTCCTCATAGAGATCGTATAGCACTTGCCAGACCGCCAAGAACTGTTGCTGGTTCGGCGTATCGCCCCGGGGATAAAAACTGGACCAGAAACTACGGATAGCGGCGATCTGCTCATCACTTAAGAAATCGAAATCATTCTCTATCTCCCGTAGGTCCGTCACGTTACTGAATAGCATGCGGGCATTTGCCATGTACTTATCGATATCGTCGAAGTCGTTGAGCAACATCTCGCCCCAATACAGGAATTCATCGAAAGTCTCGGTGGAACCGCTTTGGCGGATGTAGATGTCGTACAGGGTAAAAAGCATACTGATCCGGTCGGCGGATTGTTTTCCGCTCAACTGGATAAAGAGATCGTTGATCGTAAGGATTGTCGGAGAGAAAAGGGGAATATCGGCTACCTCCGAGAGATATTTCTGGAAGAAAAGCCCCGTACGCCGGTTTGGGAAAACAAAGGCCAGACGACTGACCTCCGCCCCCCATTTCTCGTAAAAAAGAGACGCTACTTGATATAAGAACGGTTTCATTTATTCAAAAATTTGTACAGGCTGCGGAGACGGGGCACGCCCCGTCTCTACAATCGGATACGATTCACGTTATATTAAGATGTTCTCTATCTCCTGCAATTCTTCCCCGGAGAAAGAGATATTATCTAACGCTTTCAGGTTATCCATCAATTGGGCGACAGAGCTAGCGCCAATTAATACGCTAGTTACCCGTTCGTCCTTTAATAACCAAGCGAGCGCCATCTCCGCCAAGGTCTGTCCACGGCGGGCGGCTACCTCGTTTAGCTTACGGGCCTTTTCCACGGCCTCCGGGGTAACTTGAGAGGTCTGCAAATGACCGGTCGATTTCGCCGCACGGGAATTCTCCGGAATTCCACGCAAATACTTATCCGTAAGCAAGCCTTGCGCCAACGGCGAGAACGCTATCATACCCACACCCTCTTCCTTCAATACAGGCAATAAATCCGGTTCCGTCCAACGATCGAACATCGAATAGCGGGCTTGGTGAATCAAGCAAGGCACCTTATGTTCTTTCAGTACGGCCAAGGCCTTACGGGTCTGGTCCGCGTCATAGTTGGAGATACCTACATACAAAGCCTTTCCTTGCCGGACGATATCAGCCAAGGCCCCCATCGTCTCCTCGATCGGAGTATCAAAATCAAACCGGTGAATGATATACAAATCCAGATAGTCGGTTCCAAGCCTTTTTAGGGAACCGTCGATTTCCCGCTCAATCGCTGCCTTTGACAGTCTACCCTCATTGAAATACACCTTCGATGCGATCACAACCTTATCACGTGCCACATTCTTTTTCAGTGCCTGTCCCAGATATTCTTCACTGGTTCCTGCGGAATAACAGTTTGCAGTATCAAAGAAATTGATACCAAGATCCAACGCATGCTTGATCACCTTCTCGCTTTCCTGCGCATCCAGTGTCCAGTCATGCATTGTACCTGCTTTTCCAAAGCTCATGCATCCGATGCAAAGCTTCGATACTTCAATATCGGTATTTCCAAGTTTTGCGTACTCCATGTATAAACCCTCCTGCAACCCTAAATGTTTTTATTTCAACTTACCATATTCCTCGTCTGTTACCGGCTCGCACCACTCATTGGATGTCTCCTCGCCCGGTACTTCCACTGCCAGATGGCTGAACCAGCTATCCGGTGCAGCGCCATGCCAATGCTTAACCTCTGCCGGAATGTTGATGCAGTCGCCCGGTTTCAGCTCGATGGCTTCTTTGCCTTCCTCCTGATAATATCCACGTCCGGCTACGCATACAAGAATCTGTCCGCCACCGCTCTTTGCATGGTGGATATGCCAGTTGTTGCGGCAGCCCGGCTCAAATGTGACATTGAAGATGCCAACCTGACTGGTGGATACCGGTGCCAGATAGCTCTGTCCGATGAAATACTGTGCAAATGCATCGTTTGGCTGTCCAATTGGGAATACCATTTCCTTTGCATGCGCACGCATCGCTGGATCTTCGTAAGGCAGATCGCCCTCATCAACAGCCCAGACTTCCTTTGCCAGATTGAATACAGCCCAACCATTTGGCCATCCTGCGTAAAATGCTACATGGGTGATGATCGCAGCAATTTCCTTCTGTGTCACGCCATGTGCTTTCGCATTCTGCAAATGGAATTTCAGGGAAGAATCTGTGATTCCCTGTGCCATAAGTGCGACTACCGTAATGATGCTTCGTGTCTTGACATCAATATCCTCGTTGTTCCAGTTCTCTCCAAATAATACATCATCGTTAAAATGTGCAAACTGCGGAGCAAATTCTCCGAGTGCATTTCTGCCTGCTGTCTGTGTAATCTTTGCCATGTTCTTATCCTTCCTAAAATTCTGTTACCAGTTCTTCGATTTCCTTCTTATTTGCATGGTTGAGCAGCTTACCCTCGACAAACTGTGCGCCCGGTGCGGATGGCTGCAATTCCTTTACGGTATTTCCGAATCCGCTTCCGCCGGATGTTGCGAACAGCACGATCTTCTTGCCTGTAAAATCATATTTCTCCAGAAATGTGTTGATGATCGCTGGTGCTACATACCACCAGATTGGGAAACCAAGGAAGATCTCATCATACTCTGCAATCTTCGCGTCGGTGTCTGTGATTTCCGGACGGATCTTCTTGTCTGCCATCTCCACACTGCTTCTTGATTTCTTATCCATCCAGTTTAAGTCTGCCTTTGTGTAGGCTTCTTTCGGGGTGATCTCGTACAGGTCCGCGCCTGCTGCCTCTGCTACCATCTTTGCGACGTTTCTTGTAATTCCACTTGCACTAAAATATGCGACTAATTTCTTACTCATTTCTTGTCCTCCTTACTATAATCCGTGAAGCATATAGTGTTAACAACCACTAAAAAAGGTGTAGTCTCTTTCTTCCTACACCTTGATTATAATTTTTGTATTGTATTATGTCTAATACTTACGTTGAATGTTTTATTATGCCCGAAAGGCATTGATCTCATCAATGAACTTGAGGACAGCCTGCGCGTACGGAATGTTCCTGCGCCATGCGATCACAGTCCCTGCCGTGATTTCCGGGTACAGTTTTTTCTGCACAAGCAGATCAGATCGCCAGTATCTGCCGGCGCCTTCAATGGAGATCGGATAACCAAGTCCCTGCATCGCCAGGATTGCAGCATTTGTACCGAGATTGCTTGTAAATGCAATGTTCAGCTTTGCAAAATCCTTGCCAAACCAATTCGCAAGCTCACTTTGTACGCCCGACCGCTCCGGCAATATCAGCGGCAATGGCAATAAGTCCTCTTTCGTAATGTATGATTTTTCTGCCAGCGGATCGTCCGGTCGCATGCCTACAACCCAGTGGTCGCTCTCCGGGAAACGGATGTAATCCAGCCCTTCCAGATTCACCGGCTCCATGTAAAGCCCGATGTCTACCAGTCCTTTATTCATCATCTCATAGATCGTATCTGCTGTTCCGGTATGCACCCGGATCTGAACCATTGGATATTTCGTCTGGTACCGCTCGCAGATCTGTGCCAGCAGCTCCACTGCTGCGAACTCACCGCATCCAATCGTGATTGTTCCATCGACGACCTGGCTTTCCTTGAATTCCTCCCGGATTTTATCTTCGAGATCGATGATTTCAAGGGCACGACGCTTGAGCAGGATTCCCTCGTCGGTCAGCGTAACATTTCGTCCGCCCCGGTTGAACAGCACGGTTCCAAGCTCTTCCTCCAACGCCGCAAGCTGCCTTGACAATGTCGGCTGTGTAATATGTAATTGCTCTGCCGCCTTCGTGAAGCTCTGCTCCTTCGCCACGGTCAGAAAATAGCGTAATACCCGAAGCTCCATTTATTGATTCTCCTTATTGCTTATTTGCATGACAGAATTATGCATGACGGAATTATATAATAACGATTTCTTCATCACGCAGATTTTATTTGAGAAATTCCGCACAGCAGGAATCTTTCCAAGCACCTTGTAAATCGGCATCAATACTTTCATCCCCTCAACCAAACTGACATCACGCTTATTCTTAAACTGTGGAATTATCTGTTCCAGTGCCGCGCCATTTTTTACACCCCACGAAAACTTCGCCGCACTCTTCTCGATGGATTTCTCCTTGATGTGCTTTACTACAAACGGTGACATCGTCTCCACAAGTACGACGGCTTTCGGGAACCGCTTATCAAGAATATCGAATATCTGCTTGACATCTGCTTCGGACAGATACATCGTTAATCCCTCAATGATTACAAGCACCGGTTCGCCGTGATACTCGATATCATCCATATAGCCTGCGTCCATCGCCGATTTCGCAATCTGGAAGATCGGTCCCTGCTCCTCGAAGAAACGACTCCGGATCTCCATTGTCTCCGGCAGATCGATATTATACCAGCGGTCATATTTTCCTTCCATCCGATAGCAACGTGTATCCATACCGCATGCGATGTTCAGAACAACAGCATGTGGATAATGAGACAGAAAATCTCCAACCAATTTATCAAGCACGATTGTCCGCGCGATTACGCCCAAGCTCATCGCCTTGTCACTTTCCGCCTTGGAGAAATCATAATCCAGACGGGAAACAACCTCGATTGCCCGCTCGTCGTAGATATGATGATTCGGCTTCTTCGACTCCTGCGCCCTCGCATATAATGTCTGCAGCATTGTCTCCGGAACTCCCTGTACCTGTACTTTTGTTTTTTCGTTCATGTGATTGCCTCGCTTTCTTTTATTCCTTTTGCACTTACCTGATTTTTATGTGCTTTTCTTTTTAGACATAACAGTTGTTACGATTTGTTATGTTATAAAAAATGAGCTCCACAGCACTTGTTATGTTAGTTTAGCCTAACCTTCTTGTCAAGTCTGTTTTTTGGTTTTCACCGTCTTTTTGCCAATGTTAATTTTCATTGCTTGCATCCGCCATAAACGCTTCGTATAATAATGCTATGCTTACCACACAGGAAAGGACGTGAAATAATGATCCACGAAAATATCAAATATTTCCGAAAAGTAAAAGGACTCAGTCAAGAAGAGCTGGCTGTGAAGCTACACGTTGTCCGCCAGACTGTGTCCAAATGGGAAAACGGTTTATCTGTTCCGGATGCCGATGTGCTGATTCGTCTCGCAAATGTGCTTGACGTATCGGTCAGCCAGCTACTCGGTATAGAAACAGAACCAAACAATCATCAGGCACTTGCCGATCAATTAGCCGATCTGAATGAACAACTGGCTCTGAAAAATCAGCAGGAAAGAAATCGTCTTCAGGCTGGCAGAAAAAGAGGTACTATTTTATTTCTTACATTCTTAACCATGCTGGTTGCATTGATTGTAAAAAACGAACTGGTGTCTCTCCTGTTAACCGGTATGTGCATGATCAGCGCAGCCATCATTTTGTATCGTAATCTTGCTCTATTGACAAATGAAACTACAGATGATCTGCGTATTGGCACCCTTCGCGTGACCACACTTATCAATATTGGATTTTTGATAATCGGGATTCTTGTTGCCTGTCTGACAGCACTTGATGTTATAACGTTTTCTGAAAATGGTGAGAAAATATTTGCAATGTCTTTTATAAGCTGTATCATGCTTGCATCCGGTATTCTATGTCCAAGAATTCCATACAACCGGTACACAGGGCTGCGACTGCCTTGGACCATACGAGACGAAGAGACGTGGAAAATTGCACATAACATTTTGGGGCATATCTCACTTCCCATTGTCCTGCTGTATGTCGCCTGCACGTTGACAGTTCCAGATTTTGAGCTTGTGACATCTGGTGCTATGATACTCTGGATCGGGATTCCGGGTGGTATTTCCGGCGTATACTATCTTAGGAAATACCACGGTCATCTTGGATAAATCAATCCGGATATTTGACCAGATCATATAATTTTCCATATTTGCCTAAATCACGTACACCATCAAGCTGCATGCCAAGGTGCATGTATTTGTCGCATTTCGACTTCGCATCTGTCTCCAGAAGCACCGGAACCTGCAGCCGGTTTCCTTCTGCGTAGGCAAGCTCCATCACCTTCCGCATGTAACCCTGTCCCTGATATTGTTCCGGCACACAGACCATGCCGACGAATATATAAGGTTTCTTCTCTTTTTTCATCCGATCCTGCAGCGACGTTCCTCCCTTAGAAACTGCCTGTCCCATCCGGATCAATTCTTTCAGGCTCATCGAATGAAACAATGCTTTTACAAGCTGCATGCCTGCTCTAAGCTTCAATTTCTGTTCCGGCACCTTGTAAGCGATATAGCCCTCGCCCCGCTCGCTTATCGTGTAGAGCATACTGCCTTCAAATGCCATCCGCACATACCCGGCAATATACGTTGCGACCGCATCCTTGCTGCGGTAAAATGCGCCCATACCGACTTCCTCTCCATAATTATAATATCCAAACGCATGCCCGATCTGCTCTGCCACCTGTGTATCTAATGTTGTTACCTTCATGGTTTCTCTCCCCTTCTATTCTACTTCATATACTACTTTTATTTGTGCCCGTATGGTGGTTGTAATTTTTTCCTTTTTAAAGTTAGTTTCATCTAACTCATTTTATCATAGCATTGTAGAAATGGGTAGCATGCGTATATCCTGCCTCATACGCAGTCTGGATATCTTCAAATTCAGCCTGTGTATGTCCTACAGATGCCAATACGCCTTTTGCGGTGATATACTTTCCGAACTGCATAGCCCCCGGAAGTTCCGGTGCCGCATCCCAACGTTTGATGCAATGGGTTTCTTCCAGCAAAGGGATATACTCTTCCGGATCAGGATTTTTGATATTCTCCGGAATCTGTCCGCCTGCCATCTCCATATTGAAGTAATGTCCTTCCAGATGCAGGCCGAGTACAGGACTGTCCGGCTCTGCCATCATCTTTTCAGTTGTTTCTGCGGCTGCACGGATCATAGGAATAGTAGAAGAAGAAAGTGTGGGGAAAATACTGGTAGTTCCGTGTTGCATGTGAGCTTTAATCGCTGTCCGGAAGGCGTCTTCCGTCCCCTCCATAAAGTCTCTTCCACCACCGCCATGAACATGAATTTCTACTCCTCCCGGAACGATATACATACCCTTGGCATCAATTAGTTTTGCTCCGATAACCGCCAGGTCGCAGTTAGTCACTTCCAGAATTTTATGATCACGAATAAGTACGGACCCATCCTTCAACCAGCCCTGAGGGGTGAGGATGCGCGCATTAATGATTTGTGTTAACATATCACAAGTTCTTAAATTAATTATAGGTCTGTGTGAGTCGATGACACTCTTTTTGGGGGAAGTACATCGACTTTCGTAATTACAAAAAGAGGTCGCCAATCTTATCGACTGACAACCTCACTACTTTGAGCGGAAAACGAGACTCGAACTCGCGACCCTAACCTTGGCAAGGTTATGCTC
>OGLM01003522.1_pt1 | contig 12607 bp, 10 predicted proteins | sample 1572531 | NCBI WGS metagenome assembly OGLM01 (sample SAMEA2581909, study PRJEB24529) | metagenome | biome: Human gut stool | place: China | collected 2011 | reverse complement strand
TTGTTACTATTTAATGTTACTTACTTTCTTTCTTTTTTGTGGATTCATTATCGAACCCGCTATTCATAGTCACAATCTGCGTGTCAAAAAGAAGCGTGAAAATGCTATAGTTTGATTATCAGGTGTTTATGCTTTATATGCCAAAAGTAGAAGGTGTGGATAATGAGGAAAGAATGTGGAAACATTCTCCAAAATCTAAAGCCGCTAGCCAAGTAAGACTTCTTCTTCTTCCCAATTGTGTCCCCTCACACAACTTTTTTCGAAACTTTATGGCTAAAAATTTTGTAGATTCGATAATATTTGTTACTTTTGCGGGAGAGTTTGAGCGAACGGAAAAGAACGGGCGTGATGACGACTCGAATTAAAGAGCGTATTGACGTTATCCAAATATTGAAATGTGGTAGTTTCGAAATCTGCAGGATGATAAGCAATACTGCTCACGCATAGGATTATTGTACCCTTTTATTAAGGGGATAGTATACCCCTAAGCGTGGGCTATTGTTTGTTGCATGCAGATGGGTTCTACCACAACCTCAATATTTGTGACATACAATGGTTCCACGCTTTTTCTATTATATACTTTACTAATAATTCTGTTATGAAGAAAGTTTTTCATAAATTACGTGATTATGCATTAGCACTGTTAGCCTTAATGACTATAAGCGCTTGTTGTGAAAGTTTGAATACTTTAGGCAATTCTCATTTTACAAAGGAAGGAGAGCTAATAAAGAAACCTTCTTTTGCAAAGCTTGATTATAATTCTGTAATTCATTTTTATATAGAATCTTCTGGTAGTATGAATGGCTTCTTTAGAGCTGGTCAACCTACTGGATTTAAACAAGACGTTTATGAAGTTATGAGTTATTATGCTGGTTTAACAAAAGATATCAATATAATGACTAATGATGGAAGTGTTGCTGGACAGTTGTCTTTGGCCCAATTCCAAACTGCAATGAATACTGGTGCGCTGGAATGCAATGCTTCTACGCAAGTTCCTGTTATGTTACGAAATATTGTCAGTCGATTGAAAAAGAATGATGTGGCTGTTCTTATTTCTGATATGAAGTATAGTCCTGTTGGTTCGGCAGCTCCGGCAGTGTTGTTAACTCAGTATGCTGCAGAAGTGGCACGAATTGCAGGAAATTCAAAAAAAGCATATTCTTTGATTTGTGCAATATCTGATTATATAAATAAGGAGGGAAGAGTAGTGACCAATGAATCTCCTTATTATTATTTGGTAATCGGAGAGCAAGATAAGGTATCTGCTGTTCGTAATGGCATCGCTATTATGTTGCAGAGACAGAAACGATTTGTTGACAATTTGGAAATAGGCTATAAGTATGCTTCTTGCCCTTATGATTTTGGTGTCCCTAAAAATGTTGTTCGATTAGAAAAACAGCCAACATTCTATGGATATGGTGAAGTTGTTGATGAATGTGTAATACCATTGAAATTGAAGTTGGAATCTTACAGATGGCTTATGTCGAATAAGGAAGTTTTGAAACAATGCTTTACATGCAAACCTAAATATGGTTCGACGGTAAGTGTTGAAAGTTTCGATGTGGAAGAGTGCAACAATGTAAATTTGGAACTGAAGCGTTCAGCTGTGGCAACCATAAAAATAAAAGTATCAAACATGCCTTCTGATATGGAGGTTTTGGAGTGGAATATTAATATACCATACGCCAAACTCACTACTATGGTGAAGTTCTTGGATGACTCCAAAGGGGAGAACGATGTTACTACATCTTATTCTTTGACAAGTTTTATACGTGGCATAGGTCAGGGCGGAGTTGTGAACTACCAGCCAAAACCAAATTATATATTGATTTCTAAAAATAGTTTATAGTTATGCATTTCTTGAAATTTTATCAGTTTTTGATAGGAAATAAAGCTAGCTTTTTGCAACCTTATACAGGTGATGGACAGGATGATTTATATATACAAGCAAGTTTGTTTTGGGATAAACTGGATAGCTTGTCTATTGTCTTCTTGTTATTGTTCTTTCTTATAGGAGTTTTGGCGGCTTGGTATTATTATAAGCCTTTCAATGAGCAACCTAATCGCCATTATTTGCCAAAATATTGGTGGATGTTCTTTATAGCGAGCGCAATTGTAAGTTTTTTAGTAACGTTTGGGGCAGCTTTGTGCATAGCTTATCCACGAATAAGTGGAACATGGACTGTAGAAATAAGAATTGCTTTACAGAATGCTGTTCTTACTCTTGCTGTTTATTGGTTGGCATCTGTCGTCATTTGTAAAAGGTGTGCGACTAATGCCTATCGAATGTTTTTGTAAACTTCAAAAGTTAGATTGAAATGAAGAAAGTTTTTGTATTTTGCATAGGTGGAACAGGCGAACGTGTGATGAAAAGTATCACTATGCTGATGGCTGCTGGTATGAGTACTCATGGCTATACTGTCGTACCTATTATTATAGACCCACATTTGGATTTGAATGAGAAGAAGAATCTCCAGACTTTGATGTTGAAGTATGGAGAGATTCAGAAGAGTATGTTGTTGGACGGTAAGTGCCCTGAAGGATTTTTTAACTCAGAGATGAAACTCATCGACGAATTGGATACCGTAACGAACGATACAAATAAGGTGGCAGGTGAAGACCGTTCTTATGCGGACTTCTTGGACATGGGAAACTTGGATGTTTCTAGTATCAACAATTATTTGATTCATACCTTGTATTCCAAGGATAATCTGAATAGTCGTTTGTCTGTGGGCTTCCGTGGAAATCCTAATGTGGGTACTGTTGTCTTGCAAGAAATGTTGGAAGGAGCTTCTTGGTTTAATTTCTTGAAAACTCAGATTGGCAAGGATGATAGAGTTTTTATCATTAGCTCTATCTTTGGAGGTACTGGCGCCTCTGGTTATCCTTTGCTTGAAAGAAAAATACGTTCTAGCAAGGAGAATGAAATTTTATCGAAGGTGCTGATGGGAGCGGTTACCGTACTTCCTTATTATGGTTTGAGCGATCCGAAGAAGAGTAATAGTAAAATTGATTCAAGCAACTTTAAGACAAAAGCCAAGGCTGCATTATCTTATTACGAAACGACCGTGAAGTCTGATTTGTTGTATTATGTTGGTGAGACGGAAATGAAGACTATACATGAAAACAATGAGCAAAAGCAAGAGGATACAACTAATTTCGTGGAGTTAGTAGCAGCTACAGCATTGTTCCATTTCTTGCAGCAACCACGTCCACAACAAACCCAGTACTTGACACGAGCCATTGAGGAAAATGTAGATGACTTGGATTTGAGTACAGCTGGAAGTGGATATGCACCGATGGTAAAAAATATGGCTGATATGTATATTCTGAAGAGCTTGTTGGAGATATTAACTAAGGAAAAAAAGTTCCCTCTGAAAAAAACAAGAGGATTCGATGATAGTTTTTACAAAGGTTCATTGTCTCAAATCAGAGAGTTTCTTGAAGAATATGGGCAGTGGTATGCCGAACTTTCTCAGAAGAAAAGAAAATTTGCACCGATAGAGAAGGACATCATTCCAACTAATATGTCGAATATCATAAAGAATAGTGTAGAACTTGGAGCTCCAAATGATTCGTATTTTCTACTTGAAATGATAAAGGAATCAAAGAATGAAACTCCTAACAAAGTGAGAAACTTTATGGAGTATGCTTACAAGGCCATCAATCATTATACTCAGAAAATCAAATAATTATGCCAAGTATAGATTTGAACATCATCGATCGTGGCACTCCAGGTTCGGAGTGGACGGCTAAAAATACAGGAATCCAAGCTTCTCAGCTGGATAAGGTCAAGGAGAACAAAACTGACAATAGCAACGCATTGAATTCGTTGCCTACTCCTTTTGCTCGCTTTTTCGTGGCAAAAGAGGCTTTCCGTCGTGTTACGGAAGAAAAGCGTAACGCAGAAAATGGTGCAGGAAAGGCATATAAGAGACTGGTGTCTGACATCCTTGATGTCTTTGAACTTCTGTATTACAAGAAATTTCATGAAAACCAATGGGGAGGCTCTATGAAAATAGTAGTGAAGGAGTGGAACTATGATGAGCAGATGAAAGAGTTGCATGATAGAGTTCCTAAACTTTACAATGCTTTGAAGGCTTCTTATAAAGAAGACATAAAGGACAACAAACTATACTTTGTCATTTTGGAAAAGGGTGGCAAGGACATTCTTCTTGCCACAAGCTCGCCGATGACTGGTTTCGTTACTCCTCCTGATATGGATAAAAGTGATGTTGTCAAGAACAATACGCCAGACATCGCATTCCAAAGTGAGCTTTATGATGCTTTGTTTATTACCCGTAAGGGAAAGGGAAACTATTTCCGTGATGAGGTGTTGTTTGGTGACCGTGATAAAGATTTTAAGAATTATATGTTCCAACTCTTTGGAAGCGATGATATTGATGGTAGATATAAGGAACTTCGAGACTATATCAGATTGTTTCAGGATGATCAAGATATTATCAAAAACTATAGTGGCAAGATAGGAAATATAACGACCGAGTCTTATGAACCTTTGGTTATCAATGGCTTAGGTATAGGATTTACAGATGAGGAGGACATTGATAATTTCTTCCAGCCAACTCTCGTTTGTTTGCCTTATCGTATCAATCGAGATAATTTCCTGGGCATCACTTATGAGACGGAGCCAAAGGCGAGAGACTATGATTATCTGTTGCCGTTGAAGAGCGAGGCCTTGTCTTATTTGGATAGTGGTAAGGCGGTTTGTACCTGTCAGGTTATGCAGACCAAGGTAATTGTGAAATTTAAGTACAATGGAACGGAGTATAAAAAAGACTATGACAAAGATAACGATATTGTAAACTTGTCGGATAAAGAGCTTAGCTTGAATATCGGACTGTTCCCAAATATCCTTTCACCTGTAGATTCAGAAAATACTTATTTCAAGGTGGCACTCTCCTTTGCTGACAATGGAAAGGAGTGGCATACGGCCTCTATTGATGATGTATCGCTTTCTTTCTATAAGAAAAATAATGGTGGCGAATATGTGGCGATAGAAGAGATTGATTCTGAACGTGCGAAAAATGGTGTGAGAAAGCCAATGGTTCGTTCACGTCAGAGTACAGGAAGTTTGGAGTCTGAATGTAGCACAAAGTATTATGAGTTGTTTAATAGCAATTTTGATGCTTTGCAAGTAGCTATTGGGGATGACATGGGATTTTTGTTGCCTAAATGGAGGGAAGTTCCACGTACTAACGAAAGCTATATCTATGCAGTTGATTTGGGTACATCGAATACCTTTATTTCTAGAACGCAAGGGGATGACGATAATGCCCCAGAAATGTTCTCAATGAGAGAACCGATGGTTTCATATCTGCATGAAATAAATGGTAGTTCTCAATTCTCCTTGGTCGCCAATATCGAAGATTCTATGGCTGCTGAGAACTGTAAGGCGATGAAAACGGAATTTGTGCCACCATTCATTGATGGTGAAGACTATAAGTTCCCGATCCGAACTGTGCTTTGCAAGGCCAAGAACATTGCGGGAAAGCCTGTCTTGTTTGATAATCACAACATCGCTTTCTTCTACGAGAAGATGATGGAAAATGATTTCCAAGAATGCTTGACTGATATAAAGTGGGAGGATGACGAAGATGTTATTCAAATCTTTATCAGAGAGCTGCTGCTTATGATAAAGTGCGATGTATTGCAGCGTGGAGGTGCTCTGAACCAAACTAGTTTGGTGTGGTTTAGACCATTGAGCTTTTCTGGTAAGATCAGACGCATCTATGAAAGAAGCTGGAAAGAAATGGCTAGTGAGATTCTGTTTACAAACAATGTGGTTTGCTATACGGAGTCTGAGGCTCCATATTATTACTTCAACAAGAAGGGTATTGTAAAGAATACGGATGCGGTAACAGTGATAGATATTGGTGGAGGTTCTACTGATTACGTTTATTTCAATGCTAACAAGCCTGTTTCTGCTTCATCAGTCCATTTTGGATGTGATGTATTGTGGCGTAATGGCCATAGTGGTTTTAGTAATGCACGTGAAAATGGCATATATAAGAAGTATATGGGTAATTTGGTTTGGGAAGACAAAGACTTGAGTAAATTGGAGTCGGAGATGGAAACAAACAAAGGCTGTAGTACATCTGACATTATCAATTTCTGGTTAAGCAATAGCAAGGACAATGGTATCATCGACAAGTTGCATGACGACTATCTGCCTCTTTTTGCTTATCACTTTACTGCCATCATCTACTTCATAGCCAAACTGTATCAATATAAAGAGTATGCTGCACCACGTACCATTGTGTTTAGTGGTAATGGTAGCCGATATATAGACGATTTTGTTACTGATGACATCGCTTTGTTGGAGAAAGTCGTTACCGAAATATTCAAGTTTGTCTATGGAGAGATTGCTCCAATACATGTAGTGTTGCCAGATACTCGTAAAGAAAGTACATGTTATGGTGGATTGTATCGTCCTTCTTCTGATGAAGAGGCTCCGGAGATAGTTTATCATGGTGTTAGCAAGGAGTATGAAAATGTGGCGCAGATGAATCAGGATGCGAATTTGCAGCCATGTTTGCTGAAGGATTATGCCGAGATGAATCAACTTTATAGTTCCGTCCTTGATATGCTCAAGCAAGGTGGAGCAATAGACAAATCTTTGGATGTAAGACCATTTAAGGCAGAGGTGAAGAATGACTATGAGGAGAACTTGAAAACCCATTATCGTTCGGATGTAGAACAAAGCTATGGTCCAGAGGATGTGTGCAACGACTCTGTCTTCTTCATTCCTGTGATTGATAAGATTTTTGAACTAACAAGGGTTTATGAAAATGCTAAATAAAATAACATGGATGTAATAAATACAATGTCAGCACAGTTTATTGGTTCGCTGTTAATTTCGGTAATAATGGCATTTGCTTTTATGTATTGGCAATGGCAAGAGTTCCAAACTAACATCAGTGCTTTGAAAAAACTTGGTAGTTTCTTCTCGAAGAATGATGAATATGCAACTTCTGAGGTTCAGATATATAATGGTTATAAAATGACAACAAACATCTTGATAAAAGATGTTGCAGGAGAAGACTCGGAATTGAAAAACTTGATAGGTGACATTAATGCCTATATAGGTAAAAGTAAAGGAACAGTTGCGTTTTCTATCATTCAAAATAAGACAGAACGTAGAATATCTATGTTATATGAAATGGCAACTTCCAAGTTGTCTTTTCCTACTCATATTGGTTTGATGGGTACTTTTGCGGGAGTATTCTTGGGATTGGTTATGTTTCTCGTAGGTACTCTATTTAGTGGAGAAATTACAGATTCTACCATTCAGAGCCTTATTACAGGTATTCTGGTGTCAATGGTAACGAGCTTCTTTGGCATTCTTTTGTTGATATTGAGTCATAAAAAAGCGAGTGCTGTATCTAATCAAGTTGATGTAGATAAAAATGAATTCTACGAGTGGATTCAAAATGAACTAATGCCTTCTGTGGATGTCACTATGGTTGAGGCTATAGGTAAGTTGCATGAAACTATCGATAAGCTTGAACCAAGTTTTTCTGGTGTCATTACAGAATTTAAAGATGCCTTTAAGGATGTAACTGGAGCTTTTGGTACGGATTTCCGCGAGAGTGTTAAGGTCGTTTCTTCCGCCGTGAAGAGAATGGGAGAGAATATGGATAAAGTGAATCGGAATATCAAACTTCAAGATGATTTGCTGGATACAATTCGTAGCCGTGAATTAATCAAGGGCATGGATGCTTTTGTTGAGGCTTCTCATAAATTCTCAGAGATTACAGGTTCGCTTGATCAGTTTGAGCGAGCTAGAAGATTGATGCTGATTGCTGCCCAGGAAACTATCAATATTCAGAAGAGCTTTAATGAGTCTTTAGATGTTCCTAAGAAAGTTGCTGCAGAGATTAATATGATATTGAATCGTATTACAACATTTGAGGAAAATATCAATAAGTTGGGAACGGAACTTTCAGGTATGCAGACTTTTGCAGATTCTGTTGTCAAGCAGATACAAGGAAATATCAATGCAATAAATGCAAAGCATGGTATAGCAAAGGATTTTATTGCTGTAGCAGATGAGGATTTGGAGAAGTATTTTGACGAGCATAAGCAAAAGTTAGGCTTAATCGCAAAGCACTATAACGAGGCTTTGGAATCTTATCTTGCTGATTATGAAGCTATGCTTGTTGAACGCAAGGAAGAATTGGAACAGCGTAAACGAGAATTTACGGACGCTATAGATCAAAAGCTATCTATTGAAGATATTCGCTCTGAGTTTACTGCATTAAAAAAACTCAACACGATTGCAGAGAAGGTTGACCAATTGGCTCATAACTCTGTAACTGGTGATAATTTGAATAAAGCATTGGAGGGAATTCGTCTTGAGTTGGATGCAATGATAGTTGCGCAAGAAAAGCAGAGCAAAGGCTTTATTAGTAGCTTTGGTGGTTCTAGTGCTGCAACAGAACGAATGATTCAAGCTAGAGATAAAGCAGTTCAAGAAGCAGAGATAGCTAAGCAAAATGAGGTTGCAGCAAAACAGCAGGTGGAGCTGCTCAAACAAGAACTCGGTGACCTCAATCGGAAATTTAATCACCTTAATGGATATGTGGAAAGTTTGACGAGAAATAGTATTACTCAACAAACATACGTAGCTCAGAATCCAGTTGTTGCTCCGCAAGTCTCAACGAATCCAGCGGCTACTGATTCTTCTATGCAAACGACAGTGACAAAATCTCCTGAAAGCACAAAGCCGATAGAGATAAATGAGCAGCAGATAGGTTATTCAGGTGATGACTCCTCTATCAATCCTGACACTACGGAAGTAGAAGTACCTAAGAAGAAAAGAAGTCTTTGGAGTAAGTTGTTTCACAAGAAATAATTGAAATGGAATTCGGAAGAAAAAATAGAGAATCGTTTTGGCCAAGTTATGTGGACATCATGACAACTTTGTTTGCCGTGATGCTCATCTTGTTTGCTGTCTCTTATGCTCGTTTCAAATTGAAGGAAGGACAGTTGGAGATGCTTGTGAATGAATATAAGGACATCATTGATGTTTACTCTACTGTTGATGCCATTGATAAAACAGGCTACTATGCATACGACAAGCAATATCTTAAGCATACATTAACTGTAAGTATAGCTTATCAAGATAAGGAGTATGACATTAGCAACAAGCTTCAGTATGATTTGACTAATAAAACAAAAGCTGACCAGGTTCGAGAAAAAATCCGTAGAGCAGGTAGAGAGGTGCAGAATATCATCTCGAATTTGGAAGAGAATAGTGAGAACAGCAAGAATATCAAATTCTTGATAATCATCGAAGGGCAATCCTCAAAGATTCCTTTCAATGATAATGATTGGCAGAACAATGAAACCTTGTCTTATCTCCGTGCCAAGTTTTTGAAGAAATTTTGGACTGATCCTGTGTCTGAGGGTGGATGTGGATTATTCCAACGCACTAGCGAAAATGATGTAAACAGCAAATGTGAAATCATCGTAGCAGGTAGTGGTGAAGGGGGAGTGCCACGCTATTATTATAAAGGTGGTATCAATCCTATGTCTCAGAATCCAGCAGAAGAAAAATACAGTTCCATAAAGAATGTCTCTCCCGAAGATTTTGCGGCATGGCGTAATGTGGAGCAACGTAACCAGCGTTTCCTCATCAACATTATTCCTATCATTGGTAATATTGATGTGACAAAAGCTAAGTTTGAGAATATAAAGAAATGATGCTTATGGAAGAGTACAAAATATCAGAAGCGATATATGCCGAGTCTCTTATAAGTCAAAATTATCGAATCTCAGATAATATTTATGAGGAGACGGTCAACTTGTCTGAGGAAAGTCTCAGACAAGAACTTTCTTCGTCCTTTAAGCTATCTGGTAAATATTGGGTGTGGAAATTAGCTTCTGCTATCTACGAATACAGATGGAAGAGAATGCTTGCTGCTAATGAAATGCAAATGCCAGCGAAAGGGTTCAAGTATTTTCTCTCTTATCCAGATGTAGCATCTTTGCAGATGGCGTATTTTGAAAAGAATGGTAGCCGGGGGCTGGATGGAATTCACAAGGTAGGAAAAGGCCTTGATCTGACGAAACCTGCTGCATATTATGCATTCTCTCGCCAAATTAGGAAGGGGGATGTAATCTTGGTTGTTGGACCTAAGGCTCGGTTAGTGACTTGGGGACAGGTGAATAGTGACTATATGTATCGACCAACACGTGCTTATGGTAGACATTATCGGATGGTTTCTTGGAACCAGATTGATATGCCATTTGTGTTGACGAATAAGGCTGAATACCTTTACGAATTACCGAATGAAGATGTTGGAAATTTGAAAGAGATGCTTGTTGGTCAGTTGTATCATATGAAAAATAGCTTGCCATTTGGATTTGTGGGCGATGCTGTGGAATTGTCTATACCTTTCGATGTGGAGCTTCCTTCACCAACTTTACAGGCTAAGCATTCTGTTCCTACAGAGCAAGATCTTGTTTTGGGACAGATTATAGGGGCGTTGTTGAGAGCGGTACGATAGATTAAAGAAAAGAAAGGAGTATGAGTTGGGGGTATGAAGGAGGGTATGATGCCGGTTTCGATGATGGCTTCGCTGATAGTGGCTGTGACTCTGAGGAGGAGGAATTGGGGTTTTGCATGATTCCTCTCTATGCTTAAGAAAATAATATCATAAAAATAACTGATGGATAGAGATGGATTTTAGTCGAAGTTTAGTCGGACTTTGTTGACTTTGGCTGAGTTCTTTAGTTTATTTTTTATAGTAATATTCTGAAAGCTAGCTGCTTACGATGTACTAGAGCTTAGCCGAACTTTTAAACGTTTAGTCGAACTCAAAATATAGAATATAATATTGGGTCACTTGGAAAGGAGTCCTCGTTAAACGTTTAACATACATTCGTTCTTTGATATTTTGTAGTAACTACTAGGGCTTTGTTAGGAAACTACAGTTTTAAAATGAATATTTTTATGACTTCTGATGCCATTTTTTACAAATTAAGTAGGTTATTTGAAAAAAAAGTAGTAAGTTTGCAGGCAAAATAGTGTTTAGGTATTTTCATGGTAATAATAAATTGTCTGTGATATGTGTAACAACAGAATCTTAATTAAAAATTAAAATAATGAAACAGCTAAAAATTTTCTTTTTGTCGCTATTTGCTATAGTTAGCTTGGTGGCATGTGACAGTCCTAAGACTTCAGATGAGATTCTTACAGAATGTGGTTCTGGTGTAGTGATGGTTGCCAACCAGTTTTATTACAAAGTGACTTTGCCAACTGGGAAAGTCTGGTATTTTACGGGCTTTGACAAAGATGGTGACTTTGAAAATTGGACAATGGACTTAGAGGAAATCCAGAAGAACAAGAAGATGCTTACGGGTACGGGCTTCTTGGTTTCCAAGGACGGTAAGATTTTGACAAATCGACATGTGGCTGCTCCTACAATAGCCTTATCTGATACCAAGAAGTCAGTTAGAGCTTTATTGGATGGTATGGCAGAGATGGTAAGATTGGAAATGCAATCAATGTCGGAGAAATATGATGAGTTGGAAAATGCAAAAAGTTCCTGTTATTCATATAATGAGTATGATGGCAATATTTATGTGGACAATGAAAAACTGCAGCAAATTGAACAGGAACAAGCAGAGTTGAAGGAAGCGTATGATGGAGATACGGAAATAAAAAATAGTCTTAAAAATCTGGACCTGAGTGAATTGAAAGTGGAACCTGTTTGCGAATTGGGTATTGCCTATAATAATACTTTTGTTACTAAAATGTCAGATTTCATTCCTTGTGTTATGACTTCAGTTTCTGATAAAGAAAATGTGGATTTGGCAATGTTGCAATTGAAGAGTAAGCAAACGCCAGATGGCAAATATGTATTTGCGGTTTCTGATAAAGATGAAGAGCAAGGCTTTTTAGACAAGGTTAAGAATTTGTTTGCTTCTACTGATAAGGATGAATTGCAAACTGAACAGAAGCTTTATATGATTGGTTTTAATGCAGGATTTACACTGTCTAATACATCGCAAGGAATCAAGGCTCAGATTACAAGTGGTACCATCTCGCAAAAACCTGATAATGATAAGATTATGTACACGATTCCTAGCTTGCCTGGTTCCAGTGGTAGTCCTGTGGTGAACGAATATGGAAAGTTAGTAGCTGTGAATTTTGCAGGCATGACAGGTACGCAGAGTTTTAACTATGGTATTCAAAGAAAGAGAGTTCTACAGTTTGTTAATAATGATTGAGTAGAGTAAGTTTCTAAACTATTATTACTCAAAAAGCGCAGAATCCTGCTGGCATCACTGCCAGCAGGATTCGCGCTTTTCTTATTATTCTAATATGTCGTCTGCAAAATGAACTCAATTGAACTCTACAGAACTCTCTTGTGATTTCTTATTCAGCATTTGCCTGCTGCTCTGTCTCAGTAGCCTCCTGCTGCTGAGTTGTCTCCTCCTGAGTATTCTCCTGCTGGATAGAATCCTCAGTGGTAGCCTGTGGCTGGATAGAAGTGCCAACTTCTGTTGTATCTGAAGGAGCATCTGGAGCCACGGTATCAACTGGTGCTACCTCTGCGTTACCTACCATTCTGCTTGA
>OGLM01003514.1_pt1 | contig 12624 bp, 5 predicted proteins | sample 1572531 | NCBI WGS metagenome assembly OGLM01 (sample SAMEA2581909, study PRJEB24529) | metagenome | biome: Human gut stool | place: China | collected 2011 | reverse complement strand
TATAGCGCTCGCCATACATCACCTCGTACCAGTGCCAGTCGATTACCGGACCGCCTGCTACGCCTACCTTGAACACATCAGGGTGGTTGGTCATCAGCGAGATGGTCATGAATCCGCCGAAGCTCCAGCCGTGAACGCCAATCTTGTCAGCATCTACGTAAGGAAGCGTCTTCAGATATTCCACACCCTTCATCTGGTCTTGCATCTCAATCTGTCCGAGCTGGCGGAAGGTAGCCTGCTCGAAAGCCTTGCCACGGTTCTCGCTTCCACGGTTGTCGAGGATGAAGAGCAGATAGCCCTTTTCTGCCATGTAGGTTTCCCAACCACGGCTAGAGTAGTTCCAGCGGGCATCTACGTTGTGGGCATGAGGACCACCATATACATATATAATGGTAGGATACTTCTTGTTTGGATCGAAGTTTACCGGCTTCACCATTCTCCAGTAGAGGTCTGTTTCGCCATCGGCAGCCTTGATGGTACCGCAGCTGTACTCCGGCACGTTGTAGCCCTTCCAAGGGTTCTCGGCTGTGAAGTAAGCGGTGCGCTTGCCGTTCTCGGTGTTTACGAGGGCAATCTTGCGAGGAACGGTAGGAGTAGAGTAGTTGTCGAAGACATACTGTCCGTTCTCGCTCAAAGTGGCGCTGTGCCATCCCTTGCCGCAATCATCTACCAGCGTACGTTTGCCGGTTTTTGTATCTACGGCAAAGATGTTTCTCTGGATAGGCGATTTCTCGTTGGATGCGATGATGATACTCTTGCGCTTGCTGTTGAAACCGAGCACTTCCATCACTTCCCATTTGCCGGAAGTCAACTGCCGGATTGTAAGTGAAGAGTGAAGAGTGGAGAGTGAAGAATTCTCTTGCTTTTCTGATGAAAATTTTGCATTTGAATTCTTCGTTTTTCGTTCTTCGTTCTTCACTTCACAGAGATAGAGGTGGTTGTAGCCATCCTTGCGGCTCTGCATGATAAAGCTGCTGCTGTCCCAAGGCAGGAACTGGATAGGGTGGCAAGGCTCCACGTATTTCTCGTCGGTTTCGCGATAGAGCTCGCCTGTCTTCTCGCCGGTTTCTGCATTGTAGGCAGTCAGACGGCAGTCGTTCTGGTCGCGGTTCAGCTCAAACATATAGATGGTCTTGCTGTCCGGACTCCATGCGATGTTGGTGAAGTAGCGGTCGGTTGGATCGCCAGCCTTCAGATAGATGGTCTTGCCGGTCATGCAGTCGAACACGCCTACGGTTACCTTGTGTGATGTCTCGCCAGTCATCGGATACTTGTCTGGTGCAGGAGTAGCAATGCAACTCTGTGTTTCAGGATGATTGAAACCAATTTCCGGGATGTCGACCTGCGGATAGTCGGTTACCATACTCTGGTCCATGCGATAGAAGGCGAGAAGTTCGCCGTTCGGACTCCAGAAGGTTCCCTTGCTGATACCGAACTCATCGCGGTGAACACTCTGTCCATAAACAATTTCGCGGTTTCCATCCTTTGAGAGCTGGAAATCGTGAGATTTCTTTTCTTTTGTCAGGGCGTTGCTGGTTACATCGAAGGTACGCACATAGAGGTTGCTGCCCTTCAGATAGGCGAAGGCGTTCTGCTGGGCGTTCGCCTCCAGGAGGTTCTCGCCGTCAGCAAAATCCATCTCGCTCAGCAACTTATGCTTCTTGAAGTCTATGGTATAAGTCTTGCTGCCGTTGCTTACCATCACGATGTTCTTGCCAGCAAAAGGGAAGAGAGCATTGTAGAGGGCTCTTACCTTGATGTCTTTGGTAGGAGCAATCCACTGGTTGATGTCATTGATGCCGAAGAGTCTGGTCTCCTTGCCTGTCGTCTTGTTGACGAGATAGCAGGCATCCACATCCTGGCGAACGAGTTCATTGCCCCACCAGGTGCACCAGCGGTTCTTAGCCACCATGTTACGATAGTTGTTGCCGCCGAAGTTCAGGTCTTCCAATGTAAAGGTTTTCTCGCCTTTCTGAGCAGGAACTACGCCCTGAGCCTGTAAGTCGGTTGCATTCATAGCCATCATGATCATAGCAGCAAAAGATAATTTATAAATTGAATTCTTCAGATTCATTATATTCTTTACTTTACTTTACTTTATCGGGTTTACCACCCATGCGTCGTGAAACACGACGCATGGGTAGTATCTCTCTTTAATCCTCGTCGTCGAAGTCAACGCTGAAGTTCTTCTTGCCTCCGCGCTTGCCTCCGAAATCACGGCCACCACGTTTGTCGCCCTTGAAGCCACCACGCTTGTCGCCTTTCTCGAAACGCTTTCCGTCGCGCTTGCCACCGAAGTCACGGCCACCCTTGCGGTCGCCCTTGAAGCTGCGGCTGCCACGCTTGTCATCGTCGTCATTATTGCGTCGACCGACACCGATACGTGAACGACCGCCCTTGTGGAACTCAGCACGCTTCTTCTCGAAGTCTTCCAGACGGTGAGTATGGAACTTGAAAGAACGGATATCGTCCTCCTCGTTTTCAGTCTCCTCGCTTACACGCTTCTTGAATTCACGTTCCTTCTTGAAACGGTGCTTCTGAGCCATCTCGCTCTTCTCGCGCTCAGTCTTCACAATACCGCCTTCAGAACGGAAGTCCTTCATCTTGCCGTCGAACATCACATACTTGCGGAATTCGCACTCCAAGCTTCCGTTGAATACAGGAATTTTGATAGATGGTTTCAGACCAATCTGCTCGAAGCATTCCTCGCGGTAGCTCAATACCCAAGCCTCGTTGCCGGCAAAAGCCTTCTTGAAGCGCTCGCCTATCATCTTGTAGGTGTTCAGGAGGTTAGGGGTAGAGATGCGCTCACCGTATGGAGGGTTCATCACGATGATGCTCTTCTCGGCTGGCTGGGTGAAGTCCTTGAAATCAGCCTGTGAGATGGTGATGTCCTTGCTGAGACCGGCAGCACGAACGTTGAGGTTAGCTGTGTTTACAGCCTTCATGTCAACATCGTAACCATAGATATGGTGCTCGAACTCGCGCTCCTGAGAGTCGTCGTTATAGATCATGTCGAAGAGATCCTGGTCGAAATCGTTCCATTTCTCGAAGGCAAACTCCTTGCGGAATACACCTGGAGAGATGTTGCGGGCGATGAGGGCAGCTTCTATGGCGATGGTACCTGAACCACACATCGGGTCGATGAAATCGCATTCGCCCTTCCAGCCGGTCATCAGAATCATACCTGCAGCGAGAACCTCGTTCAGAGGAGCCTCTACTTGCTCCTGGCGGTAGCCACGGCGGTGCAGACTCTCACCACTCGAATCGAGACTCAAGGTGGCATTGTCTTCTGCAATGTGGATGTTGAGGCGGATATCCGGGTTAGATACGCTGATATTTGGACGTGTACCCTGCTTCTCGCGGAACCAGTCTACAATCGCATCCTTTACCTTGTAGGTTACGAAGCGTGAGTTGCGGAACTCCTCTGAGTAGACTACTGAGTCAACAGAGAAAGTCTTCTTCACGTCTAAGATGTCATCCCACTTGATCTTCTGGATCTGATCATACACCTCTTCAGCGCTTCTAGCCTTGAAGTGCTTGATAGGCTTTAAGATACGGATGGCTGTGTGCAACTGGAAGTTAGCACGATACATCATTTCCTTGTCGCCTGTGAAAGACACCATGCGGCGACCGATCTGTACATTATTGGCACCCAACTGGGTGAGCTCTTCAGCCAAGACAGGCTCGAGGCCCATGAAGGTCTTGGCAATGAGTTCAAATTCCTGTTCCATTATTGAATTCTATATCTAATAAACTTTGTTTTTCTTTTTTATATTTCTTTGTTTTCGGTTTCATATCCTTGGTAACCCATACGTTGGCTCCCACTACGCAGCCTTCTCCGATGGTGATGCGACCGAGGATGGTGGCATTGGCGTAGACGATGACATCATTTTCGAGGATAGGGTGGCGAGGGATTCCCTTGATAGGATTGCCGTCCTTATCGAGTGGGAAACTCTTGGCTCCGAGGGTAACACCCTGGTAGAGTTTCACATTGTCGCCGATGATGCAGGTAGCTCCAATTACCACACCCGTACCGTGGTCGATGGTGAAGTGCTTGCCGATGGTAGCCTCCGGGTTAATATCAATACCGGTTTCCGAATGAGCCAGTTCAGTCATCATTCTCGGAATGAGCGGCACTCCCAGTTCGTGCAGTACGTGGGCGATGCGGTAGTTGGTAATCGCCTTGATGACCGGGTAGCAGGAGATGATTTCTCCGTGGCTCATGGCAGCCGGGTCGCCCTCGTAGGCAGCCTCTACATCGGTAGCCAGAATCTTGCGCAGTCTCGGGAATTCCATGATTGCCTTGGCTGCAATCACGCCTGCCTTGGCGCGCTGGTGCTGCAGTTCTGCCTGGGTTTCCGTTTCGCAGTCGTTGGCGAAGCAGAGACCGGCGAGAATCTGCTCTGACAGCATCTCATAGAGTTTCTCTACTCTTACTCCAATATGATATTTGATGGTTGAGATATTTACCGAAGAATTGCCGAAATATCCCGGAAAGAGGATAGAACGGGACAAACTGATGATTTCTTCGAGCGCCTTGCCCGAAGGAAGTGGATTCCCGTCTCGATGCTGATGGAAGAGACCCTTCAAAGATTCGGCGCTCGAAAGCTCCTCGATGGTCTCTGTCAGCTGATGAGTTAATGTATCTTTACTCATTTTCTTAATGTCTCAATAAAATTTGAGTGCAAAGATACGATTATTTTCTTGAATGACAAAGAAATAGCTACGGTTTTTTGTATTTTTTTTAGTGATTCTTTGGGGGATGAAAGAAGATGTGTGTCATAAGTAGTTTGCCTAGGGGATAGATAAGGCACGGATTACACGGATTTATGCCGCTCATGTAAATAAAGCAATTATAGCCTCATGAAAAATCCGTGTAATCCGTGCCTAAAAACTATGAAAAAGTTTATGCCACACCCTCTGTCTTATTTTGCGATGCTGTCCAGAAAGAGGAGCAGTCGGTTGGTGACGTTTACCTCTGAAACACCGGAATCGAAGTCGAGCGATACGAGGTTGAGCATTGGGAACCGGTCGTGGAGACGTTTCTCGATGCCCTTGGAAATCACGTGGTTAGCGATGCAGCCGAAAGGCTGGAGCGAGATGATGTTGTTCACGCCATCACGGATGTAACCTACGATGTCGGCAGGCAGAAGCCAGCCTTCGCCAAACTGGGCTGCGAGCGAAACCAGTCCCTGTACGTCCTTCGCATCATCATAGATGTTGGTGAACGGACGGAAGTAGCGGAACTTGCCGGCAGCCTTGTTAACCTGGCGCAATCTTCTGCCTATCAGCGCCTGATAAGCGCCCTTGATGATGAAATCGGGCACTTTGGTGCAACTCAGCCGCATGTGTTTCTGTATCTCTACATTCACAAATTCCTGCAGGAAGAAAGGGGCAAGCAGAGGCGGAACCACCTCAATGCCGCGGGATATGATGTTCTGCTCCAGGAACTGGTGGGCGAAAGGATTGAACTTCAGGAAGATTTCGCCTACGATTCCTACCTTCGGCAGTTCTCGGTCGATGGTCATCTGGTCGAATTCTTCGGCTGCCTGTTCCAGGAGTCGGATGAGTTCCTTGGCTGAATTGCGGGCGATAGGTCCGTCTATCAGCTGCATGTATTTATCGCGCAACTCTCTGGCAATGCCCGGTTTACGCTCTCTTACGATGCAGGCGTTGTACATCTCGTTGATTGCATCGCCATAGAAAATGGCGGTAACGATAATCTGACTGTATTTCAGCCAAGGCACATTGAAGCCGTCCTGCTCGTTGTAGTCTTGCTTGTCGTCTGTTGAGCCTGATGCTTCGCCTGTTGAGGCTGTTACACCGAGAGTGAGCAGCGGAATGTCCTGGAATCCATTGGAAATCATCGCACGCTTGATGAGACCGGCGTAGTTGGTTGCGCGACACTGACCGCCCGTCTGACTCATCACTACTGCCGTATTATTCAGGTCGTATCTGCCTGATTTCAAGGCTTTGATGATGTCGCCGACGATGAGTGTTGCCGGATAGCAGACTTCGTTGTTGGCAAACTTCAAGCCGAGTTCGGCGCTCACCTCATCGCTCATCGGAAGTACCTCTACATCATAGCCTATCAGTTTCAGGATAGGCGGAATGATAGGGGTGAGGTATTCGGTCATGAAAGGAGCGAGAATCTTGCGATGAATATCCTGCTTGGTGAATACCTTGGTCTGTTGTAAATGTTGAATGTTGAGTGTTGAATGTTGAATTTCTTCTGCTGTTGAATTTTTCACTCTTCGTTCTTCACTCTTCACTTCCTTTACTCCCTTCAGGCTTTCTATGAGCGAGCGGACACGGAGCTTCAGTGAGCCGATATTGCTCACATCATCTATCTTCAGCAGCGTGAACGGCTTGTTGTGGCGCTTCATGATGTCGCGAATCTCGTCCTGGATAAAACTGTCAGGACCGCAGCCGAAGCTGGTCATCTGGACGAAATGAACCTCATCGCCCTGTTCGGCTGCCCATTGCGCTGCCTTCAGAATGCGGTTCATATACGCCCATTGCTTCACGAGATAAGTCTCTGGCTGACAGTTGTATGCTTCGTTGTTGTCTTGGCTGGCTAATGCTGCCTCATTTCTTTCTGCCGCCAGGTTCTCCAGATTGAAGTCTTTGAAATCTGCAAAGAGATTACCCCGGGCGATGTCTTCGCTGATGACGTTGACTCCCAGATTGGCAATCATCTCGCTCAGCTTGTGCTGAATCAGCGGGTCAGTATGATAAGGACGGCCCGCCAGCAGAATCGTAAGTCCCTTGTTCGGCTTCAGAATCTCCCAGCCCTGTTTCTTAATCTCAGCTGCATATACTGCCTGAGCATAGAGGGCCTCTCTCAGCGCTTTACGGGCAGTCTTCTTGCTTACTCCCAGTTGCTTGAGATAATCGGTAATCTGTTTTTCCAGCGCCTTAGGCTGGGCAAAGTTGATGACGGGCGTATCGATTGGTTTCTTCAGATTGATGACCGACTTGATGACATCGCTGTAGCCCGAAACGACTGGACAGTTGAAGCTGTTCAGCGTATTCTTCGGGTCGTCATTATGCTCATAAACCACGTATGGCATGAGGATGCGGTCAACCTTCGGGTTCTCGTTGAGTTCCTTCAGATGACTGTGAGCCAGTTTAGCCGGGAAGCAGATATTGTCGCTCATCACCGTATTCAAGGCTCCTTCATACTGGCTGAAAGTGGAATCGGAAGAGAGAATCACGCCCAATCCGGCAGCCCGGAGCAGCGCATTCCAGAACGGATATTCCTCGTACATGTTGAGGATGCGAGGAATGCCTACTTTGACGTTGTGTTTTACAACGTCAAGTGGGTTAACTGCCTCTCTATCAAACAGTAAGCTGTATTTGTATTCGTAAATATTTTTGCCTTTTATCCCGTTTGCTCCCTTGTTGTTGAACACACGCTCGCACTTGTTTCCGGAGTAGAATCGGTTGCCGCCGGCAAAGGTGTAGCGGGAAACATAACAATGGTTTTCGCAGCCTTTGCATTGCAGCTGTTTGGTTTCATAATGAGCCAGATTCTGCAGCTCATCGATGGTTCTTGATGAGGCAGGGTGCGTATCTTCTGCAGAAGTGCGATGTTTATAATCTGCCGCCGCATGAAGGGCACAGCCGTAGGCGCCCATCAGTTCAGGCATGTTGCTTCGTGCCACTTCGGTATGGGTGAGCAACTCAAATGCTCTTACCACCGCATCGTTTCTCATCGTACCACCCTGTACAACGATTTTGCCTCCAAGGTTCTCATTGCCATGGAGTTTCAATACCTTATAAAGACAGTTCTTGATGACCGAATAAGAGATTCCGGCAGAAATATCAGCTACAGATGCGCCCTCTCTGAGCACCTGCTTCACCTTTGAGTTCATGAAGACGGTGCAGCGGGTTCCCAGGTCGCAGGGAGCCTTCGACTGGCAGGCGAGTTGGGCAAAATCGCCTACAGAATAACCCATGTTGTTGGCAAAGGTCTGGATGAATGTTCCGCAGCCCGAACTGCACGCCTCGTTGAGTTCCATGCGCACCACAGCCCCTTTCTCAACGAAGATAGCCTTCATGTCCTGTCCGCCGATGTCCAGGATAAAACTCACGTCAGGCATGAGTGAGGCAGCAGCTCTTTCGTGCGCCATTGTTTCGATGATGCCGCTGTCGAGGCCGAAAGCCGCCTTGATGAGTTCTTCGCCGTAACCTGTAGAGCAGGAACCTACGATTTCCAGTTCAGCGCCTCGCAATGCAGCTTCCTGCTTCAGGGTGTTCAGTCCATCCGCTACCGCCTTGATCGGATTTCCCAGGTTCAGGCGGTAATTGGTAAAGACAATATCTCCCGTAGGCGTCTCCGTATTCACCCTTACCGCAACAATCTTCGTCGTAGTAGAGCCCGAGTCAATACCAATCACAACCTGCTGTTTTCCTTTATTCAGCGGTTTGGTTTCCGTAGCGAATTTCGCCTTGGATTTGAGCCATTCCTGGTGCTCTTTCTCATTCTTGAACAGGGGCAGCAGACTGCTGGTCCATTCCGTTTGTATTTCTTTCTTCATCCGACTTCTGAGAACAGATACTGAGGCTGCAGAATCTGCCGATTTAGCCCGGTAAGCACAGCCCAGAGCCGGAATGAGATTGCTGTTTCCGGATACGATGAAATCGTTTGGAGAGAGATGGAGATAATCGCAGAAAGCCTTGCGGAGAGCCGGAAGAAAGGTAAGCGGACCGCCGCAGAGCAGGATAGGAGCCTCGAAACTGATGCCGTGAGAAAGCGTTACCACCGTCTGTACGGCGATGGAATGGAAGATGCTGGCTGCAATATCGGCTTCGGGCAGATTGCGCGCCATCAGGTTCTGGATGTCGGTCTTAGCGAATACGCCGCAGCGGGCAGCCATCGGATAAACGTGCTCTGCCTTCATCGCCAACTCGCTCATCTTCTGGTTCTCTACGCCCATCAGCACACTCATCTGGTCGATGAAAGCGCCCGTTCCGCCGGCACAGTTGCCGTTCATGCGCAGTTCCATATTTCCGTTTTTCTTGAAGAAGATAACCTTCGCGTCCTCGCCACCGATATCGATGAGTGCTTTCGCCTCAGGATGGGCAGTACGGGCATAGACCGATGCAGCCACCACCTCCTGTACAAACTCCGCCTGGAGCTGTTCGGCAGTAGCCATTCCTACGCTTCCCGTTACGCAGATTCTTGCCTCTGCATCGCCCACAAGGGCTAAAATCTCATCGAAATATTGTGACACAAGTTCGTTGACACGAGCGTTGTGGCGTTCGTATTTTGAGTAAATTACCCGATTATCGCTGTCGATAATGGCTATTTTGGCTGTCGTAGAGCCAACGTCCAATCCTATGTAATAAGTCTTCTTCATTTCTCTTATCTCAAGTATTTTCTTTTATTCTAGTGTTTTTCCCCGAGTTCCATCTGCTCTCTTCTCATATCCCTGAAAGCGCTCCAGGCTATCGGAACCGCAACGGCAAACGAGCAGCAATCTGCCCACATCTGACACATCTCCACGCCCAGCAGTCCGAAGAAATAGGGCAGGATGAAGATGAGCGGAATGAAGAAAAGTCCGCTGCGTGCTGCCGCTACGATGTTGGCTCTCACCGGTTTGCGGATGGTCTGCATCAGCATGTTGGTGAGCACGATGCTGGCTATGAGCGGAAAACTGAGCACCTGCCATCTCAAAGCTGCCGAACCTACGGCTACAACTGCTGCATCATCGCGGAAGATACTGATGATGGAAGTTGAGAAGATGAAGCCGAGAATGGCACAGACGCAGAGGAAAACCGTGCCGCATTTGATGCAGAAAAAGAAGGCTTCCTTTACGCGCCCATAGAGTTTGGCGCCGTAGCAGAATCCGCAGAGCGGCTGGAATCCCTGTCCCAGACCGATGACCATCGCATAGGTGAAGAAGGAGATGCGGGTAACGATGCTCATGCCCGCAATGGCTGCATCGCCAAACGCACCTGCTGCCACATTGAGCATCAGCGTAGCTATACTTCCCAGTCCCTGTCTTGACAGCGAAGGGGTTCCGCCGAAGATAATCTCCTTGGCAAAGGCGCGAGTAGGGGTGAAATTGCTGAGACGGATGCGGATGTTCTCGCCTTTATGCGTCATCCTGAAGAGCATGGCGCAGCCGAAACACTGGCTGATGAGGGTGGCTACGGCGGCTCCGGTAATGCCCAGCTGGAAGTAGAGAATGAGCAGAGGAGCCAGAATCAGATTGAGCAGCACACCCGACATGATGCCCTTCATCGCATACATCGTATTGCCCTGAAATCGCATCAGATTATTCAGCGTAAGCGAGGTGGTCATAAAGGGAGCACCCAGCAGGATAATGCCCAGATAGCGCTCTGTATAAGGAAGAATGGTGGGCGTAGAACCCATCAGAAGACAGAGCGGTGTGAGGAACACATGACCCAGAATGGTGATGAGGAGACCGGTAAGAAAACTCAGCACAAAGCCCGTGGCTGCCATCTTCTGTGCCTCTTCCGTATGTTTGGCGCCCAACTGTCGCGAAACATAATTGCCTGCTCCGTGACCGAAGAAGAAACCTATTGCCTGAATCACAGCCATTGCTGCAAAGGAAACGCCTACCGCTGCCACACTCTGCGTGTTGATGCTGCCCACGAAATAAGTGTCGGCGAGATTGTACATGCTCGTCGACAGCATACTGATAATCGTTGGTATGGCCATCGTGAAAATCACATGATGCACAGGGGCATGAGTGAGGAACGTATAGTTGTCTCTTTTCTCTTTCTTCATAACTTTATGATGCTCTTTGAGGCATTTCAACCTGCAAAGGTACATAAATATCCACAAAGTTGGACAATTATGAACCAACTTTTATAAATTTATAAGAAAAGAGTTGCATTATTCATAAATTTATTGTATTTTTGCACTGCAATTGAATATATATACATAAAACAATATACTAATGAATGATGAGATAAGAATCATACCGATAACGACTAAAAAAGGGCTGAAAACCTTCATTCAGTTTCATTATGATCTCTACAGAGGCCATAAGTTTGCCATTCCTTTTTTGCGTTTCGACGAGATGAATACGCTGGACCCGAAGAAGAATCCTGCCTTCGAATTCTGCGAGGCTCAATACTTCCTGGCGGTTGACAGCGAGGCTCGTATCGTAGGTAGAATTGCTGCCATTATCAACCATCGTGCCAACGCACATTGGAACAAGAAGCAGGTTCGCTTCGGCTGGTTCGATTTCGTGGATAATGTTGCGGTTTCCTGTGCCTTGTTGCGTGCGGTAGAAAACTGGGGCAAGAGCAGGGGAATGAACGAATGCGTAGGTCCGCTCGGATTTACGGATATGGACCGTGAAGGCTTGCTCATCGAGGGCTTCGACCGGAAGTCTACGATGTATATCAATTACAATTATCCTTATTATAAGACGCATCTGGAGAGTTATCCGCTCTATGAGAAGGATAATGACTGGCTGGAGTACCGCATCAGGGTTCCGAAGGAGACGCCGGCTAAGTTTGCCAAGACTGCCCAGATGATAGAGAGCCGATATAATCTTCATGTTCATAAGTTCACCCGCCGGGAACTGACCTCGGGAGGAATGGGCAGGAAGGTGTTCGAAATCGTGAACGAGACTTACAAGAATCTCTATGATTTCCAGCAGCTTACGGAGAAGCAGATAGATGAATATGTAAACTCTTATATCAAGAAGGCTGACTTGAACCTGGTAACGGGTGTGGTGGATGGCAACGCTGGTAACAAACTGGTAGCCTTTGGTGTTTCCTTCCCTTCGTTTACCGATGCGCTGCGCGAGATAGGCAATGGCAAGCTTTTCCCTACGGGTTGGCTGAAGGTGCTGAAGGTTCTGAAGTGGCACAAGACGGATACGGTAGATTTGCTCTTGATTGGTGTTCTTCCGGAATATCGCAAAAAGGGAGCCAACGCGCTTATTTTTGCCGATCTGATAGAGCAGTATCGCCGTTATGGCTTTAAATGGGCTGAGGCAATGCCGCAGATGGAGACCAATACCGGTGTTCAGAGCCAGTGGCAGTATCTGGAGAGCGAACAGCATCGCCGTCATCGCTGCTATAAGAAGAAGATTTAAAAGTCTCTGTTTTGAGCCGTTTAGGCGTAAAAAAGATAGAAAATGGGCTAAAAAGTTAAGAAAACTAACTCATAGTTTTGTGGTTCTCAACTCATAGCTTTCCGGTTAGTGACTCATAGCTTTCCGGTTGAGAAAATTAAGAATGCATCGCGATAGGATGAAAAATGGCTGTAAAATGGCTGTTTTTTTCCATCGCGATGCATTATTTTTTGCGTCGCGACGCACAATTATTTCCGTCGCGACGCACCAATTCTTCCGTCGCGACGCATTAATTGCCCCCTCGTGAGGCGTCATTGAAGCCTCCCGCTGGTCATCATTGAAGTCTCTTATCGGTCTTAATATAAGGCACTTATCTGTCTTAATATAAGGCACTCATCAAGATAAAAAGATGCGCTATGGAAAAAGAAAATTAAGATGGGGGTTAACAGGTTAACAGTTAACACCCCAAAAATGCATACTTCCATCCACACACTTATATAAAATCTAATTTCCGCAACACTATAATTTAATATTTTTTATAAGCACCTGAGCAACA
>OGLM01003510.1_pt1 | contig 12639 bp, 15 predicted proteins | sample 1572531 | NCBI WGS metagenome assembly OGLM01 (sample SAMEA2581909, study PRJEB24529) | metagenome | biome: Human gut stool | place: China | collected 2011 | reverse complement strand
TGTCTGATTTAGCAAAGAGGGTGTGTCATAAGTAAATGATTCACCCTTTTTTGTTGGAATGTTACTGATATGTTGTTGGAAAACATAGTATAAGTTGTTAGATAAGATAGTATATGTTTTTGAGTTAGTTTGTATCTCCGGTCGCACAACAGGTGATGTGCATGCGTAGGTCAACTGTTATGCGCCAACTGTAATTTAGACTTATGACGCCTCCTCTTTGTCATTTGGTACATACAGAATGGCATTTCATACAAGGTAGGTTTAGATATTTGGCTGATAGAAATAATCTTCTTACTTTTGCGCTCGTAATCGGGAAGCGATAGAAGAGAATGATTCGTGGAACGAGGAAAATGAAGTATAACCCTTTTAATATATAATAAGGTATGAAGAAGATTATGATTTCGTTGATGATGGTAGTAACTGTCACCACAACCAGTTTTGCAAAGAGTAACAACACCGATGTGGCAAATGCCGTAAAGAGTGTAGCCGAGCAGGTAAAGCAGGCTCCATCCGGTACTGTGTATGGTGTGGTTGAGAATACCAAGCATCACATCATCGTAGCTACTCCTTTCGGAAAGTACACCATAGAGAAGAAGGATGGCGGCGTCTGCTTTATGGGAATGTCGGCAAAGCTGGTATCATCGAAGAATGGCGTTTATAAAGTCAAGACATCCCTTGGTAATTTTACGGTGAATGCCAGAAAGGGAACGGTGGTGAAGAACTGATGGCTCCCCCTTCTCTATCCTTTTTTACAAAAAGATATAGGAATGTTTTGTAGAATGGAAAATTGTTATTACTTTTGCAACTGAGTCGGAATGAATAGGGAAATGCCGACTCTGCTCAATAAGTTTAATTTTAAAAGTGTAATTATGGAAGCAATTTTATTGGAAAATGGAATATATATTGGTGTTGACACTTATGTAGATAAGTCTTTGGATGATTCGAAGATTCAAGAGAGCAAAGAGTTTGTTGTTATTAATTGCAATAGCAACCCCAAGAGGGAAGCAATATTGTTTGGTGGAAGAGTGGATGTATACGGTTCTAGTTCTGGATGGTCTTTATCAGTTGATGGTATAAGCATAAAGAAGCTATGTTCCACTTCTTGGCATTATGATAATGATGGATTTTATTATGCTAAAGTTGATTCTAGTCTTGATACTGCACAAGTTACTTCTTATTTGAACCAAATGCAACAACTTGGTGTAGATACTTTTCTGGCTAATTACAAGCAGTCTTTGGAAAAATCTAAAGAAGAGCTGTCTGTGATATGTGACAAGTTGGAAAGTGAGTTAAGCGTTCAAGAAAACGAAATCAAGAAGAAGTTTTTGGGCAAATTGCGAGATGTTATTATTGAATTGGTTGTTATTTTGTTTGCATTGATGGTTGATGTGAATGTTGGATTGGACAATCATAACTATGTGGATGCTTATAATAAAATTGTAAATGAATATTCTGTAGATTAATGGGAAAAGAAAATAATGAGATAAAACAGACGGTACAACTTCAGTTGCAGTCTGCTTCTGCAAAGCGCCTTCAAGAAAAGTTGTCGCTGATAAAGAATAGAGTGGAACTATCTAAGAAAAGATGGTTTTGGGAGTTGCTGCAGAATGCTAGCGACTATAATGATAAAGTGTCTGTACGCCTCGTGGTAAACAATGATAAGGTTGAATTTTATCATGATGGAGCTCCTTTTTCTATAACAGATGCTCTGAATTTGATTTCTCCAAATTCTGATAAGGATAATGATGATTCAAATCAAACTGAGCAGAGAAAGAAAGGGAATATCGGAAAGTTTGGAACAGGCTTGGTGTCAACGCATATCTTGTCTTCTATCATGAAAGTTCATGGCTTGTTTGTAAATGAGGAGAAGCGTTTGTTTGAATTTTCATTTGATTTGGATAGAAGCTGCTTTGAGGACAAACTAGCTCTAATTAATCAGATGTCTGAGGCAACAGAAAAGTTTTCAAATACACAGTTTGATGAAGTTGCAGATGCGTCTTATTGTCAGACTTCGTTCTCTTATATTTTAAACCATCCTCTTCCAAAGTTACCAGCAATGACAAGTAGCGATATAGATCTCGACTATCTATATTCTGTTCTTCCATATACGTTATGTTTTATGGACAGGGTGGTAAGTGTAACGATTGAGGATAATCGCAATGGAAACCATTCTTATAAAATAGAGCGAAAAAGTCAAACGGAAAATCAGTTGTCATTTTCTGTAATGAAAGATGGCTGCCTTGAAGAGTTGGATTTTGCTGTATTTTGTTATAATGATACATCAACAGCTTTTCAATATCAAGAGAATCATATAATGCCATATCCTGAAGGTATGTCAAGAATGTTTTGTGGCTTACCTTTAGTCGGTATGGAAAATATCGGTATGCCTTTTATATTGAATAGCTTAGAGTTTGAGCCAGAACAGGAACGTGATGGAATTGCATTTGATCCTACGGCAAATCCAGAGAATCTAAAGATATTAAAGGAATCTGTACACTTGTATGAGATAGTGCTGGATTATGTGGAGAAGAACAAATTGCGAAATGCCTACCATCTTACAAAGATGGCTAAGAGGTATAATGGTTCTCAAACTTCGAGAACAAAGTTTTTTGAGGTAGGCATAGAGGGCTATAAACAACAGTTAATGAAACGCGCAATTGTAAATAATAGTGATGGGGACTTTATTTCCTTCTCACAAGTAAGAATTCCATTTCGTGATACTCAAGCAGATGTTAAGTTGTATGGGCAAGCGCTTTTTGTTGCAAGCAGTGTGCTCCCTGTCGAAGAAGATTATCAAGCATGGTTTGATGCAACGGATTTCGTCTTATTCAAAGACCAAGAATATACTTATCAAATGTTGGCAGACAAAATTCAGTCAACGGCTAGTTTGTATTCTTTCGGAAAAGAAGTTGATGAAGTGAATAATTGGCTAAAAGAAAGTTTGCTATATCTAAAAGGTTGCAATAAGTATATTTTTGCAGAAAAATCATTGATTCCGAACCAGTTGGGTGAATTGAAGAAGAATTCAGAGTTGTATGTTGATAACGCATTACCAAATGAGTTGAAAACAATATACAATCAGCTCTACGAATACAAAGATGAAAAGATAGAAACAGAATTAATGGATAAAACCTATGATTCGGTAGACGTTGTCAATCAAGCTTATGATGTTGAGAAAATTTCTCGTAAAATAGATGATGCAATAGCGGATATATATATAGCTAATAAGGGAGATATATCAAAAATCGCACATCCTTTGAATGAGTTATATAAATGGATGTCTGCTTCTGATTTAGCGAAGGAAAAGTTACAGAGTTGGTATAAGTGGTACTATCCAAGACGAGCAACCTTGATGGTGGATATGCTTTCCGATACTCAGCGAGAACAGGCATTGATTATTGCTCAGAGCGGAAAGTTGGAGGCTTTGGCATCTTTGGCATCAGCAGATTTGACAAAAGACGAATTAGCATTGTTGGTGGCTAACATCAAAAAGTTGCCTGTAGCTTTATCACTTTTGGGAGATTCTGTAGATGATAGTTCTTTTGCAAATTTGGCGGAAGGTGATTATGGAGAGGAAATTGTCTATAAGAAGTTGAGAGGTCTTTATCCTAAGAGTGAAGGCTACAGTGTGATTTGGGCAAGTCGAGATACAAATGAGCCTTGCTATGATTTTGTGGTCAAACAAAATGATAACGTGGTATGTTATTGTGATGCAAAGACTACAAAGCGTGGAATTACTAATGCTGATACTATACCATTCTTTATGAGGCGTTCTCAGTGGGAATTCTTGCAGACATTGTCCCCCGATACACCATATTATATAGCACGAGTATTCATGGGAAGTGATGATATCGTTAAGTTCATTAGAATATCGGAGCATATAAAAAACTAAAGCGTGTTGTTATGGCAATGTTTAAGATTCCTGGAGTGAGTTTCTCCTTAAAGCGAGCTCTAGGTATCACGCAAGTAAAGCAGAAGTTTGCTCGTGAGACAGGGATTCCAACTCTAAGGCTGGATTAGAAAGAAAAGTAGGGAAGATGGTGTTGAATGCCATCTTCGGAAAGAAGCGATGATGGTTTCATACATCCAGCCCCCCATTTCATACATTTATCCCCCAACTTTCTATGCTGTTTCGGATAAATTCACTATCTTTGTCCCCCTGAAAACAACTAAAAGATAAAATGTAATGAAGAAAGGATTGAAATATACTTTGGTTTCCTTAGGCAGCCTGGTCGTTTTGGCTGGTATTGGTCTGGGAATCATATATGTGGTTTCACCATATAAGGTGAAGCGATGGTTGGGCATCGCTTCATCTTATTCTGATGTGTTCGTTGATAGATTGAAAGGGCAACCTTATACTCGTGGCGGATATGACGGCATTGATGTGTCGAAACACAATGGAGTTATCAAGTGGAAGGAAATAGCGAAGAATAAGCGAATCAAGTTCGTTTATATCAGAGCTACACATGGTAAGGGATATGTGGATCGACATTATCGCCGAAATATCAGACTGGCTCGTAAATATGGGTTGAAGGTGGGATCTTATCATCTGATGTCTGCCGGCTCTTCAGTAACTGCTCAGTTCTGGGATTTCCAAAAGATGGTGAAGAAGGGCGAGCAGGACTTGATTCCTGTATTGGATGTGGAGGAGAAAGGCATCCAGGGAAGATGGAAGGGACGACAGCTGCAGGATAGCATACAGGTGTTTGCTGACTTGGTGAAGAAACACTATGGCAAGTATCCTATCATCTATAGCAACGAGAGCTTCTATAATAAGGAGATGGGGGCGAAGTTCAATCGTTATTATCTCTTCATCGCCAATTATAACTCCCGACAACCCTCTATCGACGGCAGAGGAAAGTGTAATATCTGGCAGTATTCCGAAACCGGACATTTGCATGGTATTGGAGAAAGGGTGGATTTAAGCAGATTCATGAATGGTACAACCATCAAGGATTTGATGTTGTAAGAAATATACTTGGTAAATATCCAAAACGATTTTATGTCTCTAACTCTCAGAAGTAACATAGTTCATAAACTGGAGAGAATAGTCTGCTATGTTTACCTTTTAAGGGATAGTGGTATTAATAGATAACTAAAAGATAATAAAAATGAGTAAGGAAGTAAAAATTTCTGTTATCAAGTTTGAAATGGTCAACGGTAAGAAGACCTATAAGTCGTTTACCTTTAAGTTGAATCCAAAGGAAATGGCAAAGTTCAAGACCGAGGCAACGGTGAAGAAGAAGGTGGCAGAATACGTGGCGAAAAGTGGCGTATATAAGCCTTCTGAACTTCAGAACTTAAAATACGACATGAAAGAGTTCCTGGAGGAATGGAAGAAGATGGTTCCTGTGGTGGAAGCTGAAGAGCTTGCGAAACTGGATAAGTCACCAAATAATCCAGAAACTCGCGTTACCCCTCATCTCATCAGCCGTCTTGCTGCCGGTGAAATCTTTGTATTCGGCTCTAACGCCATGGGATATCATGATGGTGGTGCGGCAAAGACTGCCCTGGAGAAGTTCGGTGCCATCAGAGGTCAGGGACATGGTTTGCAGGGAAAGAGTTACGCCATCGATTCAATGAGTGGTATGGAAGCCCTGAAAAAGGATGTGGATGAATTCATCGAGTTTGCTAAGAATCACCCTGACAAAACATTCTTTGTGACATTGATTGGTTGCGGTATCGCCGGATATTCTCCAGAAGAGATGGCTCCTCTGTTTGAAAGATGCTACGATCTAGAGAATGTGTGCCTTCCTTCTGAGTTCTGGGACATCATCGGATGGCCTAAGGTTCAGCAGCCACACTATGATCTCTTACGTTTTCTGGATGCTCAGGAGTTTGCCTATACCCAGGCTTTGAGAGAACTGAAGGAAGGACGAAAGCAAAGCCATTGGATATGGTATATCTTCCCACAGCAGAAGGGACTCGGTCATAGCCACAACGCAAACTACTATGGTTTGGATGGCGAGGGTGAAGCCAGAGCCTATATTGAACATGAGATTCTGGGTGAAAGACTCCGTGAATGCTGCAAGGCGCTCTTGCTCCACAAGGGTAAGGACATCGAATACATCATGGGAAGCGGAGTTGATGTGATGAAGCTCAACACCTCTATGAATCTCTTCAATAGAGTAAGTCCGAATGATGTGTTTGAGGAAGTATTGGATGTTTTCTTTTAAAAATAATAATAATGACAAAAGTAGTTTTTGGACGTGAAATTGTTCCATTTGATACTGAAGAAGAGTGGGAAAAGTTTTGGGAACGAGAGAGTGGTCGACCTAGTCGACATATACGCGCTCAAGATTCTTGGAATACTTACAATACTGCTCTTCAAGAAATTAAAAATGGGAAAAAAGAAACTCACTGGATGTGGTTTATATTTCCGCAAATGGCATCACTTGGCAAAAGTTTCAAGAGTAAATATTATGGTTTCAATCGTATTATTGATGCAAATGCTTATTTGTGTCACCCAATTACGGGCAACCGTTTAATAGAGTGTACAGAAGCATTTTTAAATCAACCAAATTCAGCGTATGAAGTATTTGGAAATGATGTAATTAAATTTCGCTCTTGTATGCTATTGTTTGATGCTCGATGTGATAATAAAGACAATCCTTTTAGAAAAGTTCTTATCAGAGAACATTGGTTATTTTAAACAATAAGACCAGGATATGTAAAGTTGTAACAAAAAAAAAAAATGGCAGTAACAATCATAAAATGTGATATAATGAAAAAAAATATTTTTTGCTGCATTCATAATGCTTATCGTAACAGTATTCACAGCTTGCATTGCTAAACAAGTTCCAGAAAGTACTGTCAATACACAGTTACAGAACTCTGTTGACAGCATTGTAAAACAGGGAATGGAGGAGTTTGCTGCTCAAGAAGGTATGGCTATCGTCATGGAGACATCCACAGGTAATCTCCGGGCAATGGTTGGATGGAAAGAAGATAACGGAAAAGTGGTAGAGGACACCACCCTACTCTCCAAGGCCCGTGAAACTTTCCTTTTCAGAGGTGCATCCCTTCTTGCTGTCCTGGAAACAGAAAATGTATCGCTGGATGATACTTTCAATACTTATACAGGTATTGATGTTATTGGACAGGATACCATCTATGACCATAATTGGCGAAAGGGTGGATATGGGGAGCTGACTCTTCTGCAGGGACTAGCATACAATTCCAGCATCGCTATAGACCAGGCTGTAGATGTAGCTTATGAAGATAAAGATGTCTTCTTGCAAAAGCTGCAGCAAATGGGATTGGAAAAGGATTCTACTTACAAAGGTTCCTGGCCTGTTTATGCTCTAGGCTTCCATCATAGAAGACCAACCAGCATGGTGAGCTTCTTCAATGCTATTGCCAATGGTGGAAAGATGGTTAGTCCAAAAATGCAGGAAGGTTCCGCCATCGCAGTTGACTCTATGATAGCCAAGAAGAAGAACATTGAATCGATGCAGAAAGCACTTAGATGCTTCGTCACAAATGGCTTGGGCAAGAAGGCAGAATCCAAGATGGTCAATGTGGCTGGCATCTCAGGAAGTATCCATACGGAAGATGGCATCTATGCAGACTTCTGTGGCTACTTCCCTGCAGAGAGACCAAAATACACTGTATTCATCAGCTACAAGAGACCAGAGACTCCTGCTTCCGGAGGAGGCATGGCAGGACAAACTTTCAGAAAGATAGTAGAAGTGATGGTAAAGACTATGAAACAAAAGAATCATCGGAAATAGTTGTACCATCAGTTCATACACGGAAGCAGGCATTTGATACAATCCACAGATAAAAAGTACCAAGGCATGCATATTTATGCCTACTTTTGCACTCAAGAGATCCCTTATTATAAGGGGTATATGTTGAACTTTAAAATAAATTCGAACATAAAATAACAGAAACATGAAAATGCTTTATGATTTAGTCGCAGGCATCATTTCTATGATTGCCAAAAGCCTGGGAGTTTCATATGCCACAGCCAATGTGGCATGGAGCTTATACCTACAGGGACTGGTGTGTATCCTATTCTGCCTCTTGCTTCTTATTCCCATGAGGAAGAGATACAAGCAATTCGGCCTGGATGTGTTCACCATATCAGGAACAGTTTCCATTCTTGGCTATACATATCTGATCTTCTCCAACGGTTCAATTTCATCAGCCCATTCATTGGACTTAGTTTTCAGACACAGCATAAAGCACTCATCAACTATACAAAGATGACGGGGATGCAATGGCACATGAGTTACCAGAGTGTTTATATCATCCTCTTTGTCTTCCTGGGAGTGGCACTAATAGGAATGAACATTATTCTGCTAGTATGGTTCAACAAACTTGCCAAGAAGATCAGCAATGAACTGATAAGTTTTCCTGTATCGAAATAACCCAACATACAAAAGAAGAATATATGACTAAGAAATGTATTATATCTGTATTGCTCGTGGTGGCTTGGGCATTGTTTGCCTCTCTCTTTTACAAGACCATCATGTTGATGTTGCTCTTCCTGGTATGGAAGAAACACATCTTCGAGATGCTTCCAGCATGGACACAGAAATGGGGGATGCAACCTTATTGGATGCTCTTCTTCGTATGCCTGTGGATGGCAATGCCCCGTTATCGCATCGAATCTAATGACAGGGTGAGACTCGTTTATCTGGATAAGAATGGTGAAACCAAACATCCTCCGCTTACCCAATATCTCATCAATACCCTGATTCCTGAGGAAGAGATTGTGAACTTTGGCATTAGAAACATGATGATTGGTCAACCTGTAATCAGCATGATGGGCGTTGGCGGTACTCTTATTGCACAAGCCAATCAGGATATTGCCAATGGAAAGATTCATAACTTCTTTACTCCGTATGACAATCTTGGTATGGATAACCCGATGTCTGGCGTCTATGTGCAGGCTTTCAATGAGGCTTTCGGAACTAGTGACAGGGCTGTTTATATCTGCGACCCTAAGGGAGATGAGAATGTAAGATGGAACAAGGAGAACGGGTTCAGATATCCGCTGGTGATATTCTGTCATGGATACCTGGGCAACTGGCAGCTTTATCAGGGCATCTGGAAGGATCTGAACAACTGTATCGTGCTAAGCATCGGTACTTGTAGCATGAGTGGCATCTTCACAAATCGTGATATCAATGAGATTTTCAGCTATTACATACCTTCCCTGGAGCTAATGGGCTATCATATCGACCATCGTCAGATTCATCTGATGGGGCTTTCAAATGGAGGTAGTGCGATAGTGGCTGCCATGCACTCATCCCATGCAAAGGATTTCAAGAGTTTGACATCTATCTCCTGTAATCTTGGAGGATTGAGGAAGGTGCCATGTAGAATCAATCTGATTGGTGGCGGTCAGGATCATTCTTCACGTTTGATGCCAAGTCTGGCAAGCAGACTCAGTAAGATGGGAGTTCATGGTGGCTTGTTCTTTGATCCTGAAGAAAACCATTATATCTTGGTAAACAGGCGCAATGAGATTATCGAGTTTCTCAAGCAGCAGATGAATCTGACATGCGTCAGGGAATAGAAAAGCCGATGTCTTTTTAATATCGTGCCTTGAATATAATCCAAGGCACGATTTTCTGATATTTCTTATGAGGATGCTGGGTATCATCGCCTATATTATGCGGTTTGCCGTCGGGGGTGCGATAGAAACTGTGGCACTTGCCACCGGTGATGTAGATAGCATCGGCGAAACCGTATTCGCGCAGGGCATCGGCGAAATCCCAGAGGGTTTCGGGATGACGGGTCTCTATATAATATAGGTGGTCGTCGGAGGTTCTTGCCAAGGCACGGCGCTCCACCTTGCCGTGAAGTTGGAACTTGGCTGGTAATACTCCATCTGATACCAAAATAAACTGGCGGAAGAAACTGCCGCCCCGTTCCTTTACATAATCCTTCACCTTGTCGCTTCTCGAAATTCCCAGCACGATGTTGCCATTCGCCATCGCACAATAGCCAAGACGGGAAACATCCGATGCCAGCTCCTTGCCGTTCATCACCAGACTGCCCAGATATTCGTTGGTGCTGGTGTGGTCGGCACTTCGGCTGTACATCCATACACTCTTGTCGGTGGTATCAGGTTCTACCAGGGAAATTTCGGCTTGCAGATTTTCCAGACGATACATGTTGAGCGCTACGCCCAGGATGGAATCGGAAGATAACGTGATGGCAGGCTTGCCGCCTTTGTGACGGGCAGCCAGTTTCTGAATGTTCTCTTCGGGCGTTACCGATACAGGTACACCTATATTATAATAGTAATTATAGAGTTGCCATCCGCCCAAGCCCATGATGCAAAGGGTGATGGATACGAGCACACCTATGAGACACTACGATGCTTAGTCTTGCCATCTTTGTCGATGTAAGACTTCGTGAGACGGTAGTAATCTTTAAGTTTTCACCAAAGGCTGCTGAAATGTGGGTTAAAATGTAAATTTACATGACTTTCAACGTACTTCCTGCTAAATAGCCTTTGACTCATGCGCATAACAGGTAAGTATGAAATATGCAGGCTAATATGTTGCAAAATTACGATTAATATTTGAATGTATCAAAGTTTTAAAATGATATTTTGTGGGATGAATTGCAAAAAAATGGCAAAAAGTTTGGAAGATACCAGATAATTTCTTATATTTGCACTGTCTTAAAAGATAAGTGTTATGAGAACGGTTCAAGATTATATAGCAATAATTAGACAAAATAGTTCCAAGATTACTAAAGATTTTGGAATCAAGACCTTGCGCATTTTTGGTTCCGTATCACGAAATGAGCAAACAGAGCAAAGCGATTTGGATATTTGTGTAGAAACAGAAACTCCTAATCCATTTTTATTGGCCGACTTGAAAGAGTTTTTAGAGGGCTTGTTCAAGTGCTCAGTTGATGTAGTGCGTATTCACAAAAACATGAATCCTTTCTTTAAATCAAGAATTGAACGGGATGGAATCTATGCAATTCGATAAATATGTAGCATTGGATATACTTAATAGAGTACATATTTCTATTGAGCATATAGAAGAGCGTTCACAACCTTATCATTGTGGCGATGATTTTCTGATGTCTTCTACTGGTGTAGCAATTCTTGATTCCATATGTATGCAATTTATTGCTATAGGAGAAAGTTTAAAGGGACTTGATAAGGTTACTAGAGGAGAACTCCTTACAACTCATCCTGAAATTGATTGGAAAAATGTGAAAGGGTTACGTGATATCATAGCTCATCATTATTTTGAGGTTGATGCCGATCAGATTTGGTGGATTATAGAAAATGAGTTGCAACCATTGAAAAAGGCAATTCTAGAAATGATAGAATCTTTAAAACGGATACTTGATGAGTAATGTCAAGTAGCCGTTTTGTCATTTGGTACTCACCATATAAGGTGAAGCGGTGGTTGGGCATCGCTTCATCTTATTCTGATGTGTTCGTTGATAGATTGAAAGGGCAACCTTATACTCGTGGCGGATATGACGGCATTGATGTGTCGAAACACAATGGAGTTATCAAGTGGAAGGAAATAGCGAAGAATAAGCGAATCAAGTTCGTTTATATCAGAGCTACACATGGTAAGGGATATGTGGATCGACATTATCGCCGAAATATCAGACTGGCTCGTAAATATGGGTTGAAGGTGGGATCTTATCATCTGATGTCTGCCGGCTCTTCAGTAACTGCTCAGTTCTGGGATTTCCAAAAGATGGTGAAGAAGGGCGAGCAGGACTTGATTCCTGTATTGGATGTGGAGGAGAAAGGCATCCAGGGAAGATGGAAGGGACGACAGCTGCAGGATAGCATACAGGTGTTTGCTGACTTGGTGAAGAAACACTATGGCAAGTATCCTATCATCTATAGCAACGAGAGCTTCTATAATAAGGAGATGGGGGCGAAGTTCAATCGTTATTATCTCTTCATCGCCAATTATAACTCCCGACAACCCTCTATCGACGGCAGAGGAAAGTGCAATATCTGGCAGTATTCAGAAACCGGACATTTGCATGGTATTGGAGAAAGGGTAGATTTAAGCAGATTCATGAATGGTACAACCATCAACGATTTGATGCTGTAACAAATAAAAAAAATGTACCAAGTTATTTTTTTTCATTACGTAAGGAAAACGCCCTTTGTTAGAATGTTACTGCTAACGAAGGGCACTTTTTTTTATTTTTGTTTTTTTGCTTCTGCATCTATATCGTTTATTAACCCACATTGCAGTCACCCGTCATGTAACTCCTTGATTTCCAATATCCGGATTTTTTGAAGTCTGATTTGGGTGTAGCATGGATTTTCTTTTCCCGAGCGGTTTGGGGTTAATATAGAGCAAATCATAGATGGCGGAGAGTTTACTCTCTGCCTCTGTGCTCTGTCTTATACTAATGACCTGTCCATCTTCGGTCTTATGACTCACCCTCTATTTCCAACAAAAATCTCTTTTCTGTCATTAATCATCATCAACTACTTGTAGTTTTCGTCATCGTAGGTGATGATATCCAGATCTTCTGCTATTCTTTCCCCATTTGTGAATCGTTCTACTTTTCACATGGATGTTTTCCTCTGTCGGTATAATATACATTCTTATAAATAAGGAATAGCAAACTTCACCAGACAATATCCACCTCCAATGAGCCAGCAATAAAGAATGGCAG
>OGLM01003507.1_pt1 | contig 12653 bp, 8 predicted proteins | sample 1572531 | NCBI WGS metagenome assembly OGLM01 (sample SAMEA2581909, study PRJEB24529) | metagenome | biome: Human gut stool | place: China | collected 2011 | reverse complement strand
GGCTCCCCTACTAGGGGAGCTGTCTGCGAAGCAGACTGAGAGGTTGGACGAAGGACAGCCTGCCCGCAGGCCACCGCCAGATCCAACCTCTCCGTCATCGCTTACGCGATGCCACCTCCCCTATCGAGGGGAGGCCTTGGCATTCCGCAAGGTTTTGTCTTCTTATTATACCTGTATCAATTCTCCCAGCTCCAGCGAATATATCCCTTTATAAGTCACCCGCCGGGGGGCGAAGCGCTTATCAATGGCCTTTGCGTAAAGCTCCAGCTGAGCGCGGTAGGCGCGGACGAAGTCGGCAGGAGTCTTGCGGCGGTCCGTCTTGTAGTCCAGAAGCTCGAGGTGGTCGGGGTAGATGAGGACGATGTCCGCGATGCCCTGCACCAGCACCTCGGCGTCGGCGGCAGGGCCGTCGGGCAGGGCGCGGCCCTGGGCAGCCATGACCTCGGCGGCAGGCAGCGACGTGATAAAAGCCAGCTCCCGCAGCACATCCTCTGCCCCGCAGATGCGGCGGAACGCCTCGCTGCGCACAAAGCGGAGTATCTTATAGACATCCAGCTTCCCGGCAATGGCGGGGAGCGTGAGCTGCGCCGCCGCCTGACGCTCCCGTTCGGCGCGGACGGCATCCAGAACGGCAGCGTCCTCTGCGTCCCGCACAGCGGCCAGCGCCCCGAAGTCTGCGTGTTCGAGGAAGGCATGGAGAGCCGTACCCATCTCGGCGGCGGTGAGGCCGTCCTTCGAGAGGAAGCCCGGGCGCTCAAGGGTGGTCTGCTCAGCAGCGTGGACGAGGCTGGTCACGCTGACCTTGGCCGGGATGTCCGCCAGTGCTGCCGCCGGATACCGCCAGCCGAAGCCCTGCCGCAGCGTCTCCACAAGGGCCGGGTCGGCCTCGGGCCGGGGCGGCTCTTCCGCCTCGGCGGGGGCTTCTTCGGGCGGGAAGACATCGGCCTGCACCGTGAGGGCGATGGTGCTTCTGGTGTCCGCAAAGGGCAGCTCGAGGTTCCCCGCCAGACGGCGGAGAGGCCCGCCGTTGGGGTGGACGAGGAGCGCCGCCCGCAGCCAGTCGGCGAAGCTGCCCGCCTGAGCGTTCAGGGTCTCCCCCGCCCCGGCGGCGAGGAAGGCGGCGGCTTTGGCGAAGGGGTTGGACGTCCGGCCGATGCCCAGCGGGACCGTCAAGATCAGCTTATCCTGCGCCCGGGTGAGGGCCACATACAAAAGCCGCATCTGCTCGCTCCGCATCTCGGCGGCATGGACCGTGGAGAGGGCGGTGTAGGCCGCCGTCTTATAGGCTCCCTCGCCGCCCTCGGGACGGAGACGGAGACCCGCGCCGCAGACGCGGTGGAGCAGGACGGGCTGGCGGGTGTCGGCGGCGTTGAACTGCCGGGCCGTGTCAGCCACGAACACCACCGGGAACTGCAAGCCCTTGGAGCGGTGGATGGTCATGATAGTAACGCAGCCGGGCCGCGCCCCGCCGGGGGCAGTCTCCTGCCCGGTGGAGCCCGCCAGCGTGGCCGCGTCGATGGCACGGACGAGGGCCGAGATGCCGCCCGCGCCCGCCCCGGCGCAGAAGGAGGCGAAGCGCCGCGCGTCCTCCCGGCGGCGCTGGCCGTTCTCCATGGCACCGAGGGCGGCGAGGTAGCCGGTGGAAACAAAAATTTCTTCCAGCAATTCCTCCACCGGCACGCTCCGGGCCATCCGGCGCAGGGCCGTCAGACGCTGGTAGAACGCCTGCACCCGGCGGGTGAAGTCATCCTCCGCCCCGCTCTGGACGGCCTGTAAAACTGCGCCGTAGAGGCTGATGCGGGTGTGCTTATCGGGTGTCTGCGCCCCGGCCCGGAGACGGACGAGGTCGTCGTCCGTAAAGCCGAACATCGGCCCCAGCATGGCGGCAGCGAGATAGATGTCCTGCGCGGGGTTGTCGATGACCCGCAGCAGGGCGATGAGGGGGCGGATGTGGGGCGCGTCCAGCAGGTTCTCCCGGGCGTCGGCGTAGACCGGGATGCCCCGGGCCGTCAGGGCCTCGGCGTAGGCCGGGAAGTCGCCTCTCGCCGCCAGCAGGACACAGCAGTCCTCGTACTGCACCGGGCGGGTGGTGCCGCCGTCCCGCACCGGCTCGCCGGAGGCCACCATCGCCTCGATGCGGCCGGCGATATACTGTGCGTCCGTCTCGGCGGCATCGTCGGGCAGGAAGTGGGCCTCCACACTGCCCTCGTACGCGCCGGGTGCGCCGCAGACGAGGCGCTGTCCGTCGCCATAGGCCGTGTCGCCCAGAGCAGGCGTCATGAGCTGTTCGAAGATAAAGTTGATGCCCGCCACCACCTGCGGGGCAGAGCGGAAGTTGGCGTCCAGCGCCAGCATGGCGTTCTCGCCGGGCCTGCCGTCTTCGGGCCGGGGGCGGGCTTCGCCGCCGGGCAGGAGGGGCCAGCTCTCCAGCTTTTCCCGGAAGATGCTGGGGTCCGCCTGACGGAAGCGGTAGATGCTCTGCTTTAAGTCGCCCACGAGGAAGAGATCATCCCCTGCCGGGCTGGCCAGACAGCGGTAAAGGGCGTCCTGCAGGGCGTTCGTGTCCTGATACTCATCCACCATGACGGCAGCGTAGCCCTGCCGGATGCCCTGACACAGCTCGGTGGGCTGGCCGTCGGCGTCCCGCAGGAGCCGCAGGGCCAGATGCTCGAAATCGCTGAATTCCAGCAGCCGCCGCTCCCGCTTCCGGGCCGCAAAGCGGGCGTCAAAGTCCCGCACGGCGGCAAAGAGGGCACGGAGGCAGGGTTCGGCGGCACGGCGGTCAAGCTCGGCTTCGTCGAGGCTGCAACTGATGAGGTCTTCGATTTTCTCAAAGAGCTTTGCGGCCTCGTCGGCCCGGGTCTTAACGGCGTCCTTGTGCTCACCGGTGAGCCGCTTTTTCATATTTTTGAGGCCGGGGGCCTGTTCCATGCCGAGGACGTAGGGCGTCAGCCTGTCGTAGAGGGGCGTCCATTCTCCCGCCCCGGCCAGACGCTCCACCTCGCCCAGCAGGGCGGCGGAGTTTTCCAGCCGCTCGAGGGGTTCGGCAAACTTCTCGTTCGCTGCCGTCACGGCCTTTTCCTTGGCGACAGGGGTCTTTTTGCTGGCCTCGGCGTCGGCCTGCGCAGTCACGAAGTCCTCCCTGCAGTCGTTCAGCGCGGCGCAGAGCAGCTCCTTCGCGGCCCGGGCAGAGCGGGCGGCCTCCTGCATCAGAATATCATGCCAGCAGGTGCGGGCAAAGCCGTTCTCGTCCTGCCACGGGGCCAGCATCTCGTCCAGCTTTTTATCGTAGTCCGGCAGGGCACGGAGGAAGTCATAGACCTGCAGAACAGCCTCCCCCGCCGCCTTGTCGGTGCGGCCCTTGCCGTAGAGGTCGGCGAAGGCGCAGAAGTCCGCATCCTGATAGGCCGCTTCCAGCGTCTCGGAGAGGGCCGCGTTCCGCAGCATCTCCACGCTGCCAGGGTCGGCAGGGGTGAAGTCCGGCGGGATGTCCAGCGCCTGAAAGTGCTTGTGGAGCAGGTCGAGGCAGAAGGCGTCGATGGTGCAGATGGGGGCTCTCTGCAACAGCATCCGCTGGCGGCGGAGGGCCGTGTTGCCCGGCTCTGCCTGACTGCGGCGGAGCAGCGCCTGCCCGATGCGGGCGCGGAGCTCTGCGGCGGCGGCGTTGGTGAAGGTGACGATGAGGAGCCGGTCGGCGTCCACGGGATGTTCCGGGTCGGTGATGAGCCGGACGGCCCGCTCCGTCAGCACGGCGGTCTTGCCGCTGCCGGCGGCGGCGCTCACCAGCAGCGCACCGCCCCGGTCGTCGATGGCGGCACGCTGGGCCGGGGTCCATTTTGTCTCGCTCACTGGTCTTCCTCCTTTTTCTCTTCCGGTTCAAAAGGCTTTGCAGGGGCGTCCAGCGCCCGCTCTCCGATGCCGTCCTCATGGCAGCAGATGAAGCCGTAGTCGCACCACCGGCAGGGGCTGCGGCCCGTGACCAGCGGCTCGATGCAGCCGCCGTAGAGCTGTTCGCCCATCTGGGTCACAAGGTCGTCCAGATGGAGCTGGATGCGGGAGAGCTTGGCCTTGTCGGCACGTTTCTCTTTCTGGTAGGGGCTGGGTACACCGCCCCGGAAGCTGAAGGGCAGATACCGCCCCGTCTCCTCGGCGTCCATGGCGTCAAAGACTTTCTGCTCGTCCCGGACGAGGCCGTCCAGCTTGTATTCCATGCTCCGGGCAGCCTTGCCCCGGGTGGTCGTCTCGGGGGCCGGGTCGGCCAGCAGGTACAGCACACCCGCAGGCTCTGCCCCGGTAAAGCGTCCGTCGGCGTCCCGGGTCAGGCTGAACAGGTAGAGCAGCATCTGACAGTCGAGGCCGCAGTAGACTTCCCGCAGGTCGAGCTTTTTCGTGCCGGTCTTATAGTCCACCACCCGCACCCAGCGGGTGCCGTCGTCCTCGATCCACTCGTCGGCGCGGTCCACGGTGCCGATGAGCTGCACCGTCCGGCCATCCGAGAGGCGGTAGGTCTGGCCCCGCACGGCGTCCTCGCCGGGGCCGATCTTCAGCTCACAGGCCACCGGTTTGAAGCTGGACTGGCGCTGCTCGTCCCGCAGGTAGCAAAGCAGGCCCGTCATGCTCTTTTTGAGGCGGGAGAGCAGATAGGCGAAGCGGGCCGTGTCCTCGGGGAGGTAGCGCTTTGCGTACTCATCTACGAGAAGCCCGGCCAGCGCCGCCATGGCCTCGTCGTCGAGGTCGAGGAAGGGTCTCAGTCCTGCACAGGGGTTGTCAGGGCCGGGGTGGGGGTCGAGGGCCATCTGGAGCACCCAGTGCATGAGGGTGCCGCTCTGGTCGGCGGAGAGTTCCGCCCGCTTCCGGGGTCGCAGGCCCAGCACGTACTGCAGGAAATAGCAGTACCGGCAGGTGTAGTATTTTTCGAGCTGACTGGGCGAGATGCGGAGCCGCCGGCCCAGCAGCGTTTCCAGCGCCTCGAGGTCGCTGACCTGACGGGGGCTGCGGCCCGCCATCCGGCGCAGGAGGGCGAGGCCCTCGGGTTCTGCCCCGCCGGGGGCATGAAGGGCCTCGGTGAGGCTGGCGCGCTCGATCTCCGTCAGGGGCCAGCCGCCGCCCAGCACGTCGAGGCCGTCGGCGGCAGTGGCGGCAAGGTCGGTCAGATCGAGTTCCGGCGCACCCGGTCTCAGCACGTCCACGATGGGCTCGAGGGCGGCGCAGAGGGTCTGTCCCTGCCCCTTCGGCCAGCTGAGCCAGAGGCCTCTGGCCGGGGCGGTGAGGGCCTTATAAAAGCAGACCTGTTCCCGCACCACCCGGTTCTCGAAGCAGTCCGGAAGCTCGATCTCCTGCGCCATCAGGGCGTCGCGGTCGGCGTGGGTCAGCAGGCCCGTCTCGCCGGGCGCGGCGGGGAATTCGCCCTCGGAGAGGCCCAGCACAAAGACATAGTCCGGTGCGTCAAGGCGCATCTTGCCTGCGCTGGCCAGCACCACGGCGTCCAGCGTCTGGGGGATGTGGCCGAGGTCGGACGAGCGCAGCAGCAGCCCGAACAGCTCTTCGTACTCGGGGATGGTGACGCTCTGGCCGCCCAGCAGGCTTGCCATCTCATTCAGCAGTCCCATGACCACGTTCCACTCCCGGGCGGCTTCCTCGGCGGCGGGGATGCCCCGTTCGGCCCGGATGGCCTCCACCTGCGCGGCCTGAGCGTCCTCCGCGCCCAGCTCCTTCAGGCAGAAGTAAAGGGCGCGGCTCATCTGCTCGGCGTTGGCAGAGCGGAGCTTCGCGCGCAGGCCGTCGGCGGCGGTGATGAGAAGGGCGCGGGCCTTTTCGGCCCGGGCAAGGTTTTCTCTGTCCTCGTCGGTAGGCTCCACATCGCCAAAGCCCCGGGGGTTCTTCTCGAAGGGCGCACGCCACGCCGCCGCATTCGGCGACCAGGTGTAGGCGTAGTTCTCGAGGGCGCAGACCTCTTCCTCAGTGAGGGCGCAGAGGCCGGTCTTGGCCAGGGTGGTGAGCTGTTCCGTCAGCTCTGCACCCCGGGCGAGAGCCAGCAGACACCGCACCGCCGTGGCCGGGGCGCTGAACTCAGGAGTCGTCGGCTCATCGCAGTAGAGGGGGATGTCCGCCATCCGGAACTCGTACTTGACGGCGGCGCGGTATTTCGAGATGTCGCGGCAGACCACCGCCACCTTTCCGCAGCGGACGCCCTGCCGCATGAGGCGGCGGATGGCGGCAGCGGCGGCGCGGGCTTCTTCCTCCCGGCTGGGAGCGGCGAAAAGCTTTATCTCCGGGCAGGCCGTGGGCGGGTCACACCGGCCCGTGGCCAGCAGCTGAGCCGCTGCGGCGAGGCCGGGGGCATCGGCGTGGCGCATATCCCGGCGCAGCAGTTCCGGCACGGCCACTTCAGTGCCGTTCCGGCGGGCCAGCTGGCGCAGCTGGGCCGCCACCTGCTTCGCGCCGGAGAAAAGGCTCACGTCCCCCGGCACGAGCGGGGTGCCGTCGTCGCAGAGGGCCACCGTCACGGTGGGCAGCGAGGCCAGCAGAGCGCCCATCAGCCGCTTTTTCGGGGCGTTGAAGGTGTCGAACTCGTCGATAAAGACGGCCCTGTCCCGCAGGAACTCCGGCAGTTCGCCCCGGGCCAGTGCGGCCTCGAGGCGGGATGCGGCCAGCTCCAGCCGGTCGGAGGGGTCCATGCCTGTCCCGGCCAGCAGGGTCTCGTAGCCCTGAAAGATGAGGGCCAGTTCGCTGAGCTTGGCGCTGTCGGTGCCGCAGTCCTGCGCCAGCTCATAGAGCTGCTGGCCCGAGAGACCCGCGCTCTTGAGCTCGTCGATGGTCTCGGCGGCCATCTGGCAGAAGGCGGCTGAGCGGCGGTGGCGGTAATAGTAATGGACGTTGTCCTGCAGTTCCTCGAGGGCACGGCGCACCAGCACGGCCCGGCCCGCGTCGCTGAGGGTCTGGACGGCAGAGCCGCCCTCCGCCGACAGGATATGCTCGGCGAGGCTGGTGAAGGAAAAGCTCTCCACCAGTCCGCTCAGCGCGTCGCCCATCTCCCGGTGGATGCGGCCCTCGGTGGACGAGGTGAACTGCTCCGGCACCAGCAGGATGCTCTTCTCCCCCGCCTCAGCCCGCGCCCGGATGCGCTGGTACAGCAGGGTGGTCTTTCCGCTGCCGGAGCCGCCTAAAAGTAGTTTTAACATGGTGAATCTCTCCGTTGGGTCAGTTTTCTATCGTGGGCGGCTTGCCCTCATTTTTCTATCATTGTACCACAAAATTGCAGCGACATCTATTCTGTGGTACAATGAAGAAAAAATCATCTCAGAAAGAGGACACCTGCATGAAAATTTTAGCAGTAGATTACGGCGACAGCCGCACCGGCCTCGCCACCTGCGACCGCACCGAGTTCCTGACTTCCCCCATCACGCCTCAAATCACCGTCAAGGCCCGGGACAAAGTCGCCGCCAGAGTCTGCGAGGTGGCAAAGGAGATCGAAGCCGAGCTCATCGTCATCGGCCTGCCGCTGAACATGGACGGCACCGAGGGCGAGCGCGCCCGCAAAAGCCGCAAGCTGGCCAAAACCGTTGAGATCTGGAGCGGCCTGCCCGTCCGGATGTGGGACGAGCGCCAGACCACCTGCGCCGCTGCTGACCTCCTCGACGAGAGCGGCACCTTCGGCGCAAAGCGGAAAAGCATCCTCGACTCGGTGAGCGCGACGGTGATATTGGACGACTACCTCGCATGGCGGAAGGAGCACCCGGGGGAGGTCTGAACGCCCCGCCGCCCCTGTGGCAAAGTTTCTTTGCGAAGTCCGGACAGTTTGTTGCAAAGTCCACAGAAAATCGTCGTTTTCCGGTTTGTTTTCACAATTTTCCTGAGCCGAATTTGTATAGTTTTCCGGCTTGACAGCACCGGCTCTTCTCCGATAAAATGAGGGCAGAAGAACCCCCTGACCAGATGGCCGGAGAGGACGCTTCTTCATGAGAAAAAACAACTGGACTCACCAAAACAAAAACGATTGGAGGCGACCCACATGACAAAACTGAGAAAGCTGACTGCCCTGCTTCTGGCCGGTGCACTGACCCTTCTGCTCCTGACCGCCTGCAGCGGTGGCGGCGGCTCTTCCGGCCCGGAGGCCCAAGCCGAAGCCAAGGTGATGCAGGCCATCAACAAAGGCCGCACCACGGCCCTGGCCAATGACCCTGATATGCAGCGTATCGCCAAAGACAAACTTGCCAACCCCAATCTGGACGCCGATCTGAAGGGCAACATTGGAGGATATAAGTTCTACCACGACGTAAAGCACGATGAAAAAACTTCTACCCTGACGCTCATCGCCCAATACGATTATAAGGACACTACCTTGGAAAAACTCATTGGCTATATCACCAAGAACAATGAGGATTCTAACTTGAATTTCAATCATTCCAGCAACTGGACCAAGGTAGGCGTAGCAGTCGAGACCCATAAAGGGAAGACCTACATCGCCATCATTCTGCAGGTAAAGAAGACCTGACCTGTCCCTTTTTCCCCATAAACGCAGATCACCCGCCAGTTGGCGGGTGATTTTTTTGCAGCCGTCCCACCGCCCGGAGGGCGGAAAAGCAGCTTCTTATTCAAATTTCGTGATGGTCACGCTGTTGATGGTGACAGCCTCCGTCGGGCGCTGATTTTCGTCCACGCCGGTCTGGGCGATGGTGTCCACCACTTCCATCCCTTCGTACACCTGCCCGAAGACGGTGTCGGTGTAGTCGAGGTAGGGTGCGCCGCCCGCCGTCTGATAGGCGCTCACCACGTCGGCCCGCCAGCCGGCGGCGTTCATCTGGTCGATGAGCTCTTGCGTCACCGAGCTGCTGCCCGGCAGGGTCTCCATGACATAGAAGACGCTGGCGCAGTCGCCGGAGGCGTCCGCTGCCGCACAGAGTGCGCCGGAATAGTGGTGGAGCTTATCGGTGGTCTCGGCGGAGAAACGGTTCCCGTTCCAGATGGTGGTGCCTCTGCCGTCCGCGCCCTGCCCAGCCTCCACCACGAAGTCCTTCTCCACCCGGGTGACGGTCAGTCCGTTGTAAAAGCCCTGCTGGGCCAATGTCGTGAAGTTCTGCACGGCCTGCGGGGCCTCGGTGGAAAAAAGCACTGCTTTGAACACGCCTGCCGAGGTATCGAACACCGCGATGGTGTCCCCCGCCGCCGGGTGGGTGAACTGCAGCTCTGCCGACTCCACAGCCGGGCGGCTGACCGTCTGCACCGTGCCGGCCTTCCCGCCCTGGATGCTGGAGAGAATATTATGTGCACTGCATCCGGCCAGAACTGCCGTCAGGGCCAGTGCCGCCATTATTTTTTTCAAGGCTCTCATGAGCGGGCCTCCCTGTCCATATATTATAGCAAAGATGGCTTTTCAAAAGCTATCGCTATAGTATATCACATTCCGCCCCGGGAAGCGAGAGGGAAAAGCGTGAAAATTTGTTATTGGATTTCTATGCGAAAAACATCTTGACGAGCGGGCAAAAAAACGCTACACTATAGGCGTACCCGGAACCCACAGCTCAGAAGGAGCAGAGCGGGCAGGGTGTGACAGTTATTCCATTTTTTAGATATTTGACAGGAGAACGTGACTTATGGCAGAAGATATGAACAAGTCCGCCGCTGAGACCGAAGAGGAATATCAGCCTGACCTGATGACCCTCGAGGACGAGGACGGCAATGAGGTCACGTTTGAAGTGATCGACGCTCTGGACCATAAGGGCGTGCATTACCTGGCCGTTGTCGAATACGCCGAGAATGAGGAAGACCTGGACGAGGACGCCCAGCTGGTCATCCTGAGCGTCGGCGAGGACGACGAGGGCGAGTATCTCGATGTGGTCGAGGACGATGAGACCCTGCTGGAAGTCAGCAAGCTGTTCGAGAAGCGTCTGAGCGACCAGTTCGAGATCGAGTGATTTTTCAGCAAAGACTTCCTGCCCGGCACGATTTGTTGCGGTTTATATGATCCTACTAATCATTCAACGGGAGCTTGGAGTTCGTCGGTGGATTGCAGACCTCCCCGTCATGGGTCGACCATGAAGGCTCGATGAGGAAGCGCGAAACCGGAGACAGAGCACCCACCTGTCCGCAAGGGTAGGTTTGATTGCCGCAGACGTCCGGGCGGGATTCTTTATAGGTATTAAAAAGGCTCTCGTGCCGTATTTCCTGCCGGCATGAGAGCCTTTTTCTTTTGTCTCTACTCCCCGGTCTCGTCTGTAAACAGGCCCGGGATACCGCAAATAGCGGCCACGCCCACCAGCGTGAACACGATACGTGACCAGATGGACGCGCTGCCGCCCAGAAGCCAGCCGACGAAGTCGAACTGGAACAGGCCCACAAGGCCCCAGTTGATGCCGCCGACGATCATGAGGATGAGACAGATTTTATAAAAGGTCTGCACAAAAAGACCCTCCTTCCTTTGGGCAGTATGCCCGACGGGAAGGAGGGTTATGCATTTTATAGGGTCAGCGCCGCTCGAAAGCCTCTCCCTCTGGGAGCAACGGCGACGACCGCCGCCAGCGGCGGAAACAGGGAGGAGCTGTTGGGGCCGCGGCCAGCAGGATGCAAGCGACAGCGAAGCAGACGCTGGGAGCCGCAACCCGGGCAGTGTCACCGAAGGTGACGGAGAGGGCCAGCCCCTCCCCTGACAGGCTGGGCGGTATAAACCTGCGGCCAGCGGGCGCGGAGAGCGTCAGCGGCGGCTTTGGCCTCGGCTTCGGTGCGAAACACGCCGAAGACCGCCGCGCCGCTGCCGGTCATAAGGGCGGTGACAGCCCCATTCTCCCGGAGGGCGGCCTTGATGGCCTCGTTGTCCTTGGCCCCGCTGCACTCCTCGAGGGCGTTTCCGGCAGCGGCGCAGACAGCGTCCAGGTCGCCCGCCCGGATGGCGGCTTCCTGGGCGGCGCAGTCGGGGTGGACGCTGCTGCCCACCTTATCGTAGGCCGCAAAAGCCTCCGGCGTCGAGACGCCATAGTCGGGCATCACCACTGTGAACCAGCACTCGGGCATGGGCGGCAGCGCCTTGATGAGGTCACCGAGGCCCTGCACCCGGCAGGTGCCGCCCATGAGGGCAAACGGCACGTCTGCGCCGATACCGGCACCCAGAGCGCAAAGCTCGCTCATGGACAGACGGGCGCCGTACAGCTCGTTCAGACCCACCAGAACAGCAGCAGCATCGGCGCTGCCGCCAGCCATACCGGCCCGGACGGGGACGTTCTTATAGATGGTGATGTCTGCACCCGCCAGCAGGCCCGTATAGTGGAAAAAAGCCAGCGCCGCCTTGATGGCGGTGTTGCCCGGGCCGGGCTTGACATTGCTGCCGGGCAGGGTCAGATCGAGGTAAGGACTGTGGCGGATAACCACCCGCTCGTAAAGCGAGATGGCCTGCATGGTCATATCCAGCGCATGGTAGCCTCCGGGCAGGATGCCCACCACGTCCAGCGCCAGATTCAGCTTGGCCGGAGCCAGGACCGTCACACGTTCGCGCATCGTTTTTCCTCCTCACTTGCAGTTCTCGTTCAAAAACTCCCGGATGCGGCGGATAGCCTCCATCAGGTGCTCCACGCTGTAGGCGTAGGACACGCGGGCGTATCCCTCGCCGGACGCGCCAAAGGCGTTGCCCGGGATGATGGCGACATGCTTCTGCTCCAAAAGCTTTGTGCAGAATTCCTCGCTGCTCATGCCGCTGGACTTGATGCAGGGGAAAGCATAGAACGCGCCCCGCGGCTCAAAACAGCTCAGGCCCATATCGTTGAAGCTCTTCACCACGAGGCGGCGGCGCATATTATACTCGTTGCGCATCCGCTCGATCTCGCCGTCGCAGTCCTTGAGGGCCGTGATGGCGGCGTACTGGCTGGTGGTGGGGGCGCTCATGATAGCGCTCTGGTGGATCTTGGTCATGATCTTGATGATGGGCGCGGGGCCGCAGGCATAGCCCAGCCGCCAGCCCGTCATGGCGTAGGTCTTGGAGAAGCCGTTGACCACCACCGTCCGCTCGGCCATGCCGGGGAGCGTGGCGATGGAAACGTGGTTCTGCAGGCCGTAGTTCAGCTCCGCGTAGATCTCATCCGACAGCACCATGATGTTGGTGCCGCGCAGAACTTCCGCGATGGCCTCGAGGTCTTCCCGCTCCATCACCGCGCCGGTAGGATTATTGGGGAAGGGCATGATGAGGAGCTTGGTCTTCGGGGTGATAGCGGCTTTCAGGGCGTCGGCCCGGAGGCGGAACTCATCCTCCTGACGGCAGGCCACATGGACCGGCACACCGCCGGACAGGGTGGTGATTGGCTCGTAGCAGACGAAGCACGGCTCCGGGATGATGACCTCATCGCCGGGCTGCACCAGAGCGCGGATGCACATGTCGATGGCCTCACTGCCGCCGACGGTGACGAGAACTTCCTTTGCCGGGTCGTATTTCAGGCCCATCCGGCGGTCGAGGTAGCGGGCGATCTCGGCCCGCAGCTCTTTCAGGCCCGCGTTGGAAGTATAGCGGGTGCGGCCATGCTCGAGGCTTTCGATGCCCGCCTCACGGACGGCCCAGGGGGTCTTGAAGTCGGGCTCACCGACGCCGAGGCTGATGCACTCGGGCATCTCGGCGGCGAGGTCGAAGAATTTGCGGATGCCGGAGGGGCGCATGGCCGCAGCGGCAGGCGCGA
>OGLM01003502.1_pt1 | contig 12672 bp, 9 predicted proteins | sample 1572531 | NCBI WGS metagenome assembly OGLM01 (sample SAMEA2581909, study PRJEB24529) | metagenome | biome: Human gut stool | place: China | collected 2011 | reverse complement strand
CAGCGGCTCAAATGCCTCTGCATCAGCTTCTACCAGACGAAGGAAATCTGCCTGAAGCGCGGTTGCTTTCTCTTTCAGTGCAATAATATCTGCCTCTACATCTGCATATTTTTTCTTACCAACGGTAAGGCTTCCTACCATGTTGCCAAGTGCCATACCAATGGCTCCTACCAGTGCAGATGCACCACCGCCACCCGGAACCGGAGCTTTGGACGCAAGTACATCTACAAATTCTTCACAGCTGCTTTTTGTAAATCCCATATAAGTCCTCCTTATTCTGAACATGGCAGATGGCAGGGGACACCTGTTCCCTGCCTGCCATGAAATGTTTTTTTATTCGGAATTGTATAAGTCCTATTTGTTTTTAGAACAGACCAGTAATCTTTCCGTTCTCATCTACATCGATCTTCTCTGCAGCCGGAACCTTCGGCAGACCAGGCATGGTCATGATCTCACCGGTCAGGGCTACGATGAAGCCTGCACCAGCGGAGATTTTCAGGTTACGTACGGTAACTTCGAATCCGGTCGGTGCGCCGAGTTTGGTCTGATCATCGGTCAGGCTGTACTGGGTTTTTGCCATACAGATCGGGCAGTTGCCAAATCCGAGAGCCTCTAACTGTTTTGCCTGTTTCTGTGCATTTGCGGTCAGGACAACTCTGCTTCCGCCGTAGATCTTCTGAACGATGGCGTTCAGTTTCTCTTCGATGGAGCCTTCCAGATCGTATGCATAGGTGAAATCGTTCGGCTGCTCGCAAAGACGGACAACTTCTTCTGCCAGGGCTACGCCGCCCTCGCCGCCTTTTGCCCATACCTCGGACAGAACAACGTTGACACCGAGCTCTTTGCATTTCTCCTCAACCAGCTTCAGCTCTGCTTCGGTATCGGTCGGGAATGCGTTGATGGCAACGACACATGGCAGTTTGTATACGTTTGTGATGTTGCTTACGTGTTTCAGAAGGTTCGGCATACCTTTCTCCAGAGCTTCCAGGTTCTCGCCGTTCAGTTCTGCTTTCGGAACGCCGCCGTTGTATTTCAGGGCACGAACAGTTGCTACGACTACAACTGCATTCGGTTTCAGGCCTGCCATACGGCATTTGATGTCGAGGAATTTCTCAGCACCAAGGTCAGCACCGAAGCCTGCCTCTGTGATAGTGTAATCTGCTAATTTCAGGCACATTTTGGTTGCTGTTACAGAGTTGCAGCCGTGTGCGATGTTGGCGAATGGGCCTCCGTGTACGAATGCGGCCGTGTTTTCGGTTGTTTGCACCAGGTTGGGCAGGAGAGCGTCTTTCAGCAATACCGTGATCGCTCCGGCCACTCCAAGGTCGTTTACGGTGAAAGGCTTGTCATCGTTCGTATATCCTAACAAGATATTGCCGACGCGACGTTTCAGGTCCTCGATGTCCGTTGCCAGACAGAGAATCGCCATGATTTCCGAAGCGGGCGTGATGTCGAAACCAGTCTCTGTCGGTACGCCGTTGGCCGATCCTCCCAGGCCGGAAACGATGTTACGCAAACTGCGATCGTTCACATCCAGCACACGTTTCCATTTGATTTCTTTCAGCCCCTCGCAGGTATTACGCGTCTGGTAGATGTAATTGTCCAGCAATGCCGTGATCATATTGTGGGCAGAAGTAACCGCATGGAAATCCCCCGTAAAATGCAGGTTGATGTTTTCCATCGGCAACACCTGCGAGTATCCGCCTCCGGCAGCTCCGCCCTTCATGCCGAAGCATGGACCCAATGATGGTTCGCGCAAGGCAACGACCGCCTTTTTACCGATTTTGTTCAATCCTAAAGCCAGCCCGATTGAAACGGTCGTCTTACCGATACCCGCTTTCGTAGGAGTGATGGCTGTAACCAGGATAAGATTGTGTTGTCTGATCTTCTCTTCGTCGATCAGATGGATAGGTATCTTGGCGATGTATCTGCCGTAATTCTGAACTTCTTCACGAGGGATACCTAATCCGGTCGCGATTTCTTTTATCTTGCGCAGAGAGACCTCTCTTGCAATTTCTATGTCTGATTTCATGTCTTATGTAAGTTTAAGTGGAAAACAAAAGTAAATATATTTTTGTATAATAACAAAATGAAAAGTCAGGTAGTTTAGATACTATTGGATGATCATAAGGGAAAAGTATGGGAATATTTTTCCCTGAATTTGTTTCCGGTCGGAAGTATAGAACTCTTTCCCGGTCCCGACATTCTCAAAATAGTGGAAGTTCGCTTCCGGATGCAACTGGATGCAGGTATGGACAGCCTCCACGCATTGGGACAGCTTCATGATGACGATCACATAGCCGGCCTTGATTTTTTCCGACAATTCTTCCGCTGTCAGCGTTCCGGGTATGACGATGATCTGTTCTTCCTGTTTGACGATATGCAAGCCGGCTAAGGCTCCTGCCGCAATGAAGGCTGGGATTCCGGCGGTTCGTTCTACTTCGATGCGGTTCTCCCTGAATTTGTCGTATATATATTGTATGGAAGAGTAGAACCCGGCATCGCCTTCCGCCACAATGACCACCTTTTTCTCTTTGTCCCTGGCGGATATGGCCTTTTCATACAAGGTATCGTAGACTTTCCAGACTTTGGTCCGGTCTTTGCTCATCGGGAGCGTGAAGAACTGGACTACAGATTTCTCGATTTCCAGTTCTTCGATAATACGGGCCGCACGGGAGAGTAGTTGTCCGCTTTTGCTTATGGTGGCGGGGCAATAGATGATATCGGCCTGTCGGAGTTTTTTCAAGCCTTTCAAAGTGATCAGTTCGGGGTCTCCCGGACCGAGCGATACGAAGCAGATGGGGTACGACATGTGCGTTAGAATTATTTGGTGCGCAAAAGTGAGGAAAATTGCGGAACTTTCCAAATCTGCATTCCACAATTGTGGGGATAATTTCCACACTGCCTTTTCCATAGCCCGCTTTTTATTCTTTGGCATGCAATTTGTACTTGATGGAACGATTAGAAAAAGGTAAATAGATTGTTTAAGATTTTAGGTTATGAAGAAGTTTGTATTGATGGTGGCTATGGTGGTTTCGTGTGTCTGTATGGCTCAAAACAGTCATGCGCAGACTGGACGGGATGGGAATACGGATATCGATATGTTGAGTATGAAAAATTTCTATGCGATCGATATCGTCGATGTGGACCTTGCCGCACAGGAAGCGATTTACAACGCTTATGAAAATTGCTTGATCAAAGAGGTGTACAAGTCGAATGGTAGCGGCAGCCCTATCCAGTATAAGGTCTCTCTCGAGACGACTGACCAGCGGAATCTGGTTGTCGCTTTCGACGAAAGCGGCCATGTGCTGAAAGTCATGCCGGAAGACGAATATCTGGCGGTTCGTAAGAAAAACTGATTTGTCTGCCACTTTTCTCTTGAAAGAAAAGTAATATTATTATATTTGCCCTTTGAAACAGGTTTCCCTGTCCTCCTTACAGGACAGGGATGAAAAGGGAACCGGGTGGGAATCCCGGACAGACCACGCTGCTGTGAAACTTCGGTAACATACCGGCAATACTCAATGCCACTGATCGGGGGATCGGGAAGGTGTCCGGGGATGGAAGTAAGTCAGAAGACCTGCCGTTTCGGTTTTGAAGAGTCTCGTCCTCGTGGGGTGGACAACGCTCGCTCGGTTATAATAAAATAATATTGAATATGAAAAAATGCCTGGCAGGGTGCTGCCTGCTTATGTCGTTGTGTGTCGCATCCTCGTGTACGACCAAAAACAATCAACGGACCGACAAGGTGGAAACGACGGAAAAAAGCGCGTTTTCCGGTGTCCATATTGTACCGGAGTATGCCCGTGGTTTCGAATTATCCTATCGGGACGGGTATGTCTTGCTGGATATCCAGGACCCGCAGAATGAGGAAAGTACGACTTTCCATTATGCGCTTGTCAGGAGAGGAACGAAACCGGCCGGCATCCCCGAATCGTATACTGTGATCGAGACACCCATCAGAAGTGTTATCTGTATGACATCTTTGCAGTTGTCCAATTTTATCAAGATGGGCGAACTGGACAAGGTCGTAGGGGTGACCAGTACCCGGCATCTGTTCAATAGAGAGATGAACGAACGTCTCAAGAGTGGGAAGACCGCCAAAATCGGCATAGAAGGGAATTTCGACAACGAGGTGATCATGAGTATGAACCCAGACCTGATCCTTGTTTCGCCTTTTAAACGGGGCGGATATGAGACCTTGAAGGATGTCGGTATCCCATTGATCCCGCATTTAGGCTATAAGGAGATGACGCCGTTGGGACAGGCGGAATGGGTGAAGTTCGTCGGTCTGTTGGTGGGACAGGAGCAAAAGGCAAACGAGACATTCGACGCCATCGCGGCCCGTTACAATGAATTGAAGGAGCTGACGGCGGAGGGAAAAGTGAAGAAACGTCCAGTTGTGTTGAGCGGCGAGATGCGGGGCGGTAACTGGTATGCCGTAGGAGGGGAGAGCTTTCTCGCCCAGCTTTTCAAGGACGCCGGTGCCGACTATTTCCTCAAAGACGATAAACGTTCGGGAGGTGTGACGCTCGATTTCGAAACTGTCTACAACCAGGGTGACGAAGCCGATTACTGGCGCATTGTGAACAGCTATCCGGGTACGTTCAGCTATGAGGCATTGAAGGAGCAGGACCCGCGTTATGCCGATTTCCGTGCCTTCAAAGAGAAAGGGATCATCTATTGCAACATGAAAGATACGCCTTTTTACGAAAGTATGCCGACCGAGCCGGAAGTCGTACTGGCCGACCTGCTGCATATATTCCATCCGGACTTGCTGCCCGATCATACGCCTGTTTATTATGCCCGACTCAAATAAGCTGCACGAATGAGACATTCCACTACTTTTCTTATGTTGCTCATCGTAGCGTCTATCCTGGTCCTGATGTTCCTGAATTTGGTGTTAGGATCGGTGTCTATCCCGTTGAAGTCTGTCTGGAACATTATTTGCGGACTGGGAGACGAGCCGGTGACCTGGCAGAATATCGTCTGGAAATCACGTCTTCCGCAGGCATTGACTGCTTTGGTGGCGGGAGCGGGCTTGGCGATAAGCGGCTTGCAGATGCAGACTGTTTTCCGGAATCCACTGGCGGGACCTTCTGTGCTGGGGATCAGCTCTGGTGCGAGCATGGGCGTGGCCTTTGTGGTACTGCTGAGCGGTAGCCTCGGAGGGGTTGCGCTTAGTAAATTGGGGTTTATGGGAGAAATTGCGCTTTCGATAGCAGCCGTGATCGGTTCGCTCTCGGTGATGGCGTTGATCGTATATGTGTCGCAGAAGGTGAAGGGGAACGTGACGCTGCTGATTATCGGCGTGATGATCGGCTACGTGGCGAATGCGGTGATCGGCGTGCTGAAGTTCTTCAGCGTGGAGGAGGATATTCGCGCCTATGTGATCTGGGGGTTAGGCAGCTTCTCACGTGTTTCCGGCAACCAGATGATGCTGTTTGTTGCGATCATGGCGATTCTGATCCCTTTGTCGTTCCTGTTGATCAAGACGTTGAACCTGATGCTGCTTGGCGACGGCTATGCCCGTAACTTGGGATTGAACATCAAGCGGGCACGTCTTTTGGTGATCACCTCGGCAGGAGTGCTGACGGCGATCGTGACGGCCTATTGTGGACCGGTCATCTTTCTTGGCCTGGCCGTCCCGCACCTGTGCCGGGCCATTTTTCAAACATCCGACCATAGGGTCCTGATGCCTGCCGTCCTGTTTGCCGGTGCCGCATTGGCACTCGTCTGCAACCTGGTTGCCCGGATGCCCGGCTTCGAAGGGGCTTTGCCGGTCAACTCGGTGACTGCCTTGGTCGGTGCTCCTGTAGTGGCCTCCGTACTATTCCGCAAACGTAAGAACGAACTGAACGAATGATGAAACAAGATACGATCCATATACATGATCTCTCTATCGGTTACCGGACAAAGAACGATACTAAGTTGGTGGCAAGCCATATACAAGCCCGGATTTATAGCGGAGAATTAACCTGCCTGTTAGGGGAGAACGGAGTCGGGAAGTCGACGCTTCTGCGCACGCTGTCGGCTTTCCAGCAGAAGCTGGGAGGCGAGATCGCCGTCTTGGGACGTGATATGGACAGTTATTCGGACAAGGAACTGAGCACGACGATCGGTGTGGTCCTGACGGAGAAGTGTGACATCCGGAATATGTCCGTGCGGGAATTGGTCGAGATGGGACGCAGTCCCTACACCGGTTTCTGGGGACGGTTGGACAAGGAGGACAAGCAGGTCGTGGAAGAATCGATCGCCTTGGTACGGATTGAGAACCTGGCCTCCCGCATGGTGTACACCCTGTCGGACGGAGAACGGCAGAAGGTTATGATCGCCAAGGCACTGGCTCAGGAAACACCTGTTATCTTTCTGGACGAGCCGACCGCTTTCCTCGATTTTCCGAGCAAGGTGGAGATCATGCAATTGCTCCACCATCTGACGCGAAGCACGAACAAGACGATTTTCCTCTCCACGCACGATCTCGAACTGGCGCTCCAGATCGCCGACAAGATTTGGCTGATGGACCGGACGAACGGGATTACGACCGGTACGCCCGAAGACCTTGCCCTGAGCGGCCACTTGAGCGGTTTCTTCGCCCGCAAGGGAATCGTGTTCGACACGGAGACCGGCTTGTTCCGCCTCGATAACCGGTATTCGAAAGAAATACGCCTGATCGGGCATGGACAGAAATATGCGATGGTCCGCAAGGCACTCCAGCGGAACGGTATACGTGCCGATCGGCATGTGGAGTCGCCTGTATGGATCGAGACGGGTGAGCTGTCTGCCGGTTCTGCATTCCTGATCCACCAGTCCGATGGATGTACGCTGTCTGCTGATACGATAGAATCCCTTTTGCAACAGCTTTCCATCTGACAAAAAAGCCTAAAAGGAAAAACTTTTCCCGCCTCATTTGTTATTTCTATCAAAGAACAGTAGAGTCTTCGGAGAAGCAATTGATCTCTTATACCTTCCGGAACTCGGATAAAATTAAACGATATGAGAAAGTATTTCCTTTATGCTTGCCTGTTGTTCGCAGGTGTGTTTACCGCTTGCGATAACGATGATTCGGACGGGATTGATCCGTCGATCCCTTTCTACCAGAATTTGGGTGTCGAATATAATGTTACGCAGAATCATACCCATATAGGCGCAAATTTCAATAAGTATAACAGTGAAGGAGCCAATCTGCGCCTGCCGGCCAAAGGTATTCTCTTTAACGGGAAAGCACCTGACTTTTTGGGGATGGGAACCTATATGTATATGCTGTCCGAGTCCGGGCTGGACCCGGTCACGTTCACCTTTACCCGTTGGAAGGACCAGGTTTATACAAACAAGGCCTCTATCGACGATGTCGATCCAATCGCTCTTCCCGAATCCCTGACATCCGTCAAAGGCAATGGCGCAACCATTATCACTTGGGTAGGAAAGCCGGTCGGAAAGGATGAATATGTCCAGGCACATCTGACCTACAATGGTGGTGTTTATGATATCAACAATACGCAGGAAGGTGCGACCTTTATCACGCTGAACTTTACGAATCCGACCTCTGCCGCCAAAGGAACTTTGTTCCTGAGCCGCGTCAGGAAACTCCCTTTGCAGGAGAGCAACGGCAATGCAGGAGGAAAGATCGATGTCTCTTATGTGCAGAACAAGGATGTTACATTTGAATAATCACGATTGAAAGGCTATTTCCCCGCTTTCCGAAATCAGTAGGACAGACAGTTTCCCATCGGGGAACAGGGGTGCACAGTGCTCCTGGCATTTCTGCAACAGAAGAGGGAAGAAGCTTTGCTGTTCGGTCTCACTGAACAGTTCCCATAGTTCCCTGGCCAGTGTCAGGGAATCTATTGTTTGTACGGATTCCGGTTTGCAGCCTGCCTTTCCGGCCAGTTCTTTCAGAAAGGTTTTGTTCATGACGACTTTCTTGCTGTGCGTGTCCAGTGCTCCTTCTGCCAGTTTGACGGCTTTGCCGATCATGATTCCCATGATGACTTCGGCGAATTGCAGTTCGGCAGCTATTTTCAGTGTCTTTCCGATGAAGTTCCCGTAGTGCACAAACATTTGCGGAGGAAGTTCTTCCGACAGCCGTTCCGACAGGTAGCCTTTCAGGAAACGCTCGCTTTTCGCCCCTGAGTTGATGACGAGGCGGGAGCATCCTATTGCTTTCGCAACTTCGGCTTCTTTCCTGATCGAGGCAATAAAGGCATCGTTCGAGAAAGGGTGTACGATTCCGGATGTCCCGATGATCGAGATTCCGCCGATGATTCCCAACTTCGGATTGAATGTCCGGGCAGCTAACTCTTTCCCTCCCGGAACGGAGATCGTGACGACCACCTCCTTTATCTTGCCCGACAGGCCGTTTTCTTCCAGTACTGTTGTCAGTTCTTCGGTAATCAGGCGGCGGGGAGTGGCGTTGATGGCTGGTCCGCCTATTTCGAGGCCGAGACCGGGAAGCGTTACCGTACCGACCCCTTCACCGCCGCGAAACAGGATAACGGGGACGGGGGATTGTCCTGCCTGCAACTCGATACGGGCGATGACGGAACAGCCGTTTGTCACGTCCGGATCGTCGCCGGAGTCCTTTATAACTGTGCACAGGGCGGCGTTTTCCACCCATTCGGTAGCGGTGACAGGGAGTGTGATCTTTTCTCCGGAAGGGAGCGTGATGCAACTAACGGTTTGTTCCGTTCGGTTCAGGAGGGCGACTAAGGCGGCTTTGGCGGCAGCCGTAGCACATGCGCCGGTCGTGAAACCGTTCCGGAGCGGGAAGAAACCGGGAGCGAGGCGTTCGATGGCTTTACGAAGTCCTTCCATGCCTTGCACAAAAGTGAAACTGTCAGGCAGGGGAGGGCGTTGTATGACATAGACGGGAATGCCGCAGGCTTGTGCTGCTTCGACCTTTTCCTTGAAATATCCGCTTTCCCCACTTTCCTTTGTCAGTACGGCATCTGGATGAAGCTGGTCCAGCAGCTTCTTCTCGTCTTCTCCTTCATGGAAAAAAATGATCCGTTCTTTCGGGAATCTGTTGGATTCGGCCAGCGAAAGCGACTCTTTCCGGTTCAGAATACGGAACCAGCAGGGTGTCTGCTCCCAGTAAGGGCGCAGTTTCGCAATGGTTTTGACGCCTGTCAGGGCCAACAGGTTGCAGATCCCGTCCGCACGCAGGCGGTCGATGGCGGCGGCATAATCCGTGCACCATATCAACCGCTTGTCATGTGCGGGATATTGCCTTTCCAACCGGACGACAGGAATCCGGAGGCGGGAGGAAACCTTTGCAAGTGTCCGGTGCAACTGGATGGCGAAAGGGTGAGCGGCATCGACCAGTAACGAGATTTCTTTCTCGCGGCAGAATCGTGCCATATCTTCTTCATCCATACCACCGGTGAGGCGGATGGCATGGACGGTTTCTATCGCCTGTTCGTTACCAACCGTCGAGTAGTAGTAAGGTTTACCTGCGCTTTCAACGACTTGTACGGCCTTTCGTCCTTCGGTTGTTCCTCCTAAGATCAGTATCATAATGCTTCTGTTGTTCTCTTGTCTTTACCGGTAATATCGCAGGGGGGCATCCTCTCTGGTGAGTACTTGCCTGGCAGCTATGAGGTTTCATGCCTGATAGCTATGAGGTTCCGTACCTCCTACTTATGAGGTATCATGCCTCATAGGTAGGAGGTGGTCCCTCGCTAACGGCGGTACAGATGCTTGAACTCCTCGGCGTAGAGACGTGATACCCCCGTACGGTTGTCTATGGCATCACCGACGACTAACAAGGTCGTCAGTGTCAGATTGTTTTCTTTTACGATCTGTTCCAGGTCTTTCAATTCGCCTCGATAGATGCGTTCGTCTTTCCAGGTCAACTTGTAGCAGACGGCTACCGGTGTCGTTGGCGGGTAATGTTCCAGAAGTTCTTTCTGGACTTGTCCGGCAATGCCGGTGCTCAGGAAGATGCACATTGTGCTTTGGCTGGCGGCTAGTTTATGCAGCTGCTCTTTCTCCGGCATGGGGGTACGTCCTTCACCACGCGTCAGGATGATGGTTTGCACCTTTTCAGGAATAGTGAACTGGGAACGGAGAGCTGCAGCAGCAGCTTGGAACGAGGAGATTCCCGGTGTGATATGGTAACTCATGCCATAGCGGTCGAAGAATGCCATCTGTTCTTGTATCGCCCCATAGATGCAGGGGTCACCTGTGTGCAAGCGTACGATGAACTTCCCTTTGTCATAGAACTTTTTTATAAGGGCGAATTGTTCTTCCAGGTTCATGTCGGCGGAGCTGCGAACTGTTGCCTCTTTTTTAGCGCATAGGGTGAGCTCTTTGGGTACGAGGCTTCCGGCATAGAGGATCAGGTCTGCATTTTCCAGCATCCGCCGGCCCCGGATGGAGATCAGTTCTGGATCGCCCGGTCCGGCTCCGACAATTTCGATATGTCCATGTCCCTGTTTCCCTTTTTGCTGACTATCTTCTTCGTCCTGTATTGCCGATTTGCTGATGGCTATCGCATAAGTGAAGTCTTTCGTCTGCCCCTTTTGTTTTCCGCGACGCTTCCCGACCCGGTGGCTTTCTTTACTGTGGAAGAAGGATGGGGTACGGGGACTTTGTCCAGTACCTCTGCCGGATAGGTCTTGAACGGGCTGCGCAGGTAGGTGTCTGCCAGTTCCTTTAATATCGGTTCTTCTTTCTTTAGGTCGATGGAGGAGACGTTGGCTATGCTCTTCAGGTTGAACCTGTAGAAAATGGAGCAGATATACAGGTCCGTGAGGACGGACTTCATGTCTGTCAATCCCTTTTTACATCCGATACCTAAGTGAAGCACTTTCGGGAAGAATGATAGGCAGGGGATAGGGGATTTGTGGTAGTAAGTGGGACTGACCGTGATCAGCAGCTCGTATTTTTCGAGGTCGATATCTTTATATTTATAAAAGACATCGACGTGCGGGGGACAGGTTTCCTTCATATAGTCCGTCTCCTTCGTGCGAATATCGAGCAGGAGGGCGGTCGGTCGACAGTTGACGAAACGGGCGACACATTCGTTCATGGCCTTTTCCCTCGATGCATTGAACGTTTCCTCGTCTATCTTCTCGAAATCGGTTTGGAAGAAACTGATTATGCCTTCTTGTGGGTTGTAGACATCCTGTTCCCAGCCATATTGTTTCGCGAAGGTGTCCAGTGCCCAAAGTCCCTGGTTGTCACTCTGTGTCGTGACAACCGCTTCGGCGTCCAGTATGCGGGCCAATTCATGTGTCAGTTCGTTCGCCCCACCGATATGACCGGATAGTACCGATACGACATATTTGCCGGTACTGTCAAGGCAGACGACTGCCGGGTCCGTGTACTTGCTCTTGATGTAGGGAGCGATACTCCGTACGCAGATACCCATCGCCCCGATAAACACAATCGTTTCCGATTTATCGAAAAGATTGCCAGTCAGCTCTTTGAAAGAGGTGACTGGTTCGATGTCGTTATCTGCTTCTCTACAATAGATGACAGTTTTGCCCGGATATTCGTCCCGGATTTTGCGTGCTAACGGCAGACTGCTTGCCGAAACCACAAGAATGTTCAATATGTTTTTAGACATGATATTTACCTGTTGCACAAAGAATTGTAATAGGATTATTGGTATCGACCGTAATGTTCATTTCCGAATGTAGTTTCAGGTCGTTTTCTTCGACTGCCTCCCGGAACAGCTTGTTGCTTTCTTCCGAAACGGAATTGAAGACGATCTTGCCTTTCAGCTTATCCAGATGAGAAGCGACTTTGCAGATGATCTCTTTCAGTTTGCCGCCGTGACCGCCGATAAAAACAGCATCGACAATTGCATCCTCTGCGATTGGCAGGTTCAGGAAGTTACCGATATGCAGGTCTATGCCGGGAGCACTGTGCAGACGTGCGTTTGCCCGGATGATGTCTTTGCATTCTTCCCGCACTTCGAAAGCCTGGATATTCAGGTGGGGGTACTGGCGGCGTGCTTCGATCGAAACAGAGCCGGTACAGGCGCCGATATCCCAGAAGTAGCGGCTGTTATGCAGTTCTAACAGGCTTAGGTCTATCACTCGTATCGGTGCTTTGGTAATCATCTTAGCCCGGTCGTTCAGCAAGACAAACTTCGTGTCGGGTATGCCTAAGGTCGGTCGTTGCTGCGTGCTGTTCGGAGCCTTCATCAGCAGGACACAGTTCGGGCAGCTGAAACTCATTTCGCTGATTTCCTCGATCGAGTAGATTTTATAGATTTTCTCCTTCTTCGGGTTACCTAAATGTTCGGCTACCCGCATGGTGTAATCCTTGTCCAGATGATATTCCATCATCCTCTTGGCTATAGCCCTGGGCGTATGGACACGGTCGGTTAGCACACCGATCAGCGGTCGGTATTCCAGCAACGCCCGGTCGAGTTCGTGCCATGGTCGTCCGGTAACGGACACGGCGTGCATGTTCTCATACGGGATTTGTTCGTGGTGTGCGAACATCTGCAATGAGTTGAAGTAGGGAAACACTTTCATGCCTACTCCTAAAAGGTTTTTCCGGATGGTGGAAGCGAAGCCGAAAAAGAACGGGTCTCCCGAAACGAAGGAGACGATCACTTTGCCTTCTTGGATCAACCGGCTGTATTCTGCAAGGACGGCATTTATCGGAGCCTTGATTTCGATCCATACCGCATCGGCGGGCAAGAACGGCTTCACA
>OGLM01003497.1_pt1 | contig 12686 bp, 9 predicted proteins | sample 1572531 | NCBI WGS metagenome assembly OGLM01 (sample SAMEA2581909, study PRJEB24529) | metagenome | biome: Human gut stool | place: China | collected 2011 | reverse complement strand
CTAAATTCGAACTTTGCCTTCGGCTCGTTCTCATTAAGTATGCTCTACACTACCTGCTGCACTAACCTCGTACTTCGCTTCGCTCGTCCTCGCTAAGTGCACAGGTATGGTTCGCACTAAATTCGAACTTCGCCTTCGGCTCGTTCTCATTAAGTGCTCTACACAAAAAAGAAGAGCAGCATCAACTGGATTTACGCAATTGATGCCACTCGTTCGAAAGAATTATAACAAATTTCTTCTCAGATTTTCAAATGATTTTTTACTTTTTAATTACAACTTAATATAGATAAGCTGGCAGAATTATAGATAAAGAAGAGCATCTTCTTTCCATATTTCTCCGCAAAGTGTTCCTACGTTACTGCTCCGGCCGTAATGCAGCTTATTTGACTCCGGTTTCTTCCTCCAGCCATTCTTGTAGCTTTGCCTGCAAAAGTTTTTTATCCGGCAAATATAACTGATACTGCGATGCAAAAATATTTGAATTTTCAGGAAGCGTCAGTTCCACAACCGCATCATTTTTCTGCGGACACAGTAGAATCCCAATTGTCGGGTTCTCAACACCCTTTTCTTCAAACCGATCATAGTAATTCACATACATTTGCATTTGTCCAATGTCTTGATGTTTTAATTCTCCAATTTTTAAATCGATTAATACAAAACATTTTAGTATTCTGTTGAAGAATACTAAATCGACTTTGAAATGTTCTTCGTCAAATGTCAGTCTAACTTGTCTACCTACAAATGTATAGCCTTTGCCAAGTTCGAGTAAGAATTGTTGTAAATGATCAATAATCTTATTCTCTAACTCGGTTTCTGAATATACAGGTAATTCTGGCAATTGTAAAAATTCTAATACATATGGATCTTTAATTGCATCTGCTGGCTTTTCGATTATTTGTCCTTGTTGTGATAATAACATTATTTCATCTTTATTTTTACTTAAAGATAAACGTTCATATAACGAAGAATCATATTGTCTTTTTAATTCAGATAAACTCCAATCGTTTTTTACCGATTCAATTTCATAAAAATGTCTTTCTTCAATATTTGAAATTCTCATTAGTTTTAAATAATGCGACCAGCTTAAATAAAATTTACGTCCTGTAATGGTGACAGGGTAGTTTTTGAATTGGCTAAACATTGTTTGGCCAATTGAGTCATTTGAGTATATAAGATAGAATTGACGAAAATTTTTTAAATTCGATATGGAATATCCTTTACCATAATGTTCAGTCAAAAAAGATGATAAGTTTCTAATTATATATTTACCATATTCTGCTCGATTATCGCCATTTTGCTCTTCTTCAATAATCATTCGCCCAATTTCAAAATATGTGTAGACCATAGCAATATTCACAGCAGTCTTAACATTTTTCTTGGCTTCTTCGATTAATAAAGAAACTTTATTTAGAAATTCGTTGCTTACTTCATTCATATGTAATACACCACGCTTTCGCTATATATTTTCATTATAATTGCATTCATCATTTATATCTATAGTACAATGATTAAAACGTTTTTTTGCTTATCATTTTTTAATGAGGCTACAGACACGAGAGGGGACTGGAACCTATGGAGTATTGGCCTCCTAAGCGAAAGGTCGTAGGTTTGACTCCGATCTGGGATGCCAATTCAAACAAAAAGAGATGATTTCACGTGCAATTCTTTTTTTTGTAAGTTGATATTTATTTTCGTGTTCCGCCATCGTTAAAATGTTCTTTTAAGGCTTTCTCTGTCGGATAAATTGATACAATTAAAATGATACACTGAATTGTTATTAGAACAACGCCTGCAATTCCAATCACGTTATTATCGCTTTGGTATAATGAAATATATATCAAAGCAGATAGTATTATCATTATCCATCCTATTTTCCACCAAAGCTTTCCGCAATATTCATGAGCGAATTTCCATGTATCCATATTTTTCATTGAACGAGTTGTTCGATACCCAATCAAACTATTAATATTTTTTGGACAATGTTTTGACGTCATTCTTCCTACGACAATCATTATAAACGGAATAAATAAGCCACATAAAATTTATCCACCTAATTTTTTTATATTTTTGTGTACATTATAAGCTTAAAAAAATTTTGTAAATATTTTAAACAATCAGATGAAAGCTGTCTGAAATCAAATGGGTTTTAGGACTGGTATATCTTTATAGCTATCACTTTCAAAAAATGAATAATATTAAACTTTTGAAAGTGAATCATTAAATAAAAATAGATTTAAATCAGTGTCAAAGAATACTATTATTAGAGTAAAAGAAATTAAATTGTATTTCATAGAGGCAACTATGCGATATTTACTATAACCGCTTACATATACTGGTTTATATGTACTTTTTATGTGCAATCACGTATACTAAAAAGTAGGTGAATACATATTGAGGAGTGAATAATATGATAATAAGGAAGCGAATCGTGTCGCTTTTTTTAGCGACGACATTACTAGTGCCGCTTGCACAAATTACTCCATTAAAAGCTGAATCAGATTCAAAAGAGGTGGATGTCATGTTTACGCATGATACGCATTCTCATTTAGATAGTTTCACAACAAAGGTAGATGGAGAACTTCAAGAAGTTGGTGGTTTTGCGAGAATTAAAACATTAATTAATGAACAAAAGAAGGAGAATCCAAACACACTAATATTGGATGGTGGGGATTTCTCAATGGGAACGTTGATACAAACGGTATATGATACGCAGGCAGCTGAACTTAGAATGCTAGGCTATCTTGGATATGATGTCACAACATTAGGAAATCATGAGTTTGATTATCGTTCAAAAGGATTGGCCAATATGTTGAAGGTGGCCAAGGCTTCAGGTGAAACAATACCAGATCTTGTCGTATGCAATGTGGATTGGGATGGCATGAAAAAGGCTGGATTGAGTAAAGGTCAAAAACAGATTCAGTCAGGCTTTGAAACGTATGGAGTAAAAGATTATGTTGTCATTCAAAAAGGGGATACAAAGATAGCTGTTACAGGTGCTTTTGGAAAAGATTCATTAAAATGTGCACCTACATGTGAATTGTTGTTTAAAGATCCTGTAGAGGCAGTGAAAGATACAATTGAGAAAATCAAGAAGAATGAAGAAGTCGATATGATTGTTTGCGTTTCTCATTGTGGTACTTGGGAGGATGAAAATAAATCCGAGGATGAACTTCTTGCCAAGAATGTTAAGGATATTGATTTAATCATCAGTGGGCATACGCATTCAGAATTAAAAGAACCGGTTCAACATGAAAATACATATATCGTATCTTGTGGGGAATATGGAAGAAATATAGGTTCTCTTTCTATGAAACAGAATTCGGAGGGTCGTTGGGATTTAAGTTCTTATGAATTGATTCCTGTATCTGAAAATATACAGCCGGATATGAAAACACAAAATCGAATTGATGAATTGATGGATACAGTGGATACAAATTATCTTGCTGATTTTGGCTATACAAGAGATTGCGTTCTTGCACAAAATGATATTGAATTTAATAGTTTAGATGAATTGTATTCAAAACATGAAGAATCAAATCTTGGACAAATTATTGCGGATTCATTTGCGTATGCAGCAGATTCAGTCGATGTAGCTGTTGTTCCAAGTGGAACTATACGAGATACATATACAAAAGGAGATATTACAGTAGAAGATGTATATAATTCATTTTCTTTGGGTATTGGAAAAGATGGTATAGCTGGTTATCCTTTGATTTCTACTTATCTTACGGGTAAAGAATTAAAACTTGCAGCCGAAGTGGATGCTTCAGTTTCTGATTTTATGACAACGGCTAGATTGTATTGTAGCGGACTGAATTTCACGTACAATCCACATCGAATGATTCTAAATAAAGTTACAGATTGTTATCTTACAAAAGATGATCAGAGAATTGAAATTCAAGATGATCAATTGTATCATGTTGTGACAGATTTATATACAGGTCAAATGCTTGGTTCGGTAAATAAAATGTCATATGGACTTTTGTCGCTTGAACCTAAAGATAAGGATGGAAATCCAATTGAAAATCTTGAGGATCATATCATTAAAGAAAATGGCAAAGAACTAAAAGCTTGGGATGCAATCGCAAGATATATGCGCTCATTTGATGATACGGATGGTGATGGGATTAGCAATGTTTCAAAGTATTATGCTTCAACACATGAACATAATGTTGTGGATGATAGTAAGAATATAATTGACTTGATTAAAAAGCCAAATAAATTTAGTGCAATGATTGTGGCGATCGTTTTAGTCATTATTTTACTAATTGTACTTTTAATTTTATTGATTCGTAGAATTATTGGTAAGATAAGAAAAAAGAGTAAATAAACACATGAATGCGATGAGGAGTTAGGGCAATGAGTATAAATAAATGTAAAATTGGTGGAATTGTTGCAGAAGTGCCAAAGCGTATGAATAGCTTGTTTTATGGTGATGTTTTAGAAATCCGATTGGATATAAATCGCAAAGATATAGATAAGATTGAACATGTTACATGTTTAATTGTTGATAAAGAATTAATTGAAAGAGCAATGAATACAATTGGAGTAGGGGATTATCTATTTTGTTTCGGACATTTTGTGTCTTTGGAATATAAACGTAAACAATTGGTGAAATGTCCACATTGTGGCAAGGAAGGTTATCGTATGCGAAAAGCCCAGCATACAGATATTATTCTACGTGATTTTGAAGTGACGAAGGGAATTGACCTATCGGATTCAGATGGTGTTAATAGGGTGGTTTTGACTGGTGTTGTAAAGAATCCGATTCAACAAAGGGAAGGGCATAATCGTTTTCAGATTGTAAATAATCGTCCAATTCAAGCGCAACAACATCTTATGGAAATTGTAACTGAGGAGTTGCTAGCGGGGTCGGAACGTTTCAATTTGGTAAATGTGAATACATTTAATGGTCTTGCCACACATGTTAGTAAAACAGTGAAACAATCCAATCGTGTGATTGTGAAAGGCTCGATTTATGATCGTATGATAAAATATACGATTCCTTGTAAGTGTAAATATTGTGGAGAAATGTCTGAATATGGTGTTGTATATCCTCAATATGAGGTTACTGCAACAAGTGTTAGACAGGATGTGGATTATATCTCAAAATCTTAATAGATTTAATGACTCTCATTTATAAAATGGGAGTTTTTTTATTTTAATTTTTTTAAATGGAATATAAAGTGTTTAAAAATAAATAATTATATTATTTAAAACTTAAAAACAAGCAAGAAAAGTGTTCATAAAAATAATATAACAAGGAATATTATACGGAATAATTTACTGATAGACTAACAATGTACAAAGAAAGGACAGAAAAGTCAGTGCTTAGTTTGTTGGTGGATATATGTGTTGACTATGATGAAAACAAATAGTCGTTTTATTTAATGTGGTATAAGTTAATTTTTCTAAAAGTTAAGACAATTAGTAATGAACGAGGAAACAGGAGGAAGAAATATGTTTAGTTTATTTTTAGTATTTATGGTGATTTATGGAGTTGGTGAAATTTCATATCAATCTATTGGATGTGATTGTTTTGTTGAAAGGATGGAAGAAACTATAAAGAGTATTACGTCTTTTGAGATGGTGAAGCAGGATGATTTTTGGAACAACGGGTTTGGTTAAATGTTTTAAAAAAGAAGTTAATTTTTTTAGAAGTTAAGACAATTAGTAATGAACAAAGAAATAGGAGGAAGAAAATATGTTTAGTTTATTTTTAGTATTTATGGTGATTTGTGTAGTTGTAAATGTGATTAGTGGTATTACTGGAATGTATTCAGATCACTCTGATGGTGATGATCATTTTAATCAATTTAATCAATTCCAACGTGATGTGCAGCAACAGCAATTTGATGAAATGAACCGGCATTTTACGGAAGAGTCTTTAAAAAGTGTCACACCTTTTGAGATGGGTGGATATGATATGACACAGGGGAATTCATGGAACAACAATGATTTTGGTGGAATGTTTTAAGGAAAAGTGAAAATTAGGAGGAAATTTGAAAATGAAGAAAACAAACGAAAAAATTTTAGTAAGTGCATTAGCTGGAATGACAGTTTTACAAGGGGCAAATGCAACACTTATGAGTGTATGTGCACAAGAAAATAATGAAACTACACATGCGAGTGTAATGAATGTGAAGATGTCGCAAAAGGATGAATTGGAATCTAAATTGAATGATTCTAAAAAGAATGTGGATGAAAAGACACTCGCTTTAGATAGTGCAAAAGGTGCTGCTAGTGTCGCAAAGAAACAGGTGGAAATATTAGAGTCTAAACAAGATGAAAAGAATCGATTGGTGCAACAAGACTATCAAGTATCTTACGATGTGATTATGAATGAGTTGCAGCCAATGTTAGATACGATTTCAGACTTGGAATCACAGGTCAATGATGCTAAAAAGGATCTAGATGAAAAAATTAGTGTAAGTCAAAAGGCTAGTGAAGAGTTAGATCAGGCTCAAAAAGATTTGGGCTTGAAAAAGACAGAGTTGATTGAATTACAGAATAAATTGGCAGGACTAGGAAATGTTGTGGATCTTAAATCAAAATTAGAGGGGACTAAAGAAGAAAGAGATGCAGCTTTGATTACATTAAATAGTGCTCAACAAGATGCGGATGCAGCCAATGCGAAATTACAGGATGCATATAGTGAAATTGGAATTGCGGACGATGCACTTGTAGAAGCAACATTTGTCTATAATGAGGCTGTGAATACAATGGCTGAAAAAGAGGCGATTGTCAAAGAAAAACAGGCAATTGTAGATCAATTCAAAGATGAGAATGGTATAGAAAACGCAAAAACAGAATTGGATATCGCAAAGGCCAATTTGGATGATGCGAAAACGTTTGTTGACTACAAATTCTCAGAAATGATGAATGCACAGGCTGATTATGATAATGCTTTAGGTACATATAATAGATTCGAAAAGGATTATGAAAATGCTAAAGAAGAAGTAAATGGAGCTCAAATTAATTTGAATAATGCGAATCAAAAGTTAGAAAGTATTCAAGCTGAATATGATGCGAATCAAAAAGAAATGGAAGCTAAGAATAACGAAATCTTAGCTTTAAATACACAGATTGCAGATGCTCAAAGTGAAGTTGATAAAGCTCAGACTGATTATGACAAAGCTTTGAATGAGTACAACAGCACTTCCAGTCCTTTAGAGCAGGCTAAAAAAAACCTTGTGGACTTTGAATCTAAGTATGCTACAGAATTGAGTCGTTTAACAACTGGAAGCAAGGGATACTTTGAATCTCTTGGCTGTTCGGAAGATGTACTAAGCGTGTTCAAGGTCGACGACAGCTATCAAGGTGAAGTTGCAGGATATACGCATATGGGACAGGCTGGAGATGCAACAAGTCTGGAAAATGTGAAAGCTTCTATTCCTTATTTACGAGAGTTTAATGAAATTCGTAAAAAAGAAGGATTGCCGGAGTTGAGTGTAAGTATGCTTATGATGGCAATTGCTCAGGTCAACGCAAACTATGCACAGGTGGAAGGAAATCATTCCTCAGCGTATGGAACCTGTGAAAACCTTGCATGGGGATATGGAGAAGCAGGAACAGGAGCAAGTCCGTTTAGAGGCTGGTACGACTACGAAAAGAAACAGTATGAAGCTGGAAATCACAAATTCTCTGAAGTGGGACACTATTTGAATATCGTACATCCGGCGAATACAATCATTGGCTTTGCATTGCAAAAGGTGAATGGTGTCTACGCCCAGGAATTCGGAGAACATAATTCATTCACAAAAGATGTTATCTTGTCTTTAGATGAATTTGAAACATCTTTCAACAACTACTACAACAATTTAAAATCTGTTGATGCTCAGCATAAAGCATTAAAAGATGCTGTGAATAAGGCAAGTGGAGCTACTACAAAAGATGACACAGTATTGAAAAATGCAGAAAATTTGTTGGCAACTAAAAAGAATGATTTATTGAATCTTCAAAATCAATTGAATCAAACAAATAGTAAAAGAGATAGTCTAGTAGCTTTAGTGACAACTAAAAAGGTTGAAGTGGATCAGGCCAAAGAGGATGTGGATTATGCCAAGGCAAATGTGGATCGAAAGAAATTGGATGCGGCTAGTGCGAGTGAAGTTTTAGATAATGCAAAGGCAGATGTTTTGGCAAAAGAAAATGCAAAGAAAGATGCAAAAAGCAAATTGGCTACAGCAAAACAGCAGGTGGATGCATTACAGGCAACAATAGATGGTTTACAAGACAATATTGATAATTGGGATATCAATAAGGAAAAGGCAAAGAAAGCGTTGAGTATTGCTGAAATGGATTTGCGTGCCGCAAAAGAGATGGAATCCAATGCCAAAGAAAATTTATTGAAGGCAACAGATGCATACAATGGAGCTATGAAAGCTTGTGAAGATGCACAAGCTAAAGCGGATGTTACAAGTGCTGCTTTATTAAAGGCTGAAAGTTCATTTAATGAAAAGAATGGTGTTTATGAAAAAGTACAAAATGCAGTTTTAGATTATGATCAAAGTAGTTCTAGATTTGAATCTGTGAAAACAGAATTGAATGAAATTGAAGGTCATGTAGATGTGTTAAAGAAAGCGCAGGCAGAGTTTGATCAAAAGATTTCTGGTTTACAATCGGAGATTGAAGATTTGAATGTGTCTTTGACAAATCAAAAATCCAATGCGTTGCCATATGAACAGATGAAATCTGTATTGAGCGATGTTATGGATAGGGGTACTCAGGTTGATTTAAGTATGGTTGAAAATGATCAAGTCAAAGCTTTATTGATTCAACTTTCCATGGATGTGGATGATTTAAAAGGTATTCGAAAAGATTTAGATGAAGCTAAGAATGTATATGTAGAAAAATACAATTTATATTTGGATGCGAAAAATGATTTGTCGAATGCCAAGGATGAAAATAGTGATGCGATGAAGGCTTTAAATGAATATTTAAATGGTGAAACTAAGCCAGAAACAGTGACAAGTACAAATGAAAATATAAATACGGGAGTAGATGTAAATACATGGAGTTCTATGATGAGTGCAATGTTGGCTGGTTTAGGTGTTGTGGGTGTTTTACATCAAAAAAGAAAAGAAGACGAAGAATGAGGAGGATAGAAAATGTTTGAAGTATTTTTGTTGATAGTTGGTTGTATGATTTCCATTATGTTTATTGATTCGATTTTAGTCGATGAGAAAAGTGAAGAGAGACTAAATCGTTTATACGATGGGAATATGAATTTATAGGAAAGAAATAGGAGGAAATTTGAAAATGAAAAAAACAAACGAAAAAATTTTAGTAAGTGCATTAGCAGGGATGACAGCTTTACAAGGTATGAGTACAACACTTATGAGTGTATGTGCACAAGAAAATGATGAAATGACACATGTGAGTGTCATGAATGTGAAGATGTCGCAAAAGGATGAATTGGAATCTAAATTAAATGATTCAAAGAAAGATGTGGAAGAAAAGACATTGGCTTTAGATAGTGCAAAAGGGGCATTAAGTGTTGCGAGTAAGCAAGTAGAAATATTAGAGTCTAAACAAGATGAAAAGAGTCAATTGGTACAACAAGATTATCAAGCAATGTATGATGCGATTAATAGTAAGTTGCAGCCTTTATTAGATGAAATCACAAATTTAGAAGGGCAGATTAAAGGTGCCAAAAAGGATTTGGATGATAAAATCAGTGCGAGTCAAAAAGCAGCTACAGATTTAGAAGAAGCACAAAATACATTAGCATCAAAAAAGGATGCTTTAGAACAGCTTCAGAAAAAACTTGATTCTTTTAAAGATGAGGGGGATTTGACAAAAGAATTAGAGAAGGCAACACAAGAAAAAGATGTGGCTGAAAAAGCAGTGAATGATGCACAGAAAAATGTGGATGATGCAAATACTGTATTGTCGCAAGCAACTTCTGATGCAGCCAATAAAAAGGTAGCTTTAGATCAGGCAAATCAAGGCTTAAATGCAGCATTAGCGGATGTGTCAGAGAAACAAAAGATTGTGGATGAAAAACAAGCTTTAGTTGATTCTTTTGATGAGGATACGACCAAAGCCGAGTTAGAGCAGGCAAAAACGGATTTAAGTCTTGCCAAAGATAGATTGAGTAAGGCACAAGAAAGCGTGAATACAGCCACAAGTGTTTATAATGATGCCGTGACAATTCAAGAAAAGGCGCAACAAGCTTATGATACTTCTTGTCAAGATTTAGAAAATACAAAGGCTACTCTAGCACAAGCTCAAGATGCATTAGCTAAAGTACAAGAGGATGTGAATAATCTTGAAGCACAAATAGAAAAGAAAAATGAAGAAATCAAGGGTTTAAATACAAAGATAGATGCTGCTAAATCAGATGTGAATAAGGCACAATCGAAGTATGATAAGGCATTGAATGATTATAATAGTATTTCAAGTCCACTTGATCAGGCTAAAAAGAATCTGAATGATTTTGAAACAAAGTATGCCACAGAACTTGGTCGATTAAATCAGGGAAGTAAAGGATATTTTGATTCAATTGGATGTTCAGATCTTGCGAATTATGTGTTTAAAGTTGATAATTCTGCAGAAGGTAAATTAGCTTCTTATACAAATTTGGGTCAAGTTGATGATGCGACAAGTTTAGAAAACATGCAGGCATCTATCGCATATTTGAAAGAATGTAATGAAATTCGTAAACAAGAAGGTTTACCAGAATTAAAAGTCAGTGCATGGCTTATGGCAGTGGCTCAAGTCAATGCCAACCATGCCAAATATAATATAGAACATGCAGGTGTCTATGTAACGGGTGAAAACCTTGCGTGGGGATATGGGGATGCGAATACTGCGGCAAGTCCATATAGAGGGTGGTATGATGAAGAAAAGGCTGAATATTTAGCTGGTAACCATAACTTCTCGGATATTGGGCACTATAAGAATATTGTAGAAGGTCGATATACTGTAACGGGTTATGCGATTGGAACAAATGGTAAGTATTCTACAACACATAGTCAAGAATTCTTAGATGATGTAATGGGTGTAGACGATGATGTTCAAATGAGCGTTTCTGAGTTTGAACAATCATTCAATGACTACTGCAACAATTTGAAATCTGTGGATTCTCAACACAAGACTTTACAGGATGCAGTAAAGAATGCGGCTTCTTCAAATACAAAAGATGATACAGCATTAAAACAAGCAGAGTCTGAATTGAATTCAAAAAAATCTGTATTATCGGATTTACAGGCTCAATTAACACAGGCTAAAACGGATAAAAAGGTAATTTCAGATAATATGGATGCGAAACAAAATGAAGTTTCTAAATTAAAGAATTCTGTAAAAGAATTGTCTTCTGAAGTAAAACAAAAAGAGAAAACAAAGTCTGAAAAAGAATCTCAATTGAAGGAAGCAAAAAAGAATGTGGAGTCAAAGGCAAATGAAAAGAAGGATAAGGAAAATGCACTCACAAATATCCAGAATGAACAATCAACCATTCAAAATAAGATTGATACACTTAGTGATCGTTTAAATAATTGGGATGCGAATAAAACGCAGGCAAATCAAGATTTAAAGGATGCTAAGGATAGTCTTAAGGATGCGAAAGCATTAGCCAAAACGCAAAAAGAAAATGCGGATGCATTAAAAGATGAATATGAAAAGGCATTGGATGTGAAATCTAAGGCAAAAGAAAGTGCAGATAAGTATCAATCTATTTTGAAACAAAAACAAGATACATTCAATGAAAAAGTAGATCATTATGATGCTGCAAAACAAGCTAGTGATGATTATAAGAATACAGTGGAAGAGTTAAATGTGATTCAACAAGAAGTGAGTGAAACTACAAAGAAAATTGAATCGCTACAGGAAAAACAGAAAACTCTAAAGGCGGATATTCAAGCGTTGAAGGATGAAATTGTGACATTAAATGATAGCTTAACTAAATCAAAAGATAAGGCTTTACCAGAACAGACTTTAATGAACCTATTAAATGAAATAAGGGAAAAAGGAAGTAAGGTAGACCTATCGAAAGTAGAAGATGCAACTATGAAAGAAAAGATAAATAGTCTTGCACAAAATGTAGATTCCTTGAATGAAGTCAATGGTTTATTAGAAATCGCCAAGGCAAATTATCAAGCAAAATACGAGTTGTATCAAAATGCTAAGAAAGAAAAAGCAAATGCCGATGCCAACTACAATAAGGCTATGCAAGCACTCAATGACTACTTGAATTCACAAGTAACTAAAGAAGCTCAAGTTACAACCAACAAAGAATCTGTACATACAGGCGTTGATACAAATGTAATGGGATCCATGTTAACAAGCATGGTAGCAGGTCTAGGACTTGTAGGTATCCTACACAAAAAAAGAAGGGAGGAGAAATAAATAAAGTAAATGAAATCAACAACTAAAGCGGCCAAAGCTGCTTTAGTTTATCTAATTTTTTTAATCAATCTAATAAAATTTTCGACCATCGACCTATTTTGAAGGTAAAACAGCACAAAAAATACTCAAAAAAAGCGAGGTGGTCGAAAAAATAAGCTAAAATCACCCAATTTTCAACATTTTTCGCAATCAAAGTCCAAAATGTGCTATATTTAGTAAGGAAGATATGATACTTATAAAGGATCGACACTGTAGTCCATATCGTGAATATGAATAATTCCATCATCGGAAGATATGATACTTATAAAGGATCGACACAATGCTACCATAATCAT
>OGLM01003488.1_pt1 | contig 12720 bp, 9 predicted proteins | sample 1572531 | NCBI WGS metagenome assembly OGLM01 (sample SAMEA2581909, study PRJEB24529) | metagenome | biome: Human gut stool | place: China | collected 2011 | reverse complement strand
GCCAGATTGCAACTTACGGTTCCGCATGTTGCATATCTGAAAATTGCCGATGGCTGCGATAACCGTTGCAGTTATTGTTCTATTCCTAAAATACGCGGAGGCTTGAGGAGCCGCAGTATAGCGTCCTGCGTAAAAGAGGCTGAAAATTTATTAAATGCCGGAGTGAAAGAGCTGGTTGTTATTGCACAGGATGTTACCGCATTTGGAATGGATAATGAATCCGGAGAGAATCTGACTGGACTTTTGCGGAAACTGGATGAACTTTCCGGAAATTTCTGGATCAGACTGCTCTATACTCATCCGGCGCATTATACGGATGAACTGGTGGAATTTTTAAGCAAATCAAAGCATGTTCTTCCATATCTGGATATCCATAGCACTCTGATATTCACCAACACTAAGGTACGCTGTCTGTACCTGTCCGGTATTAATAATCCCCCCAAAATGTATCGCTTTATCTGCTTCATTGCCACTCCCTACACATATAACACACCTGTAGCTTTTGGATATATCATCAATAAAGCTCTCTAACAGCGTATTACCATTATGTGCACCATAATTACAGCCATAGCTTATATTTACTGCCACAGGCTTTCTGTATTCAATTGCTTTTCTTATAACATAATCAATTGCATCCATAAGGCTTGTTGTCCTTGGAAACTGGTTATTAATAGAATATCCCATTTTAACTGCTATAATATCAGCCTCATAAGCAACGCCGAAACTGCCTGCTGCTATATACGAAACATCCGTTCCATGCATTATGTTATCAACCCCTGGAGCATTATCATAAGAAAATGTACCGCCTGATAAATCCTCATTAAGCTTTATATACTCGTCAATCGACTGTTTATCGTATTTCTCCCATGTCGTCTGGTCGTATATGTTAAGTATCCTTGTAGTCCCATCAGAATTCCTGAAAGCATTATCATATATATCTATCCCTGTATCAATCACTCCCACAATAACACCTTTTCCTGATAAAATGCCCCCACCTGCCCTCACATTTCCTACGCATGCAGCTGTCTTAGTGCGTTCTATCTGATAATAAAGACTCTTGGGCTTTTCCACATAATCTATGACATCTTCCTGCGATATAAGTTCTATTGTAGCTTTATCAGCCACTATAATTGCATAATAATTAAGAAGCTCTTTAATATATACGTTATATCTGTTTCGTATACTCTCAAGACTTCCTGAATATTTAACTATTATCTCCCATGTATTATCACGCCAGTTATAACCAGTACTAAGGCTATCAGCTTTTCTTAATTCATCTTCTGTGGCATCTAAAGATACATTCAATATATTCTCAAGCTTCTGGTTCATATTCAAATCGTCCGGTAGGCATTACAATAGATAAATAATTGCCATTTTTCTTCTATAAATAATGCCGCTGGCAATTCTTTCACTATATTCCATAAATTATATTCACCAGAATATAAGTAAAGACCTGATTCAAGTCTTTACACTTTAAATCAGGTCTTCTTAATAAATTCTATTCTGCACTTTGGACATTTAATACTTATCCTGCCTTTTCCTCTAGGCACCCTTATCTTCTGTGAACAACTTGGACACTTAAATATCTTATGTGTCTTATTGTCTTTAATTCTATATTTAATTCTGTTAATCTTTCCTACTACTTTATAATGGAAAGACAGGTATTTCTCATTCTCTTCGCTTCTTTTAGATATATTACGCGAAAATACCCTAAAATATGTATATATTATTCCTACAAGTGCTATGGCATATAATACATTGCTTCTGCTAAACATTGTTATAACCAGTAACACAAGACATATTAAAGATAAATTTCTTGACAATTGATCCATGCCATATCTTCCATACATAAATCTTGCAAATTTATCCTTGAAACCATTCATAAACAATCCAGCCTTTCACATTTCTCAATAATTATCATCAAATAATACTCTATCATATACTTTTGCAAAAGCAATTAAAAATATATAAAGAATTATTAAAAGGCTGTTATAGTTTAATATTTCTGTTCCATATATACATTACCATCAAGGTCTTTCCAGTAGAACTTATCATCAAGTATCATATAGCTGTGAGCTGAGTTCTCCTTAGGGATAGATACTGAACCTGGGTTCATATATATATATCCATCTCTCTTTTCACACTTTGGAACGTGTGTATGTCCGCATAAAAGGATATCGCCATCATTTAACGCCGGAATATTCTTTTCATCAAGCTTGTGTCCGTGTGCTAATACTATTGAACGGCCATTAAAATTAACATATGCCTGTTCGCATAACACATTAAAATCAAGCACCATCTGGTCAACCTCTGTATCACAATTACCTCTTACACATATTATCTTATTGCGCAGGGGATTAAGCATTGCGATAACTTCTTTGGGAGCATATTCTTTAGGAAGATCATTTCTTGGTCCGTGATAGAGTATATCTCCAAGAAGAACTAATCTTTCTGCGTTCTCCTCCTTGAATCTGTCTAACATTAATCTGCAATAATATGCAGAACCGTGAATATCTGATGCTATCATTATCTTTGACATAACTTTCTTCCTTTCCGTGCTGATGTACTGTTCATTAATATTCTTTTATCAACATATTTTTATTCATAAATTTTATTATTAATGTATTTAATAAATCCTAATACATAATATGTCAGTATAATGTTAATTGGAAGCTGTATCATATTCTTAGCAAAACGTATTGATAAGTAAAATGCGAAGCCCTTTCCATACATTATACTGCACCAGTAAGTTCCAAGTAATACATTTACAAGTAATGTATCAATTGTAAGTGCCGCTGCACATCTTAAAAGGAACTTAAAGTCTATAATCCTTAATATACCTTTCTTCTGACCCTGTTCATCATACTTTTCAGCTACCTTCATATTACAGCCATAGAAGAACAGACCATATATAAATCCAGCTAATGCCGCACTTATTGTCCAGCCAGGAAAATATGCACCTGTAGGCTTAATAACAAACTGAATCAAATCTCCAAGTCCACCACACACAAAGCCCATAACAGGACCAAACATATATCCTATTGCACAGTTGGCAAGAAAGGATACTGAAATTCTAAGTGTTGGTGTTACCTGAATTGATACAAACACAGCTAATACTGTGTGCAGAGCTATCAATAATGCCGCGGCAACTATTGACTTAATGCTCTTGAATTCTTTTGCAGAAAATGCAAGCAACAAAAAATCTCATGGACCGACGCAACAAAGATACGTCTAATAACAACCCTTATACTGGAGCTGTAAAAACGCTTAAAGCGTCTGGACTTGAAACTGGCGATGACATTCGTGAACTTTCTGCTGTTCCAGCTAATCAGACAAAAGCTCAAGCAGAAGCTATTAAAGTTTTAGAAAACGCTGCCAAAGATGCTGGTGTTACTCTTGATCAGTTTGTTTCTGCTCTTGAGACAGTAGGACTTGTTGCCGTTCGTGATTCAAGCAAGGTGAAATCTTTGTCTGATGCCATGACAGCGCTTGATAACATGCAGTCTGCCTATCAATCCTGTGCTCAGGCTGTTAAGGAATACAATAAGACAGGCTACGTCACGATGGATACGCTACAGTCTCTGTGTCAACTTGAGCCACAGTATCTGAATATGCTTGATTTGAAGAACGGCAAACTGAAAATCAACACAAAAACCGCTCAATCTTTAACTCAAGCAAATATCCAATTGGCGAAAGCATCCATACTTGCAGATACGTTAAACAATATCAAAGATACCAATAATCTTGCCAAAGCAGAATCTTTGTTGGGCGACGTTACTGCTGTTATTTCTGATGCCGATACTGCTATTGATGCTGCAACTGAAAAATCTGCACAACAAGCGAAAGATAGTGACGGTTGGGCTGGTTACGACAAAGTAAAACGAGCTGGTGACATTTACAAGAAGAATTATCATACACTATCAGGGTTGTTAGACGATTTAAGCAAACAGGACCCAAGTAAAATTTGGGGCAAAGATGATACTTCTAAGTCTACTAAACAAGCAACTTCTGCTATTGATGCATGGTCCACCCTGTCATCTGCAATGAAAGAGTTTAATCAGCAGGGATATATTACACTTCAAACATTAAAGAGTCTTTCTAATCTCGAAGATCGATATGTTGCATTGTTGACTAAAAATGATGTTACGGGACAATTGGAAATTCAAACAGACGCATTCTACAATCTTACCAAAGCCGAACTTAAAGCTGCACAAGCTAAAGGTGACGGCGTAAGTGAATTAGAATACAATAAGATTCTTGAATGGACAGATCGCAATATCAAAAAGCAGACCATGTCCTACTGGGATCTTGTTGCGGCTATTGAAGGATATTCTGCTGCGTTGAGCGGAGCCAAGGATATTACTGACACATTCAAGGATGCTTGGAGCAATGGCAAGACTGTCAAAGAAAAACAAGAAAAGAGTCGTGCCGGAGCGCTTGACTATGAAGGTACTGAAGCGCAGTCTTCTGCTCTACAGGATCTGATGAAATACAGCAAGTATGACCCAGAACTGATTGGTAAGGCTTTCAATAAAGAAACTGGCAAGATTGATTTGAGCGGCGACATGTTGAAAAACGCTGTTGTAGAATCTCTCAAGCAACAAGCTGCCGCAGCTCGCACTGAAGGCGGTGCTGCCGCTGAAGCTATTGCTGCAAGCTATGAAAAGTCTGCTGAAAACATTAAGAATGACGTTATTGCTGTGCAGGATTATTTTGATGGCCTTGGCTCTACAATTGAAGAAGTTAGTTCAAAGATTGATGAGTTACAGAATGCGTTTACGGATCTTGACGATATAAAGACCGAGTACGATACATATGGAGGTCTAAGTGTAGATTCCTTGCAGAAGCTGCTCACCATGTCCCCTGACTACATTGCTTGTCTTGAGATGGAAGGTGATCAGCTCATTTTCAATCGCGACAAGATGGTTGAACTCTTAATTGCACAACTTGAATCAAAGAAAGAATTCTTGCTGTCTAAAGAAGAAACCAAGGATCAGGCTGAAATAATTCAAAAAATCATTGACGCTCTCCGAAAAGATGGTGTTAACGCTCTTGCTGGAATGAATTATCAGGCTGAAAAACTCAAGTCTGCCCTGTCTGATGCGAAGGATGTCCTATCTTCTTTCTTCTCTCTCATTTCCGGCTTAAATGATAAATCTAACAATGACCTCAAGCTTTGGGGCGAGGCCATGACCGAAGATATTGACAAGCGAATCGATGCTTTGAATAAGCAGAAGGAAGCGCTTGAAAAGGCCAATGACGAGGAAGAACGCGCAATCACTCTTGCAAAACTGCAAGCCGAACTTGAAAAAGCTCGCACGCAACGTACTGTCCGCAAGTATACCAGTAATGGTTATGAGTGGGTTGCTGATGCGTCGGCAGTTAAGGAAGCCCAGGATAATCTAAACGACCAGCAACGAACATGGCGCAAAGAGGATGCTGAAAAGGCTATTGATGATCAAATTGATAAGCTGAACGAGTTGAAAGACAAGTACAGTGAAATCATCAACTTGATTGGAACCAGTTGGGATGACTACAACAAAAAACTCAAGTACTCTGCTGAAATTGCAGACATGACCTTTACAGAGATGGAAGGCCGACTTGACGTCTTTAAGGGTAATGTCCTTGGAGCAATGCAGTCCACTAAGGCAACTTCTGGTATTCAGGATGTTATTAGCAAGTTAGAATCCTTGATTACAACCCTTGAGAAGATTAATAATCTGTACAGCTGGGCCGAATCCGGATTTACTGATTATACTGATAAGGGCTTTAATGGTTTAATCAAAACAGTCAAAAAGATTTTCGGATCTACTGGTTCTGACGGTAAGCTCAACATCAGCATTAGTACCGGTTTAAAAAATATCGGTCAGACTGTTAAGAACGCATTTAGTGGAACTTCTGGGAATAGTATCACCAAGGCGTTCCAAGCAGGATGGGAAGCTATCTCGTCTGGCGCTAAGGGGCTATTCTCCGGTAGTGGTGCCAATAGCCTAACAACCATCTTCTCGAATGGTTTATCTAGCATTAGTGATTTTATTGGTTCTGCGTTCAAGGGGCTTGGCAGCACATTTGCTTCGGGCGGTCGAACATTAGTTAAGGCTGCTGGTAGCGTTGCTACTAAGATCGGAAGTGCTCTCGGTATTGGTGGTGGCGTTGCAGCGGGTGGTGCCACAGCCGCCGGTGGAGGTGTTGCTATTGCAGGAGCTTCTGCGATTCCTGTTGTTGGAGCCATTGTAGCAGGTGTTGTCAATGGAATCAATACCAACATTCGACTCATTAAGAATCAAAAAGAAATTTGGTCTAGTGATGACAAAGTAGGAGTTAAAATTGCTAAGTCCGTTGGAAATGTAATTTGGCGGTATTCTCCGATTGGTATGATTGCCAGCACAATTCAGAACATCAGTGGCTTCGTTAAGAAGATTTTTGGTATTGAGAGCAAGAAAGACAAGAATAACGGAACATCTTCTAACGGAAAAATTGACATTGACAGTATTGTCATCAATAGCCCAGACAGCCCTGCTTCCAACGCAAATTCTGGTACATCTGGGTCTGATACTGGTACAACCAAGCAATCTCTCTGGGATCGCATCAAGAAATCTAAGCTCTGGTTCTGGAACTGGGGCAAGCGTGCGGTTGGAGATAAGGAGTTACTCCTTCCAGGCATGTACAATGTCGATGAACAAGGTCCTGAACTTTTAGTACGTCAACCTGCGTCTGGTCGTTACACTTATCTTGAAACCGGCGACGGAGTAGTTCCTGCGGATATTACTTCTAAACTGTTTGAGATGGGCGGAAATACAGATAAATGGTTTGCAGATCAACTGTCCAAAAATGGCGCTTTGAACAATATCCAGAACAAAACCATCGGAGATACGATTTCTGTTGGAGACATCTACATTCAGAATCCTGTTGGCGATACGGATGCTCTTGCTAGAGAGATTGTACGTGACCTTCCGATTAAGCTGCGTCAACAGCAAGGAAGGAGATAACATGAGTAACACGTCTAAAGCAGTTGATGTATTGACAAAAATGATTGTTGAAGTAGCACAAAATGCAATTGAGAACGCTTCGTATGATAAAACCACTTTTGGTGTTGTTAAGAAAAAGACGCCATCTGGCTATATCGTATCGGCATTTGGAAAAGAGTGCAATATACAATCAAATCAAGATTTTAGTCTTTATGAACGAGTCGCTGTGACAGCTCCGCAAGGAGATTATAGCAATCTACTAATTCGTAAAATCTAAAAATGACTATTGCAGGAAGCTACGCCAGTGACGTAGAACCCTGCATTTTTTATATGCCTAGGAGGTGAAGTAATGGCAAAGCCGGTATTATCATCTGTAAATGTTTTTGACGCAACAGAGGGCGTCATTGCCTTTTTTAAAATTTATGTGAGCTATACAAGCCCCAATATCATCAAAGAATACGAATACTCGATTTATGATGGATCTGATGATAAAGTTATTTGCACCTCTTCTGGAGTATATAACAATTTATCGTACACACAAAATAATGGATGGGGATTCCATATCTCCCCTACCGAACAACTAGTGAATCGAGAAGAAAATTATTATTTGCGAATTCGTATCAAATTAACTGACGAATCCGAATATGGAGAGTACAGCTCTCCTATTGTTTTGTACTGCAAGTCGAAACCTTCTATCGCTTTTAGTGGCCTTAATAAAGAAACAGAAAATATTATTCAAATGTCTGCTACTGTTTTTGAAATGCTTTATTCCTATATAAAGGATCAAGGTGAGACTCTTAAAGCATGTAAGTATGAGTTTGATGATGAAGACAAGAAATTGGTTGATGAAACGAAAACGTTTTATGGTACTATTTCGCATTCGTTCTCTGTGTATGGACTAGAAGCGAACAAATTGTACTATGTGCGCGGCATGGCCACCACAAAAAACGGGTATGAGCTCGATACGGGTTATTATCCTATTAGAATTGGTAGTGTTTTATCAAACGGAGATTATGCTTTTGAGGCAGAGAACGATCATTATAATGCAGCCATCCGGTTGACATCTCATTTTGTTTCGGCCACTGGCTCTCCTAACGGCGATGTTTCTTACGTAAAAACAGCAGACGATAAATATGCAGTAGATTTGACCAATGGTACGAAAGTTACCTATTTCTTGAGAGACCAAAATAAAAATCTCAATGACTTCGACATGAAGTTTATTGTGAAGCCTAATTGCCCAAAAGAAATTGTTGAATTGAACTGGAACAACGCAGAATATTCTGTGACTGGAACACTGAGTATTCTAAAGAGATTCTTTACCGATATGAACGATGAAACAGAAAAACTATTTGCCGCCTTAAAAATAAATGTTAACCATGATACGTATTTGATCATCGAAAGCGATTATATCTTTGCAGAAAGAGCGACTGGATATTTATTTGTTGATGTCGTTTGCAAGGATGGATATTTTGAAATCTATATAGAGTCAATGGATGGAGATTATCAGAACGCGGTCTTAAGACAAGCATTACTGGACTATTGTATTATCGATGACTCTTCTGTAGATAACGAGAATTAAAGGAGGCTGATTTATGTTTTTAGGAATGGATATTCTAAGTGACGAGCAGTCTCTGAGTAATTCTAAATTGGTATCAAATCTTTCTTCGTTTTCAATAAAGAATGGAATTTTTGACAAGCTTTATGTTTCGTCTGATCCAAATAAATTTAAAAAGAAAGAATATGATTGGGCGGCCGACACCTTAATCCTCGCCACGTTTGATTCTCAGACGCTTGAAGGCGGTAATATTGGCGCTCTCGGCAGCAAGATTCAGTCTATGCAGCTCCGTAGACGTGAAGTAGGAGATGTTACATGGACTACACTAGCAGCTTATCAGGTTCCAGATACAGATAATTTGAACTTCTCTTTTGTTGATTACTTCGCACGCGGTCGTAATACCAAGTATGAATATTCTGTCAACTATATCTTGAAGGACGGAACCGAGTTGCCTTACATTTCAGCTTCTGTAGTAAGCTCGTTCTGCGGCGCTCTTATCACCGATGGCGAGACTTCTTATCATGTATTTCTTGATCCGAAGGTTACATCAACCACAAGAAATAGACAGTCCAGCATTGTTACAACTTTGAATGGTCGATTCCCTTATGTCTTCTATGGGAGCAAATCCAATTACGATACAGGAAATTTCTCTGGTACTATCATCAAGAATAATGGTGTGGACGATTGGGACTTTGATAATTCCTATAAATATCGTGAAGATATGAAGGACTGGCTTACGAATGGCGAAGCTAAAATCATTAAGATGGAAGATGGTCGCGAATGGCTCGTAAGTGTAGACGGAAATGTCGAAGAAGATGAATCCGAGCATATTGACAAAGTCGGTATCAGTTTCGATTTTGTGCAAATTGGTGACTATAACAATACCGACGATTTGAGCGCAAATGGTCTGACAGCTTACAATGATATGGATTACGCTACTTATTATTCAATTACGCTCAATCTTGAATCCGCAACTAGTAGCAGTCGTATTATCAGTGTTAAGCAAGGAGAGAGCTATATCACAAAAATTGAAGCATATGAAGGATATGTCATTGATTCTGTTTCGATTTCTATGAATGGAGTCTCTATTACGGATTCTGTATATAACTCTGTAAATGATACGATTTCTATTCCATCTGTTACAGGAGATGTTATCGTAACTGTCACCGCTCTGAAAATCAGTGTGGACGATATCGCATTTGATTATAATACGTTGAATCTGTCTAAGAACAGCAAGAAAAAGATCAATCTTGTTCACAGCCCGACGAATGCAAAAATCGGAGCGATTACTTGGAAATCTAGTGACGATGCAACAGTCATCGTTGATAATGGTATGGTTCAGGGGTTGAAAGCTGGCTCTGCTACTATCACAGCCTCGATCGATGGACTTGAGGCAAAGTGTAATGTTTCTGTTGTTTCCTTGTCTGATGAGACTGGAATTCCGCTAAGTGCATTTCACGAAGGTGCAGCGATTCACATGCGAGAGAATAGTTCTCCTGTGTATTATATCGTTGCAAAGCATAACTACGAAAGCGAACTGAACGGTAAGGGACGCACTCTACTTGTCAGAAAGCCGGAGTACGCAAATACGCGCTTTGGTTCTAATAATGCGTATGGTTCTAGTGAGGTTGATAAATTACTCACGAATACATTTAAGAATTCCCTTGATTCTAAAATCGTATCTGTGCTAAATAGCTATCCTACAACAATTCGTTACACTCCAGGCAATGGTAAAAATACAGCCTCAACGATGTCAAGAACTGTATTCTTACTTTCTTCAAACGAATATGGACCGTCAAGTAGCACTCATAACACGGAAGGCACTATTCTGCCGACCGCACAGCAGTTATTGTCAGATGGTTGCGCGAATAATAAGATGCTCCTAACCAGAACACCAGCAGTTTACAATGTTTCTAATACTAAGGATTCTGTAATTGGTATTCGATACAATTCTGACGACAATAGTTTTGAGAATAAGGTTATCAAATGTACCGACACGAATGACGCTAATACTGGCGCTACAGTCGTTGTCCATCCTGCTATGACTCTATCTCAGGATATTAAAATCATCATTGACAATCCAATTAAGGCGAGTGCTGTAACGTTGAATAAAACTTCTGCAATTATTCATATCGGAGAAGAATTGCAACTCAACGCAGTATATCAACCTGTCGATGCCACCTATCCGTTGACAAATTATGGATCTAGTAATCCATTTGTGGCGTCAGTTAATGAAAGTGGACTGGTCACAGGTAAAAAGGTTGGCACTACTACAATTACTGTTGGTATTGACAATGTGTCTACGGCTTGTGAAGTTCGCGTTGTTGAATAAGGTGTTTAAATGTATTATATCGCATCAAAAAAAGAATTTGCGATGCTAAAAAATCATAATAAACATCTTTACTGTAGACTTGAACTTCTGGATAAAGATTTAAACGTTATCGATAATCTTGAAGGATTAACAATTGATGGAAGCCTTTCAATTGATGCAGACTCAGACATCCGGCACACGTTTACCTCAACGATTTATTTGAAACAAAATGAGATGATTAGTTCTTATTCTGTGGACGAATGGATTGACAAGTTGGTTCGTGTCTGTATTGGTATCGGATTATCTGATAAAAATATTTTTTGGTATTCAAAAGGAATCTATGCTTTCAATCAGAATGGATTTTCATACAATGCAACTGAACACAGTGTATCTGTTTCGTGCGTTGATTTAGTTGCAATGCTGGATGGGTCGCTAAGTGGTACATTGACTGGTTATCAAACCGTTATTTCCACTGGAACAAAAATATCTAACGCTATTATTGATACTTACAAACTTAGCGGTATGAAAGAATGTGTCGTTAACTACTGGAATAGAACAGTCCCATATGACATTGAATTTTCAAGCGGTACATCTATCTGGTCTATTCTAACTGAGCTTCGGGATCTTTATTATCCATTTGAAATGTTTTTCGATGACACGACCTTTGTGTGTCAAGAAATTCCGTCTGGTTTTAACGATCCGGTTGTTTTGAATGATGAAGAGTTTCAAGACTTAGTCATTTCTGAAAGTTGCGATATTGATTACTCAGAGGTCAAGAATTGTGTTGAGGTTTTTGGAGCCAGTGTCGAATATGATACTTATGTTGATGATGAGCACATGACTGTTGTACATACTAACGCGGACTCGAAAATTGGCGAAGAAGAGAAAACTTCTATTACGTTAAGAACGACCAGTTTAGACACCACAAAAAATTGTACTGTAGCTATTACAACTCCCCTGCTTGGCTTCAAAAAAAATGTGGAGATTACAATCGTAAACTCAGTTACAGAGACTGACAGCAATAATAACACTTCAGTTAAGGAGTACACACATGGTCCGTTCAAACTTTATGAAACTGATGTGGACGAAAATGGCACAGATGTTTTAATGGATGGCACTGAAATCGCACATGATATGATGATTGTTATTTTGTATAGTCCTACATATAAAAAGTTTTATTATCGTGGCGAGCAACAAACCCATGCAATGACATTCTTAGTAAACAAAATGCCTACAGATGATGAGATTGCCAAGGCAAAAGTGGATGAAGCATGTAATAATTTAAAGTATATTTGCTTGACTGAATCAGATATATCAGCTGTAAATTTAAATACTCAGGAAAATCCACGTTTTGCAATTGAGAAAATCGGGCGTAGAAATCAAGTGTGTTCTGGGTCAGAATATGAAATGTACACCACAGATGAATCAACTATGCAGTGCGCCGAGTATATGTTGTGGAAGTGTGGACGATTGACAGACAGTGTTACAGTGGAATGTCTTCTTGTTCCATGGCTTGAGGTCAATCAAAAGATTTCTTATGTACCTCATTATATCGACACAAAAGGTGAGCCTTTGGAATTCATTATCAAAAAAATCTCTATTTCACTTGGCGAAGGAACGATGACCTTAACACTGAGTCGTTATTATCCATATTATCCATACATCGTACAAAACAAATACTAATTTCAGCTCCAATATTCTGGGGCTTTTATTTTAGCGCTGGCTATTTCTTTTGCAAAAATATGAATAAATCTTTTCTAATGAGTTCATATTAATCTTAATTTAAAGGTTAAATCTTAAAATATGGAATTGGTAAATAATACTTATTTTATAAAAGAGGACTCTTAGGAGTTCTCTTTTTTTAATAACACATAGTAAATGATGCA
>OGLM01003483.1_pt1 | contig 12734 bp, 8 predicted proteins | sample 1572531 | NCBI WGS metagenome assembly OGLM01 (sample SAMEA2581909, study PRJEB24529) | metagenome | biome: Human gut stool | place: China | collected 2011 | reverse complement strand
GGCCTGTCCATCGCCGTGGTCAACGCCATGCACAACAGCCTGTGGTCCACCTACACCGTGGCCGCGACCATCCCGATCGCCATCATCATGGGCCTGTACATGCAGATCTGGCGCAAGGGCGATGTGCTCGGCGCCTCCATCATCGGCGTGGTCCTGCTTGCCCTGTGCATCCTGACCGGGCCTTATGTCGCCGCCCATCCTGAAACATTCGGCTGGCTCGACATCGACAAGAAGCCCATGTCCATCCTGATCCCGGTGTACGGCTTCGCCGCCTCGGTCCTGCCCGTGTGGATGCTGCTCCTGCCGCGCGACTACCTGTCCACCTTCCTGAAGATCGGCCCCACCGGCGCGCTGGCCCTCGGCATCGTGTTCGTCATGCCCGACTTCAACATGCCCGCGTTCACCGAATTCACCAAGGGCGGCGGCCCCATCGTCGGCGGCCCGGTGATTCCGTTCATCTTCATCACCATCGCCTGCGGTGCGCTCTCCGGCTTCCACGCCACCATCGGCACGGGCACCACGCCCAAGATGATCGGCAAGGAACGCGACGTGCTGTTCGTCGGTTACGGCAAGTGCAAGATTTTTAAACTCGGTTTTATCGGTAATGAGAGCGTGTGTTCCGATTACCATATCAATCGAACCGTCTGCAAGTGATTTTCTGATTTGTTTTTTTTCGGATTCCCTGAGTGTGCCTGTCAGCAGACCAACCTTGATATCCGTATTTTCAAAAAGCTTTTGAAATGTTTTGTAATGCTGTCGGGCAAGGATTTCCGTAGGTGCCATAAATGCGGTCTGAAATCCGTTTTTGGCAACCGTGTAACAGACCGAGGCTGCCACAGCCGTTTTGCCCGAACCTACATCGCCCTGAACAAGTCGGTTCAGCGGAGATGATTTGTTGATTATATCGTTTATACAGTCCGACACCGCCCGTTTTTGGGCATTTGTCATTGTGAACGGCAAAAGCGATTCAAATTCTTTTGAATAATCCTTTGTGATTTCAAGAGAGGTTACTCCCCTGCTGTGGTCACGCAGATTTCTCATTCCGAGGTTCAGCACAACAAGCTCTTCGGTAACAAGCCTTTTTCGGGCTGCTTCAAGCTGTTGGCGGTTCTTCGGAAAGTGAATGTCAAACAACGCCTGTCTGAGTGAGCAAAGGTCAAATCTTTCTCTTATGGCATCGGGCAAAGGATCCTTAATTTTTGACGGCAGCATTGAAAGTGCCTGTCGCACGGCTGATTCAACCGATTTACTCGGAAGTCCTGCCGTTTGTCTGTAAATCGGACGGATTTGCGTTCCCTTGACAGCAGGAGCAAAAGTCGGAGATACAATCTGCATTCCGTAGCTGTCGGATGAAATTTTTCCGTAAAAGAAATATTCTCCGCCCTGTCTGAGCATTGAGCTGATGTATTTATTGTTAAAAAACACAAGCTGAATTGAACCCGTTTCATCATAGACTGCGGTTTTGGAAATAATTCTTCCGCCGCTTATGCGGGTATCATTTACAGATGTTGCGACAACAGCCTTTATGCAGACGGTTTCACCGTATTCAAGCTCATCAATATGCTTGATGTTGCTCCAATCCTCGTATGTGCGTGGATAAAAATTAATCAAATCTCCAATGCTTTTAATCCCGAGTCTTGCAAAAAGTGCGGCACGCTTTTCACCTATTCCGTTCAAATTTGAAACGGGTGTTTTATAAAGTGATGTCATACCGCACCTCCGTTATACAAAACGGGAGCATAACCGTAAAAATTATGCTCCCTGAAAAAATCCGATTTAAATGCTTATTCTACGCTGAGAATAAAGTAGTAAACAGGCTGGTCGCCCTTTACAAGAGTAATATCGGTTCTTGAACCGAATTTTTCACGAAGCTCTTCATAAGCCTTTTCCGCCTCTTCTTCGGTAACATCCTCGCCGTATATGAGAGTGATAAATGAAGTGTCACGGCTGACCATATCTTTTGCAAGCTTAACAAGAGCCTTAACTGTGCTCTTTTCTGTGATTGTAAGCCTGCCGTTTTCAAGAGCGATAATGTCGCCCTCTTTGATTTTCTTACCGCCGAATTCACTGCTTCTTGCGGCAAATGTTACAAGACCTGTGCCCACAGACGCAAGTGCGTCCGTCATAAGCTGTGCGTTGCTTTCGGCAGAAATCTCCGGATCAAAGTTGAGCATTGCAGTCATACCCTGCGGAATTGTTCTTGTCGGAACAATGATGACATTTCTGTCTTTTACCATCGGAATTGTCTGCTCTGCGGCAAGAATAATGTTTTTATTGTTTGGAAGAACGAGAACATTCTTGGCAGGTGTTGCCATAATTGCCTCATATATATCATCTGTACTGGGGTTCATACTTTGACCGCCGGAAACAACATTATCACAACCGAGGTCTTTAAAGAGGTCTTTAAGACCGTTTCCTGCGGCAACTGCAACAAATCCGAAATCGTTTTCTGGTTCTGCGGGAACAAACTTTTCCTTTTCAGCCTTTTTCTTTGTTGACTTAACATTCTTGTGCTGTTCCTTCATATTCTCAACCTTAACGGTAAGAAGCTGACCGAACTCAAGTCCTTTTGAAAGAGCGTTGCCCGGCTGTTCCGTATGAACATGAACCTTGATAATCTCATCATCATTTACAACAACTACGCAATCACCGATTGATTCAAGATAACTGCGAAGCTCGCCGATTTCGGTTTCAATCTCGGCATTTCTGCCAACAATAAACTCTGTGCAATATGTGAATCTGATATCATCGTCAAATTCAGCGGCGGCACTTTCAAATGTGCTGACGGTTGCAGGAGCTGTGTCATCGTCAGCTTCAATCATAATGCCGTTCTTAATTACAGAGAGCATACCCTCAAAGATTACGCAAAGGCCCTTACCGCCTGCGTCAACAACGCCCGCCTTTTTAAGCACAGGCAAAAGCTGAGGAGTGATTGCAAGCGCATCGTTAGCCTTGTCAACGATTGTCTGCCATACAGACACAACATCTCTGTCATACTTAGCGGCTTCGATACCTGCCTCATAAGCCATTCTTGCAACCGTGAGAATTGTTCCCTCTGTCGGTTTCATAACAGCCTTGTAAGCGGCATCAACACCGATTCCGAGTGCTGCGGCAAGATTTTTGCCGTCAACCTCTTCAATGTCTTTAAGTCCCTGGGCAAAGCCACGGAAGATTAGTGAAGTGATAACACCCGAATTGCCTCTTGCTCCACGGAGCATTGCAGAGGCTGTGATACCTGCGGCATCACCTGCACAGGTGCCGTCAAAATCTTCAAGCGCTGCAACAGCCGCATTGACTGTCATTGACATATTTGTACCTGTGTCTCCGTCGGGTACAGGGAAAATATTAAGATCATTTATACTGTTTTTTTGGTTTGAAATATTATTCGCACCGGAAATAACAGCCTGTTTGAGAATTTGTCCGTTTATCATTTAGGCACATCCTTTTAATGTACATTTCTTAATCAACTGCATAAGCCGATTTTGCACCGACAAACGCAGTTTTACAATAATTCACATTATAACATTATACATTATCAGCTTGTTTTTTGCAATAGTATAATACACTAATTATCTGCAAAAAAAACCGACTTAATCGGGATTGTTTCATATTTTTTGACAATTGGAAACAATTTACTTTATGCAGATTTGTGTTATTCAATACGCATTGACTCGGCTGAAACGCACTTTCCGCTTTTGTCATCAACATCAAAAAGCGTACATTCCATTTTACATTCTCCGCTTGCAAGGTCAAAACGCTGCGGAAGCTTATTTTTCAGCTTTGCAATTATGATTTCGCTTTTTACACCGAGAACGGAATGGATTGTACCCGTCATTCCTGTGTCGGTTATGTAGCCTGTTCCCTTTGGGAGAACCTGTGCGTCCGAGGTCTGGACATGGGTGTGTGTTCCGAACATTGCGGAAACTCTGCCGTCAAGGTAATAACCCATTGCCCTTTTTTCACCCGTTGCCTCTGCGTGAAAATCAACAATTATAATTTTGCTTTCAGCCTGTTTAATCATTTTATCTACACATTCAAAGGCGCAATTCAGGTTGTTGTCCATATAGGAATTACCCATAATATTTATAATTGACACAATTCTTCGCCCTGTGTCAACATTAATTATACCTTTGCCGGGTGTTGAATTTTCAGGAAAATTGGCAGGTCTGACAATGAAGGGATTTGAGTCGAGGCAGTCATAGACTTCTTTCCTGCGGAAAGAATGGTTTCCAAGAGTAATTGCGTCAACTCCGCTGTCAAAAAGGTGTTTTGCAGACACGGGAGTCAGTCCGTTGCCGTCAGCGGAATTTTCACCGTTGCAGATTACAAAATCAACGCCTTTCACCTTTTTGAGCGTGGGAAGATTGTTGCGAAGAAATTCACAACCGATACTTCCTACGACATCACCAATACATAAAATTCTCATCGTTATTCCTCCGTTTGTATCCGATTGCAAAATTTCAGTCGTTCAAAGCAAAACATACAAATTGATTATAACACAACTTTTCTATTCTGTCACATCAAAATCAACCTGTTCTGCAATATTTTCGTTAAAAATATAATCTGTTGTCACCCTGTAGCCGTCTTTATTTTCTTTAACAGAAATTTGTTTTGAAATAACCTTGCTTTTATTCTTCGTAAAAATCTCATAGAGAATACAATCAGCCTTTGCAATATCTTCCGCCTTGTTTTTACTTACAAAGTTTTCGGTTGTTACAAGTTCACGGTCGGTTCTGATTTTAAGTCCTACCGGCAGAACAACATCATTTATAAACAGATTTTCTCCGTGAACTGTGCTTACAAAATTGTCGTAGTTTTCAAAGGCAAGGTTACAGGGAAAATCAAGCCATAAAAATCTGAAATTTTTTCTGTCAACATAATTTTCGCCAGCATAACTGTAGGTTACTTTTTTCGGAATTGAAAGCGTTCTCTGCTCTGAAACATCGGCAAAGACCTTTGCGTTTGCTCTTAAGTAACGCATATCGCCCTGCTTGGTTTCGTCAAGACCGCTGACAAGAATCTGACCGTTCACAACTCCGCTGCCCTTTGTAACAACAGGTCTGCCATTATATGCCTGAATCCGTGTTATGACGCCGTCCTTAATGGCTTTTACGTTGCAAGGATTTTTTGAGGTGTCAAGCTTCGGCTTTTTGTAGGTTTCCTTTACTTCAACCGTGACAAGACTGCCTGTTATGTTTATGCTCATCCAACGGATATCACCGCATTTTCTCTGAATATTGCGTTCTATCTGGTCAACATCGGAATTGTTTTTCCACATACCTACAGAAATTCCGTTATCTTCAAGCAACGATTCAAGATATGTGTTGCTGATTTCCTCTGTTCCTGAAATTTTGACCGACCAGATAAAATTAGAAAGAAAAATGCAGAGAATAATTCCACATACCGCACCAGCAAAAAGTCCTGTCCTTGCCTTATAGCGGTTAATAATAAACGGCAGTCCGTGTTTTGCGGTTATTCTTGTTTTAACCCTTGATTTGCGCGCAAGAATTCTGATTTTTTTGTAGTCGGAAAGATACATTGAGGCTGATATTGCGTTCTTTTTCGGTATGGGATTCCAGAGATTTACACCGTTTTTTGCGGTTATGTTCATAAACCTTTCGGGAAATTTTCCGCTTGCGGTAAAGTCCACACTTCCTCTGAGAAAGCGTATTATTTTAAGGAGCATAGTTTCACCTCACGAGAGAAAGTTGATATCGGTTACAAAGCCTTCAATTTCAACGCAGGAGCTTGAAATACATCTCAATTTCATTCCTCTTCCGCAAAATGAAATTACGGTTTTGCAGGTGTTTATTTTTATATTTTCGCTGTCATAGAGCAAAATTCCCGTTGAACCCTCAACGGTTATTCTGCGGTTTCCAAGCATCTCTATATACGGCATTGTTCCCATATCGAACATCGGAGAAGGCAATCTTTCGTTTTTATCGGCAATTCGTTTCTTCTTTGGCAAAAAAATCTCCCCTGTTTTCGTTTCTCATTTATTTTTATGCAACTGCCGTCATATATATTAATTGGTGATTAATATGTTCCTGAGTAAAAGTGCCGTAAAGGCGGTGAATATTTTTAAGGCAACAGGGATTTTTCTTTTATGCATTACGGCTCTTTTGTTTTCAAAAGAATGTTCAAAGGGTGCTGAAAACGGCATAGGCTTGTGCCTTTCAACGCTTGTACCGTCACTGTTTCCGTTTATGGTGCTTGCCTCATATATTACAGAAAGCGGTCTTGCAGAAAAAATCGGCAGACATCTTTCATGGCTGACAAAACCGCTTTTCGGACTTGACGGTTGCTTTGCATCGGCAATAATTCTCTCCCTTGTCGGAGGTTATCCCGTTGGTGCAAAGACGGTAAATTCGCTTTATAAAAAAGGTGCGGCAAGTGAAAATGAGTGTAAACGGGCAAGTCTGTTTTTGGTGTGTTCGGGACCGGGATTTCTTGTGAATTTTATAGGCGCACAGCTTTATTCGAGCATTGAAGTCGGGTTTATTATATTTGCCGCCCAATGCTTTTCGGTTTTTATGCTTGGATTTACTCTAAAATTCGTTTACAGAAATAAATCTAATGATAATTCTAATTTAGAAACATTAATAAGTGCTCCACAAAAAGGTGACGCACTTGTAAAGTCTGTTCTTGACGGTGCAAGGGGAATGTTTGCAATCTGCGCATTTGTGGTGCTGTTTTCGGCATTTAATGAGATTTTCTGCTCACACATTACGGATGAAAATATTCAAAAACCGTTTTTGATACTCACGGAAGTTTGCAGTGCGGTTACTGCGGTATCGAAAGATTTGCCGATTGAGGTTGTTGCATTTTCGGCAGGATTCGGCGGGCTTTGTGTACATTTTCAAATTTTTTCGGCACTTGGAAATATTAAGGTTAATAAAATATTATTTTTCTTTTGCAGAATTTTGCAAGGGCTTATCACCGCATTGCTTACGCATTTAGGAATAAAACTTTTCTCCGTCACAACCGATGTTTTTTCAACATCAACGGTTGAAAACTTCAGTTTTTTCGGAGGAACTGTCCTTTCGGGAGCGGCTTTGCTTTTTACCGCTTTATGCTTTTTATATTCACTCAAAAATTACAAACAAAATTGACGGAGGTTACTTTATGTGCGGAATAGCAGGATGGATTGACCACTCACAGGATATGAGCGAAAGAATTGATTTGCTCAACAAAATGTCGGAAACGCTTAACAGGAGAGGTCCTGACGAAAACGGTTTGTACATTAACCGAGGGGCGGCACTTATGCACAGGCGGCTTGTTGTAATTGACCGTGAAAACGGCAAACAGCCGATGTCGGTTCGTCACAAGGACACGACCTATGTCATTGTCTATAACGGTGAACTCTATAACACAGCCGAGCTTCGTGAGGAGCTGAAAGCATCGGGTTTTCATTTCAGAGGTCACAGCGACACGGAGGTTGTGCTGAAATCGTACATTAAATACGGTGCGGACTGCTGCAAAAAGCTGAACGGAATTTTCGCCTTTGCAATCTACAACACAAGCGACAAATCGTTGTTTTTGTGCAGGGACAGAATCGGCGTTAAGCCGCTGTTTTACTACGAATACAACGGAGGATTACTGTTTGCGTCAGAAATAAAAGCGTTGCTTGCAAGCAAGGTTGTGAAGCCTCAAATTGACGAACAGGGACTCAATGAAATTTTCTTTTTAGGACCTGCAAGAACACCTTCGTTCGGAGTTTTCAAGGGAGTATTTGAGCTTAATCCGGGCGAATGTGCAATGTATAGGCACTCAAAGCTTCGCCGAAAAAAATACTACACCGTTGAGGCAAAAGAGCATACAGACAATGAAGTAACTACCATTGAAAAGACGAGATATCTGCTGACTGATGCAATTCAGCGACAGCTTGTGAGTGATGTTCCGCTGTGCTTTTTCCTTTCGGGAGGACTTGACAGCAGTATAATTGTCAAGACCGCATCAATGTACAACAAGGAGCATAAACTCGGCAAAATCAACACCTACTCGGTTGAATACCGTGACAACGAAAAATATTTTCAAAAGAGTAATTTCCAGCCTACTCCCGACTACGAATTCATCTCGATGATGTCAAAGAATGCCGACACAAAGCACAGGGAAATTGTCCTTGACAACACGCTTGTGTGCGACGCACTTTATGAAAGTGTTCAGGCAAGAGATTTGCCGGGGTATGTTGATGTTGACTCGTCACTTTTGCTCTTCTGCAAAGAAATCAAGCAAAACTACACCGTTGCACTTTCGGGAGAATGTGCAGATGAACTTTTCGGCGGATATCCGTGGTATCACAACCATGAAATACTTTTTGAGGATTGTTTTCCGTGGTCAAAAAGTCAGGATATTCGCAGGAGCATTCTCAAGGACGGTGTGCTGAAAAACGGCGAGGAGTATGTCAGACAAAGGTATCTTGACACAATAAGCCTTGCCCCAAAGCTTAAAAGCGACACCGACCTTGACAGGCGAATGCGAGAGATGTTCTACCTGAATTTTTACTGGTTTATGCAATGTCTGCTTGAGCGAAAAGACAGATGCTCAATGTTCAGCGGACTTGAGGTAAGAGTGCCGTTCTGCGATTACAGACTTGTTGAATATGCGTACAATATGCCGTGGGAATTAAAGGCATGGGGCAACCGTGAAAAGGGAATTGTGCGAAAGGCTTTTGAGGATATTCTGCCCGAAGAAATTTGCTGGCGAAAGAAAAGCCCGTACCCGAAAACACACAATCCGATTTACTTCAACGAGTGTGTAAAAAGGGTTAGAAAAATTCTTAAAAAGCGTTCAATTCTAAACGAACTGCTTGACAGTAAAGGGATTGAAGATATCATTGAAAATCCCGATAAAATCACAAATCCGTGGTACGGTCAGCTGATGAAAGCACCGCAGATTCTTGCGTATATAATCGAACTTGACTACTGGTTTGATAAATATAATGTTGAAATAGTGTAACGGTTATGTTAAAATCTGAGTGTAAAAAGCATTGGGAGATGTAGAAAATTAGCCGTAAACAATATATTAAACTGACCGATTTCTTCAAGAATAACAAATCCGCAAAAAATGTGTTGAAATTCGTATATAAAAATTTTCCGCTGATAGTATTTGCAAGCTATCCGATTTTGCTTGTATATACATTTTTGTGGCAAAAAGATTTGTTCTTAAAGTCGCTGACTGTGCCTGCGGGGGTGTTTTTGGGAATAACACTTCTGCGAATTATCATAAAAGAAGAACGCCCGTATGTGCGGTACGGAGTTGCGCCTGTTTTTGCAAAGAACAGCAAGCCCGACAGTATGCCGAGCCGCCACACCGCAAGCGCATTCATCATTGCAATGGCAATTTTGCGGTTCAATGTGTGGGCAGGAATTGCATACCTCTTCATTGCGGTTATAATTTCCGTGTCAAGAGTGTGCGCAGGAGTGCATTATGTGCGTGATGTCATAGTCGGTGCAGCAATAGCAATCCTCTGCGGAATTGTATTTTTGTTTTTGGTGTTTTAATATATAATTGTGCAGACGGTAACAATGTTACGCGCAATCATAATTTTCAATTTAAAAAGCCACGGCAGAAAGTAAAAAATCTGCCGTGGCTTTTTGTTGAGTGAAAATATTTATGAATTTTTTTAAATTTTATACGGGTATTTTTACAATAGTTTTCTGAATGTATGTAGCATCTCTGACATCAATCACTCCGTCACCGTTGCAATCCGCAAGCAACTTTTGGTCATCCGTAAGCGTTGCTATACCCACAACATACTTTTGCAACAAAGTCGCATCAGCTACGGTTACGGAGTTATCAAGGTCGATGTCGTTTATCATAGCCCATTTAGCATACAAAATAACATCTGCCTTATTTTCAAATATTGATGTTTCTTCGATTTTATTATTAAAATCAGCAGGGTCATACCAACCAATAAAAATATTCTTATCCTTAGTTGGTTTTGGTAAAGTGCCATAAAAGCCACAGTACGATACTTCTTTAGATGAAGTATTGCATAATCCCCCATCTGGATTAAAGGTGACATTGTAAACTTCAGCAGTTAATTTTTGATATGATGATATATTTTTATCAAAACCTTTTGGAACAACCTTGACTCTATATGCTTCAAGCCTAAGTTTTTTACCGGTTGTACCTGCAACATCACCATTCTTCATCCAATCTGTCCAACCATTCTCTGCAACATGTACTTTATATAACACATCAAATTTATTATTTGCTTCATCTGAAAGTGAAATTTTAATTGCTTCCGAACGAAGACTTAGATCAGTACTACCGCTTAAAGTTCCGTTATATACATTTTTTCCCCAGCCAATATCTTCTATATGGGTACTGTATTGTATATCACAATACGCAATATCTTTTAATTTCAGTTTGATAGCTTCAATTCTACGCTTTTCTCCTGTTGTACCCGAAATTTCGTCTTCATTTACAAATTGTTGCCAACCAATATCCTCTAAATGAGATGTATATTCAATTTTTGGAACTAAAATAACTTTTATTGCTGTAATAGGCAATGAACCTCCTGTTGTTCCTGAAATTTCACCATTTTTAGCCCAACCAAGCCAACCGAGATTTTTTGTATAACTACAATAATATATATTATAACTATTAGCAATATTGCCGACCAATTCCACCTTAAAAGCCTCAATTGAACTACCAGCATTATCAGAACCACACAATTCACCGTTATTATAGAAATCTGACCAACCAACATTTGAAAAATGACATGAATATTTTACTTCACCATCGCAATTATTCAAATCAATTTTTAATGCTCTGACACGATTCCCATCTATATCACCACATATATTTCCATTATCAATATCTTTTGATTCAAAATTTTTTAAATATGTAGAATATGTTACAGTCGGCAAATTATCAATATGGGATTCTTTTTCATTTGATTCATCGCATTCATAAACAAAGCCAGCCATGTATTTATAATTACATGTAAAATCATTCCAGTACAAATTTTCATCAGTTCTAACATCACCCCATAAACCTAGGTAATTTTCGTTACCTCCTGCACAGTCGGGTTCATTTGAAGCCCATTTAGTAAAATCAAAAGGTTCACCTGTAACCCATTTCCATTTTCCTGAAGTACAACTACCACCTAAATAAAAATTCAAATTATTATAATCTTCAAGTGATTTCCAAAGTGCATTTTGTTCTTGAGAAGAGGTTACAGTAGCCAGATATCCTCCCTTATTTTTACACCAAATTTTTGCATCATCCCAAGTTTTTGAAGAAGCATAAATTTTATAAGTATGACCATCATATGAATATTTCTTTAACAAAAGTGGCTCATTTGATTTGTGAATAACATTAAAACTACAACTGATTGTTGACGATTTACCGTTTTCATTTACTCCAGAAACATATATGGTATATCTTCCTGTATCCATTAATGTCATTTTATAACTACTAACATTTCCAACATTACAATCCATAAAACAATATGTAGTTCCTTTAAGTGAACCAGTATCATATGTGATGTATCCCTGTAGCCAATAAGAGGTTGAATTTGCAGAAGGACTCCAATGAGCTATTACATCACCTGGGAGATAATAATTATAATCCGTAGAAATACTACCAGGCTGTTTTGGAAGAATATAAGTTTTATTATCATAATTAGGTCTTAAATATATTCTTGTGATACAACCTGAACTATCACCGTGACGATAACCAAGGTCACCGTTATGATTGTATGATTTTCCTCTTTGAACTTTTGAAGTTCCATCAGACCAATTGTTTCCCTCAATAGAATGTGTTGAATCTTCCATTATACCAACATGACACCACTTGCCGGCTGTTGTAGAACACTTATTACAATAAAAGAATACTATATCGCCTTTTTGCGGAGAATAGACTCTTTCACAGCTATCTTTCATTCCCATATACATATTGTAACAACTTGAACTGCTGGCAATACTACTGACACCCGCCTGCTTTGCACACCATGTTACAAAATCAGCACACCATGCGTTCTTATGCCCATTATATTTTTGATAGTAAGAATTTCCTATTTCGGCACGAGCAATATCAACAATACTATCTGCGGTATTTGCCGCACTTACAGTAACAGGAGCAAAAATAATTACCGAAATTACTATTGTCATTGTTAAAATAATAGACAACGCTTTACTTAATTTTCTTTTCATCTCTATTCCCCCTAAATATTTATTTGTACAAAATACGCATAATTATTGTTTAGGCGTGCATATTATTGTATATTTGTATTATGGCCATATTTATGACTATTGTCAAGTGCAAAATCTTATATTACCTTTAAATACAGGTGATATAATGATAAAATACACTCCTTTTTGGGAAACTTTGGAGAAAAGTAATGAGAGCACCTACACTCTTATCAACAAGCACAACATCAGCAGTGCGACAATTGACAGATTAAGGAAAAATCAGGGAATCAGCACGGCTAAGATTGATGATTTGTGCAAGATTTTCAAATGCAGGGTTGAAGATGATGAGAATGACGAAAACGGCAATAGCAACAAATAATTTAAGCCACAGTAGAAAGTTAAAATCTACTGTGGCTTTTTTGTTGGTTGTTAAGTTGTGTAATATCTGTTTATGTAACAGCGATACTATTTTTTGTCGTCTGTTTTTTCTGTAAGGTCGATGATATCGCCTGTGCAATGGGGACATTTTGTGGCTTTGATATCAATATCACTGAAACAGAACGGACACTTTTTTGTTGTGGGTGTTTCTTC
>OGLM01003478.1_pt1 | contig 12750 bp, 14 predicted proteins | sample 1572531 | NCBI WGS metagenome assembly OGLM01 (sample SAMEA2581909, study PRJEB24529) | metagenome | biome: Human gut stool | place: China | collected 2011 | reverse complement strand
CAGAAACAAAAAAATGGACGTCTGCCGGCCGGCAGACGTCCATTTTTTATGGGAATGTGTGATGGAAAAAGGCTTGTTTTATCAGCTGCGCTTCAGCACAGTGATCAGGGTGTCGCCGGCGGAAACATTGCCGCTCTTGGCGGAAACCACATCCAGGAAGTCGTCGGGATTGGTCACGACGATGTGTCCCGCCTGACGCACCGCCCGACGCGCCGCACCCGGCGTGTCGCCGTCGTAGGTGTAGGTCTTGATGTCCACGCCCATGGCCTCGATCCGGTCGCCGTTTACAAGGATGCTCAGGCCCGGCCGGGGCTGCATGGTCTCCGTGCCGTCCAGCAGGATGCCGTTTATCAGTGCGTATTTCATAGGATACGCTCCTTTCTGTTTCATTTTGCCGGATGGGTCAGCCGGTCTACGGCGGCCCGGGCGGCGGAGGCAGCGTCAGGAGTGTAGAGGTCCGCATGGATCTCATCGCAGAAGCTCTGACTGATGGGCGCGCCGCCCACAAATATCTTCACCTGGTCCCGGATACCTGCCTCCCGGGCCAGCGTCACCACCCGGCGCATCTCGCCCATGGTGGTGGTCAGCAGGGATGAGCAGGCGATCACGCCGCAGCGCTGCCGCGTCGCCGTCTCCACGAATTGCTCCGGCGTCACGTCCACGCCCAGGTCAATGACCTCTACGCCGCTGCCCTCCAGCATGATCTTCACCAGGTTCTTGCCGATGTCGTGCATATCTCCCCGGACGGTGCCGATACACGCCCGGCCCACCGTCTCGGCATTCCCGCCGGTCATCAGCGGCTTCAGCTCCCCCAGCGCCGCCGTCATGCACCGGGCGGCCATCAGCATCTCCGGCACGAAGGCCCGGTTGGCGGAGAATGCCTCGCCCAGATCATTCATACCCCGGATCAGCCCGCCGGACAGGATCTCCTGCGGCGTCCGCCCCTGCTCCAGCGCCTCCCGGCACAGTGCCAGCACCTTTTTCTGCTGTCCCTTTTCCAGCGCCGCGGCCAGGCGGGACAGTACGTCGCCGTTCTCGACAGCGGCGCCCGCCGCCTGCCGCACGGCGACAGCCCGCACCCGGCGTGGCACCGACGGCAGATCGAACCGCGGCACGTGCAGCGCCCGGTTGTAGTCCGCTATGGCCCGGTCGATGTACTCGTCCACATGGGGATACACCGCCCCCGGCAGGCCATAGGTGATGGAGGGGATATAGTGCCCACCCGGGCAGCACCGCCGCAGGGTATCCATGGCATAGCCGTAGATCTCCTCCGGCGCGGCATCCGCCCGGTCGATGGCGGCGCCCATACCGCCCATCAGCACCAGCCGCCCGTGCAGCTTCTGCTGGAGAGCCGGTATATCGTTCTCCGGCAGCACACCCTGCCACACCTGAATGCCGATCTCCGCCATATCCTCCACGATAGGGGCCAGATAGGAGTCCGCGTGGTGGATGGCGATCACGCCCCGGGACCGGATATAGCCGTAAAACCGCCGGTACGGCTCCTTGAAGAATTCCCGCCACATTTCCGGCTTCATGAACAGCGCATCCTTGGTGCCCCAGTCGTCGTGAGAGAAGATCACGTCCGGCCGTAAATTGTCGATGAGCAGCTTCACGTACAGCAGCCGATACGTGGTGATGTAGTCAATGAGCGCGTGCATCTCCTGTGGGTGCTCATACAGGTTCGTCAGCGTGTCCTCAAAGCCCATCAGGAAGTGGCACTGCTCGAAGATACCGGTACCCATAAAGCCCGCCAGCAGCTTCTCCTCCCCGCAGGCCGCCCGTGCCGCGGCGCGGCACGCCTCCCAGCCCTCCGTGCAGGCGGCGATGTCCGGCGCGTGCACCGTCTCCCGCCAGCGGGTAACGTCCGGACACACCGCCAGGCCGTCTGTGGTAACGGGCATAGGCCCCGGCGCGTCGGCAGGAAAGCTGATGGTGGTGCCCCACCGATCCCTGCTGACGGTCCCCCGCTTCCGGTTGCCCCGCAGATAGGTGTTGATGGGATCGTTCAGGCACATGTGCAGCGCCTCGTACTGGCACAGCTGGCGATCCGGCTGGCCATTGGGCTTCAGCAGCTCCAGAAAGTTCTCCTTGGGTGTCATCATATCATTTCACCTCTTCGGTATAGAGTAGGCACGATGTATACGTCATGGTTCGCGGTCCGTAGTTATATGACAGCCCAGACCGCAGACACACGTCCCCCACCAGCAGGCCATAGGCCTCCATGGAGGACATCCGCTTGTCCGGGAACCGGCAGGGCCGGTCCGGACAGGTACACCGGCGGCACACGGTGCATGCTCCCGCTGACAGGGGCAGGCAGTCCGGCAGCAGCAGCCGCGCCTGCCGCGCAAAGTCCGCAAAGGCCCGCTTGTGCCGCCGCTGGATCGCCTCCATCCCCTCATAGTCGAAGTCGTCCGCCAGCGTCCCGGTGGTCTGCACCAGCACCCCGGCATCGAAGCGCCCCATGGCCGCCGCGGCATCCTTCAGCGTCCCACAGCCGGGCGGGCAGGCCCAGTTGGCGTTCCACTTCCCGCATCGGTCCGCCCGGCACATCTCCCGCACCTCCCGCCGGGGCGTCAGCGCGTTCATGTCCACCGGCGCGGCGTGGGAGAACCCGTTTTCCGCCGCCAGCGTCATCAGTTTTGTTCTCATGGCAAATCCTCTTGACAAAGCCGCCCCGGGCTGATAAAAGTAGTAGTGGAATTATTATAAAAAGGGGTGTTGCCCGTGTCAAGTATCCGCGTGACCCGCGGCGGAGATGTTTTTCGCCTCCCCTGCAATGATACCGATACCCTGCTGGCTCTGCTGCGCCGCGCCGGCTGTACCCTGCCCGCCGCCTGCGGCGGCCACGGCCGCTGCGGCAAATGCCGCGTCAGCGTCAACGGCGTGCCGCGTCTGGCCTGCCGTGTGGTGCCGGAGGACGGCGACGAGATCGTCCTCCCTCCCGCCGCCGGCGGGCGCATCCTCACCGAGACGCTGGATCCCCCCGCCGTCCCCACCGGCGAGACAGGCTGCGCCGCCGCCATCGACCTGGGCACCACCACCACGGCACTGCGGCTGTACGACCTGGCCACCGGCCACGCCCTAGCCACCTGCGCCGACTGGACGGCTCTGGCCCCCTACGGCGCGGATGTCATCACACGCATCCAGTATACCATCGACCACCAGGACGGGCTCACCCGCCTGTCCTCCCTGCTCCGCCAGCAGCTGAAGGCCCTGCTCACCCGGGCACTCTCCCAGGCCGGGCGGCAGCCCGCCGAGCTGAAGCGCACCGTGACCGCCGGCAACACCGTCATGCAGAGCCTGCTCGCCGGTGTATCCGTCCGCCCGCTGGCCGTCGCCCCCTTCTGCCCGGAGACCTTCTTCCGTCAGAGCTCCGGCCTCACGCTGCTGGACGCGCCACTGTACTGCGTCCCCTGCGCGGCGGGCTTCGTGGGCGGCGATATCACCGCCGGCCTGCTGGCCTCCGGCCTTGCCCGACGCGCGGGCCATTTCCTGTTTCTGGACATCGGCACCAACGGCGAGATGGCCCTGGGCGGCATGGATGGCTTCACCTGCTGCGCCGTGGCCGCCGGCCCCGCCTTCGAGGGCGCGGGTATCGCCTGCGGTATGCTGGGCGTGGACGGTGCGGTCAGCCGCGTCCGGTACAGCGACGCCTTCAAGATGAACGTCATCGGCGGCGGCGAGGCAGTCGGTCTCTGCGGCTCCGGTCTCATCGACCTGACGGCCCTCCTGCTGCGCCTGGGCGTCATTGACGAAGGCGGCCGTCTCCTACCGCCGGAAGACGCGCCTGAGGCGTTCCGCCGCTATTTGACCCGTGACGAAAACGGCTGCGGCGTCTTCCACTTGACCGACCGGGTGTATCTCACCGCCGCTGATGTCCGGGCGCTACAGCTGGCCAAGGCAGCGGTGGCCGCCGGCGTGCAGATACTGCTGGCGCAGCAGGGGCTGACCCTTTCCGCGCTGGACGGTCTGTACCTATCCGGCGGCTTCGGGATGTACCTTGACCCCGACAGCGCCGCGGCCATCGGTATGCTCCCCCGTCTCCCCGCCGCCAAGCTCCACAGCGTAGGCAACGCCGCCCTCTCCGGCGCGGCACAGCTGGCCCTGCGGGGTGATATGTCCGCCGCGGACGGCATCGTCAACCGTCTCACCTATCTCGAGCTCTCCGGGCGTCCCGACTTCGCCGACGCCTTTGCCAAAAACATTCCCCTAAGATCCATGCAATGGAGGTAACACCTATGGAGCTTCGTTTTCCTCTGATTCTGGACGGTGCCACCGGCACCGAGCTGCAAAAGCGCGGCTATACAGGCGACGTCTGCGCCGAGCAGTGGACACTGGGCCATCCGGACGCCATCATCGACATCCAGCGCGGCTATGTGGCCGCCGGCAGCCAGGTGGTCTACACCCCCACCTTCGGTGCCAACCGCCGCAAGCTGGAGGAGGCCGGCCTGTTCAACTGCACCGCCGACTACAACCGCCGTCTGGCGGAGCTGTCCGCCCAGGCGGTGCAGGGCAAGGCCCTGCGGGCAGGCGATATGTCCCCCACCGGCGCGTTCCTCGCCCCGCTGGGCGACGTGTCCTTCGAGGAGCTGGTGGACATCTACACCGAGCAGGCCGCCGGTCTGGAACGCGCCGGCGTGGACCTGTTCGTCATCGAGACCATGATGACCCTCTCCGACGCCCGTGCGGCGGTGCTGGCCGTCCGCAGCGTCAGCGACAAGCCTATCTTCGTCACCTTCACCTGTGACGAAAACGGCCGCAGCGTCTCCGGCACCGACATCACCGCGGCGCTGGTGGTCCTGCAGGGCATGGGCATCGACGCCTTTGGCCTGAACTGCTCCGCCGGCCCGGAGCAGATGCTTCTCCAGCTGAAGCGCCTGCGGGAATACGCCCGGGTGCCCCTGATCGCCAAGCCCAATGCCGGAATGCCCATTATCGAGAACGGCGAGACGGTCTACCGCTGCACCGGCGAGGAATTCACCGCCCTGGTACCGGAATTACTGGCCGCCGGCGTGGCCGTGTTCGGCGGCTGCTGCGGCACCACCGCCGCGCATATCGCCGCCCTGGTCCGGGCACTGGACGGCGCGGTCATCACGCCGCCGGCCCCGCAGCACACGAACGAGCTGCCCGCCGCCACGGAAAAGCTGCCCTTCCCCCTGCCCGCCGATGTCTCCTGGCACACCGTCGTCGACCTGACCGGCGACGCGGAGGATACGCTCACCGCCGCGCTGGACAGCGGTGAGACGGTGCTGGCCCTGCGTATCGCCTCCTGGGACGATGTACAGGCCCTGGCGGACTACCAATATATGCTCACCAAGCCGGTGTGCTTCGTCTGCGACGACACCCAGCTGCTGGAGGCCGCCCTCCGGGCCTATCAGGGCCGCGCCCTGTACGACGGCGCCCTGCCGGAGGACACGCTCCTGCCCCTGTGCGCCAAATATGGTCTCCTGCTGTAAAAAAAACAAGGCCCCCGCGGGCCTTGTTTTTTTATTCCTTTTTCCCGGTACAGCCGCTGCAGCTCCCGCCGCAGCCAGAACAGCCGGCGCATCCGCCGTTTTTCCGCGCCCGCCGCGCACTACGCAGGGCCAGCACACCGCACAGCGCCACCAGTGCCAGCAGCACCCAGTCCATCCAGCTCATAGCAGCAGCCCTCCCACAGCGTAAGCGATGTACGCCGCCAGCCACGCCACTACGCATTGCAGCAGCACCACGCCCACCGTTTTGATGCGGGATCCCAGTTCACGCCGTATGGTGGCCACCGCCGCAATGCAGGGTGTATACAGCAGCGTGAACACCAGAAAGCTAATGGCACTGCGCGTGGTGAACAGCGACGTGATGGCCGCGTTCCCCAGCAGCACCTGCAGCGTACTGACCACCGACTCCTTGGCGATAAAGCCGGAGATCAGCGCCGTGGCACAGCGCCAGTCACCAAAGCCCAGCGGCCTGAACAGCACCGCCAGCCATTGGCCGATCAGCGCCAGCAGGCTGTCCGCGCTGTCCGTGACCACATTGAGCCGCGTGTCAAAGCTCTGTAGGAACCAGATGACCACCGTGGCCAGGAAGATCACGGTGAAGGCCCGCTGCAAAAAGTCCTTGGCCTTCTCCCACAGCAGCAGCCCCACGCTTTTAGCGGAGGGCATACGGTAGTTGGGCAGCTCCATGACAAAGGGCACAGGCTTGCCCCTGAAGGCGGTCCCCTTCATCACCAGCGCTGCCAGAATACCCACCACGATACCAAGCACATACAGGGAGATCATCACCAGCGCCTTGTGGTCGGTGAAGAACGCGGCGGTAAAAAAGCCATAGATGGGGATCTTGGCCGAACAGCTCATATAGGGCGTCAGCAGAATGGTCATCTTCCGATCCCTGTCCGAGGACACCGTGCGGGTGGCCATGATGGCCGGCACCGAGCAGCCGAAGCCGATCAGCAGCGGTACGATGCTCCGCCCGGACAGGCCGATCTTCCGCAGCAGCTTGTCCATGACAAAGGCCACCCGGGCCATGTAGCCGGTGTCCTCCAGAATGGACAGGAAGAAAAACAGCGTCACGATAATGGGCAGGAATGACAGCACGCTGCCCACACCGGCGAAGATACCGTCAATAATAAGGCTGTGCACCACCGGGTTGATGCCATAGGCGGTCAGCGCCCCGTCCACGCCGGCGGTCACGTAGTCGATACCCAGCGCCAGCAGATCGCTTAGCCCCTGGCCAATAACATCGAACGTCAGCCAGAAGATCAGCAGCATCACGCCAAAGAATACCGGCAGCGCCGTGTATTTCCCCGTCAGTACCCTGTCCCAGGCCACGCTGCGCTTGTGCTCCTTGCTCTCATGGCACTTGACCACCGCGTCGGCGGTGACCTGCTCGATGAACGTATACCGCATATCCGCCAGCGAGGCGTTGCGGTCCAATCCGTTCTCCGTCTCCATCTGCACGATGCAGTGCTCCAGCAGCTCCCTCTCGTTCTGATCCAGCACCAGCCGGTCCGCCATATCCCTGTCGCCCTCAATGAGCTTCGTGGCGCAGAACCGGGGCGGCAGACCCAGCCGCTCAGCGTGGTCCTCGATCAGATGCACCACCGCATGGACGCACCGGTGCACCGGCGAATTCGCCGCGCAGAAGTCATAGACCTTGGGCAGCACCCGGTTTTTCGCCGTCTCCACCGCCCGGTCCATCATCTCGGACACACCCTCGCCCTTGGCGGCGGTAATGGGCACCACGGGAATGCCCAGGTCGTCGGACAGCTTCTGTACGTCGATGGTGCCGCCGTTGGCGCGCACCTCGTCCATCATGTTCAGTGCCAGCACCATGGGGACGCGCAGCTCCAGCAGCTGAAGGGTCAGATAGAGGTTGCGCTCAATGTTGGTAGCGTCCACGATGTTGATAATGCCATCGGGCTTTTGGTTCAGAATGTAGTCGCGGGTGACGATCTCCTCCTGGGTGTACGTGCGGAGGGAGTAGATACCGGGGAGATCCACCACGGAGCAGTCCTTATGACCGCGCACCTCGCCGGACTTCTGATCCACGGTGACGCCGGGGAAGTTGCCCACGTGCTGGTTGGAGCCGGTGAGGGCGTTAAACAGCGTGGTCTTGCCGCAGTTCTGGTTGCCCGCCAATGCGAAGATCATGCGTCATCCCTCTTTTCCACGGTGATCTCGCGGGCGTCCTCCACCCGCAGCGTCAGCTCATAGCCGCGCACGCGGATCTCAATGGGGTCGCCCATGGGCGCGACCTTTTGCAGCGTGACGCGCGTGCGGGGAATGAGTCCCATGTCCAGCAGGCGGCAGCGCAGCGCGCCGTCGCCGCCGACGACGGTGATCACTGCGGACGCACCAATATGCAGCTGATCCAGAGTCATGCTTGCTTTTCCTTCTTTTCTACGAGTTTGATGTATCTATCTTACTTAAAAAATTATCATGCCAAAGGGCGAATGTCAACTGCCGCGACGCGTTGAAATAGACAAGAAAACGTGCTATGATAACCGCAGATTTTGGATAGGAAAGGAAGCGAGGGGAGTGCAGAAGAAAGCTCCCGTCTTGCCATGATTGCAATTCTGCTTGCGCCGGCCTATCTGCTGGCAAATTACTATCTGCTGCGCCGCACGATGGGCTGGGTGAAGGCGTGGTTCCCGTTTTTTCGAACGGTGCGCCATTGGGTGCTGCCCGTTGCGGTGCAGGTGTTCCTTGCCTGTTCCATCGTCATCGCTTTTTTCCTGCCCGAGGGCAGGGCGCGGCGTGTGATGAAGCTCATCGGCAACTACTGGCTGGGCGTGCTGCTGTATGTGCTGCTCGCGGTTGTTGCGGCGGATCTTCTGCGGCTGCTGCTCGGGTATGCGCTGCCGTTCAAGCGCATTTTTGTCACGACGAAGATGCACCGCATCGCGGGCTGCCTTTGCGCGCTTGCCATCTTGACTGCGTCTCTCTGGGGCGTTGTCAATGCGCGTATCATTCATGTAACACCCTATGACGTGACGATCGACAAAAGTGTTGCGGGCATGGACGAGATGAAGGTCGTGCTCGTGGCGGATCTGCACCTTGGCTACAACATCGGCGAAAAGCAAATGCAGAGAATGGTGGAGAAGATCAACGAACAGGACGCCGATCTTGTCGTCATTGCAGGGGATATTTTCGACAATGAGTGGGAGGCGGTGGACGACCCGGATCGCATCGCGGAAACGCTGCGCGGTATCCGCTCGAAATACGGCGTTTACGCCTGCTATGGCAACCACGACATTGAGGAACCGGTGCTTGCGGGCTTCACCTTCCGTCAGGGCGAGAAGAAGGAGAGCGACCCGCGCATGGACGCTTTTCTGAAAGAGGCAAACATCACGCTTTTGCACGATGAGGGAACACTCATTGACGGAAAGTTCTACCTCTACGGCCGCCCGGACGCGCACCGTCCCGGCCGCGGCGTCGAGGTGCGCAAAACGCCGGGTGAGATCACAGCGGAGATGGACAAAAGTAAGCCCATCATCGTCCTCGACCACCAGCCGAAGGAATTACAGGCGCTTGCAGACGCGGGCGTTGACTTAGACCTCTGCGGCCACACGCACGACGGGCAGATGTTCCCGGGGAACCTCACCATCAAGCTGATGTGGGAGAATGCCTGCGGGTATCTTCAAAAAGGGAAGATGCACAACATCGTGACCTCGGGCGTCGGACTCTTCGGGCCAAATATGCGCGTGGGGACAAAGGCGGAGATCTGCCCGATTACAGTTCATTTTGCAAAATGAAGCTGCAAAGCATCGATGGGAATGCCTCTGAGCAGGGAAAATGACATCAAAGGGTGGGGGCACGGCATCATACGATTCGCTGAAAAATAGGAAAATATTGAACATTTACAACCCATCAGTCATCTTCGCTGACAGCTCCACTGACACAGTGGAGCCTTAGCCGACGCACTATGACATGGTTTTTTGACAGTCTGAAAGGGAGCGCTCCGGCAAATGCCGGAGCGCTCCCTTTCGTTTCTTTTTATTTGCGCACAAAGAGGATACCGAGCGTGCTCGGCCCGCAGTGGCAGGACACCGTGCAGCCCGCATGCGTTTCAACAACTTCGTCAAACGCGCCGTATGCCGCCGCCTCCTCCATCGCCGCGTCCACCACGCTCTGCTCGCAGGCGGGGTGCGTGATGAAGGCAAGGTCTTCCGTGATGTCTTCGCGCCCGTCGAGGCGCTCCTTGACATACTGACGGATACACTTTTCGAACGAGCCGCGGTACTTTTTGCAAACGCCCATCTTCCCCTCGCACACTTCGATGCAGGGCTTGAGGTGCAGGAGGTTCGCGCCAAGCGCAGCCACAGCGGAGCAGCGCCCGCCCTTTCGCATGTAGTCGAGCCGCTCGATGAGGAAGCTTGCCTCCACCTTCGGCGCAAGCGCGCGCACGCGCTCGGCGATCTCGCTGCCGGAAAGCCCCTGCGCGGCGAGCTTTGCCGCCGCCACGACCAGAAGTCCCTGCCCGCTGCTCAGGTTCTCTGAATCGACCACATAGACATTGTCGAACTCCTGCGCGGCAAGGCAGGCGTTCTGATAGCAGCAGGAGAAATTTGCGCCGATGGTGATCTGCACCACCGCGTCGTATTCCTTCGCATAGCGCGCGAACACTTTGCCGTATTCGTACTGGCTGACCGCCGCCGTGCTGCAAAGGCTCCCGCCGCCGTCCACATGGGCAAAAATATCCGCGGGCGTGATGTTCACACCGTCGTGAAATTCTTCTCCGTCCTTGATGACGCACAGCGGCGTAATGGCAATATCGTAGCGTTCGAGCAGCTCCGGCGACAGATCGCAGGTGCTGTCTGAAATGATTTTTACTCGCATTGTTCGTGTTTTCCTTCCCCGTAGGTCAGATTTACGCGGGTACTCCCGGTGGAAATGATATAATCGGATTGTACTCTTATATCGCAGGCAGATGAACTCTCCCTCAACGCAACATCAACTCTTGTTGAGGTTTTCCGTAATTTTCACAAAAAAGAGACTCCGAAGTGGTTCCCTTTGGAGTCTCCGCTCTGATGATTGATCTTCTCAGCCATAGGAAATGAACAGATCCGGCAGCTCGGACGCACTGGGGTCACCGTAAGCCGCGGCAAGAACACTTTCGTGAATGGTGTTGGTGTTGGAGACGCTGTCCACCCGCACGCGAATTCCCTGCTCCTGTCCAACGGTGCGGTTGAACTCCTCCACCATACTGTTGAAGGCTTCCAGCTGACTGCCGTTATAGTAGGTCCATACGGTAATATTCACCGGTTCTGTCGTCTGCGTATTCTGATTTTCCGTTGTCGTGGTTACATTACTTTCTGTATTTACGGTTGCCTCTGATCCGCATCCGCTTAACATGGATACTACTAAAAGTGAACTTAGCAACATTGCAATTTTTTTCTTCATAGCTTCCTCCTTTTGATAAAACGTTTTTCTACTTTTATAAAACACAGCGCTATGTTTAAAAAGTATTGAATCTTCTTTGCGAATTCGATATACTAAAAATAGCAGACCGCCTGCGAAATAGCAACGAAACAGCCCATAAAAAATGCACAATTTACGCAAACGTTTTACCAATGGAGGATCTCAGATGGTAGCAACAATCAAGGATGTAGCCAAAAAAGCCAATGTATCTATTTCCACAGTCAGCCGAGTACTGAGCAATCAGATGCATGTCTCTTCTTCCACTTATAAGCGAATCCAGGATGCCGTAGCCGAATTGAATTACATTCCCAATTCTTCCGCGGTATCCCTGGTTAAAAAAAGCAGCACAACTGTCCTCTATGCTGACAGTTTTTACAAGGGACGCCCCTACGAAAATCCCCATATGTTCGACATTATCTCCGGTTCGTCCCATGAATTACGCAAAAAAGGATATTTTCTCGGCTTATTGGATCTGGATCGTTCCAAAGAAAAAGCTGAAGAGCAGATCATCAACGCCATACAATCTAAAAAAGCAGATGGCATTCTGATCAACGGTTATTACGTAACTCCTGCAATTGAGAAAGTACTATTAGCCACCGATTTCCCGCATATCTGTATCGGAAAACCCTCTTTCGACTCCATGCTGTCCTGGATTGACACAAATCATTCTCTGTCTTCCAATCTGGCAATCACTCACCTGGTCTCTCTCGGGCATAAAAAAATCGCCTTCGTCGGCGGTTCTGACAAAGACAATATTTACAGAGATCGTTTCCTGGGATATCGGCTGTCTCTCGAGCGCAACAATCTCTCACCCCGAGATGCTTATGTCATCCCTACTTCTTCCAATCTGGAAGAGATCATCCAACATACCACGGAGCTTCTGCGACTACCGGAACCTCCCGACAGCATTCTGTGCTTTAACAGCCTTATCGCTGTCGGCATCATCCAGGCAATCCGTCAGTTCCGCCTGCGCATTCCGGAGGACATTTCTATTGTCTCCTTCGACAATTACCCTTATGCACCTCTGATCACACCATCTCTGACTGTCGTGGATATTGATATGTACAGTCTTGGCACCCGTGCCGGAGCATCTCTGCTGAAAAAGATACAGAACCCGGAGATGCTGATCCAGACCTATACCGCCCTGCCACATTTGATTCAACGAGACAGCACGGTGTTACACAGTGAAACATAATTCGTATATATCCTTAAATCTTGCGGAAAATGTTCCGAATTTTAATAAAGACCATAGCTTTTCACTTAACATTTGCTCATTAGAATTAATCAGCAGACTGGCTCCTTCATCATCATACGCGATATCAAAACAATATTCTTCCTTCTCAATCTGCTTTCGTATAGAAATCATTTATAAATCCACTCCATCATACTCTATCGTTGTCTTCCCCATTTCAAAAGCATTACTGTTCTCATAAATCTGCTTCACCCGTACATCTTCAATTTTTCTATTACTTTTGGGCGTTGCGACATAATAATGATCCGGTATGGTGTCGGTCAGTCCATAATAATAAAATGCGCTGTTAAGTGTCAGTATTGCATTCGGATCTTTTTTCATGATGATCTCTAATTCCGGCACATACCTATCCTCTGAATAGAGACCATTTTCTGTTATAAATAGATGACCTTCCTGTATGTTTTTTTAATTCGATAATCTGTACCATATTTTTCCAGACATTCATGATATGATAATAACATATTCCCCTCCTGGTTTTAGCTATTGTAGGTAAAATATATTTTTTACCTGTTTCTATTTCAATATCATCATAACTTATTATATTTGTCCCTATTTACCTTTGTGTGTCTAATACCAAGACAGTATAATTATACATTTCAC
>OGLM01003475.1_pt1 | contig 12752 bp, 11 predicted proteins | sample 1572531 | NCBI WGS metagenome assembly OGLM01 (sample SAMEA2581909, study PRJEB24529) | metagenome | biome: Human gut stool | place: China | collected 2011 | reverse complement strand
GTGCAAAGTACATTAATTACAACTAATTTTATCAGAATTCTCGCTTACAATCAAGCACTCAGCTACACAATCAGGCAGACAAGTCCCGAATTCTCATTCATAACCTTTTCTATAGTCTCCCCAATCTTATCCATATTATCTTTAGTTATATTATGTGTCTTTTCATATATCCCGTCATTAACAATCTGTTCTATCGTCTTTCCAAATATATTAGTATCCCATATGCCGTCCGGATTATCCTTTGTATTATCTTTAATATAATTAATCAGATCCTCTGCCTGGTTTTTAGTTCCGACTATAGGTGCAATCTCAACATTAATCTGTGTCTTTAACATATTCACTGACGGAACTTTAGCCTTAATCTTAACGCCATATTTGTTACCATTTTTTATAACAACTGGTTCTTCTAATTCTATTGCACTTCTTACAGGCGTTACAACACCGAAGCCAGACATATTAACATCAGTTACCGCATCAGATACACTTTCATATTCCTTCTTTCTTAACGCCAGATCTCTTATTGTACTTATAAGCTCATATTCATTTAATATCTTAGTTCCGGTAAGCTCGCTTAAAATGCCATAATAAATATTAGCATCTACAGACATCTTCACACTCACCCTTCCCTCCGAAAGTGACACATCTGTAACATCAAGCTTCTTTATGTATTCATTATCTGCACTATATTTATAATTATCAGCATCTTTTATTGTATTAATGCCTTCTAACACCTCTCCAGCCACCTGCATAAGCTCTTTTTTGAGCCAATGCTCATCAGGAAGCACCTGTGTCCATTCAGGTGCAAAAAAATCAATCTGTGTCACTGCAAACTGCTTAAGCACCTCTTTAAGAATATTATTAACATCTTCATTCTTTAACTGGTCGCAATTAACCGGAATAACAGGAACTTCATAATCAGCCGACATATTAACAGCAAGTTCTTTGGTCTTTGCAGCATAAGGCTTATCACTGTTTAATATTACAACGAACGGCTTATTTATCTTTTTTAATTCATTAATTGTCTTTTTTTCTGCCGCCACATAATTTGTTCTGTCAATTTCTGTAAAAGAACCATCTGTTGTCACAACAATCCCTATTGTTGAATGGTCATTTATCACTTTCTTAGTCCCAATCTCTGCCGCCTTGGAAAACGCTATTTCCTTAGTATCCCACGGCGTCTTAACCATTCTCTCTTTTCCATTATCAAGATGCCCATTAGCCCCTTCAACCATAAATCCGACACAATCAACAAGCCTCACCTTCATATTAATTCCCTCAAATGGACTTATAAGTGCTGCTTCACTCGGAATAAATTTAGGCTCAACTGTCATAACTGTAGTTCCACCTGACGACTGTGGGAGTTCGTCCTGTGCCCTCTTTCTTTTATTATCATCTTTCATAGAAGGAAGGACACACAATTCCATAAATCTTTTGATAAAAGTTGACTTACCGGTTCTTACAGGTCCTACAACACCAAAATATATTTCTCCATTGGTTCTTTTCTTAATATCCATATATACATCATACGCTGCACCTGATACAAGCTCTTTTCCATCCATATATCTAACCTCCATATATACGCATATAAATGTATATTCCCTTCAATAAAAAAATATGCCAGACGAACACCTCCATTCCTGCCTGTGTGGCAGAAAATGTACAGCTTTCATCTGACATACATATTAATCACATAACCCTGTAATTATATTCATCGCATAACCTGTAACGAATTAAAAATACATATTCTGTGACGAATTAGAATTTAATTATATTAAACTGTGCCAATGTGTAGAACACAAGAATAATAAGCAATAATACCGGTGCTATATACTTAATCATAACGCGGTATATTTTCTCACGCTTAAAAGCTTCTCCATTCTTGGTAGCTTCTCCAATAATATAGTCAGCACCCGTTGACCAGCCTATCATAAGGCAGGTAAAGAAGGCTACTATAGGAAGCAGAAGACTGTTGCTTATAAAATCGAAGAATGTAAGAAAATCCATTCCAAATATTGTAATGTGTGACCATACCCCATTACCAAGTGAACAAGGTATTCCAAGGGCAACCGAGAATATAATAACACCAAGGCACGCTTTAATTCTGCTTATATGAAATCTGTCTATAAGCATTGAAACTATTGCTTCCATAACGGATACCGAACTTGTAAGTGCCGCAAAAAACACAAGCACAAAAAACAATCCGCCTATAAATCTTCCAGCAGTCATCTGTGTGAATACCTTAGGAAGCGTTACAAACATAAGTCCTGCACCACTCTGTGATGTTCCAGCTTCACCACTGAATATATACACTGCCGGAACAACCATCATTCCTGCAAGAATGGCAATTCCTGTATCAAATATCTCTATCTGGTTGACAGATTTTACAATGCTCACCTCATCTTTAGTATATGAACCATAAGTTATCATAATTCCCATTGCAAGACTCATTGAATAGAACATCTGTCCCATAGCTGCACACACCGTCTTAAATGAGAATTTAGAGAAATCCGGCAGAAGGTAATATTTAATTCCTGCTGATGAACCTGGAATTGTAATTACATATATACATATTATAACGGCAAGCACAATTAGTGCTGGCATAAGATAACTGCTCACCTTCTCAATTCCTTTTTCTACACCTGATATTACAATAAGTGATGTAAGCCCAAGGAATATAATAAAGAATATAAGTGGTGCATATTCCCTTCCAATAAAGTTACCAAAAAATGAGTCTTCGGCAGCAGCTATATTCTGTCCTGCCGCAAATACTGTGACATATTTTGTAACCCATCCTCCTATTACACAGTAATATGGCAGAATGATAACCGGTATTATAAATGCAATCGGCCCAATAAATCCAAACTTAGAATCAACCTCTTTATACGCCCTTGTCGGACTTAACTTTGTCTTTCTTCCTATAGCAATCTCTGTTGTCATAAGAGTAAAGCCAAATGTAAGTGCAAGTATAATGTATACAAGAATAAATATTCCTCCGCCATATTGTGCCGCAAGATACGGAAATCTCCACAGATTACCAAGTCCAACAGCACTTCCCGCAGCCGCAAGTACAAATCCTATTTCTCCCGTGAAACTGCCCCTTTTCTTCTTTTCCATTAGTTATTCCAAACCTTTCCTTATAAATCATTTAATGTTTAATATTCAATATTTAATTATACATATTATTAATATATTTTCAATCTTCAAATTCCGCAAGCACATAATATCCTCTGCTTGTCTCTCCGACTTCTTTAACAACTCCATGTCTTGACTTAAGCCTGTCAGGAGTTGAGTAATTGCCTGACATAGCAACTGCTGGCTCAATAGTATAATAATAACTGCTTGGAAGCTTTCCCTCAGTTATCTCAACCTCATCACCCTGCTTAACAAGATTAGGCCTGCTCATTGTAAATTCCATCTGTCTCATAACCAGTCTCCTTTATAAATTGATTTTCTCCAGACATTTTCTCGTATAGTCCTCAACCTTTTCCTTAAGATATGTGTTAGCGCCATCCTCTATGTCAAAGCCGCTATCCATCATCTCTTTAGCCGCATCTGAGGCTTCTTTTAAAGTCTTGGCATCTGTGAATACGTCTGCTATTCCGAAATCAAAATCACCACTCTGTCGTACCCCAAAGAAATCTCCTGGACCACGCTGTTTCAAATCTTCCTCTGCTATCTTAAAACCATCATTGGAATATTGCAGTATATCCAGCCTGTCCTTTATCTTCTTGGATTTATTGCCAGTAACAAATATACAATACGACTGGTACTTTCCTCTTCCGACACGTCCTCTTAACTGATGAAGCTGTGCAAGTCCGAATCTTTCAGCATTTTCAACCATCATAACCGTGCTGTTAGGAACATTTACCCCAACCTCAATAACTGTCGTAGATACAAGCACATCTATCATTCCGCTGGCAAATCTTTCCATAATCTCATTCTTATCGACTGGACGCATTTTACCGTGAAGATACTCAATTCGCACGCCTTTAAGTTCAGCTCTTAACTTATCCGTGTAATCTATTACATTTTGCGCTTCAATATTCTCGCTATCCTCAACCATAGGACATATTACATAGCACTGTCTGCCCTCGCTGACCTGCTTTTTAATAAATGCGTATGCCTTTGGCCTGTATGAATCATCCACAACACAATTCTTTATTGCAAGTCGGTCTGATGGCATTTCATCTATAATAGATATATCCAAATCGCCATATAATATAATCGCAAGAGTTCTTGGAATTGGTGTTGCACTCATTACAATTATATGTGGATTGTTCCCCTTATCTGACAACTGTTTTCTCTGGTTGACACCAAATCTGTGCTGTTCATCTGTTATTACAAGTGCCAGATTATTATATTCAACCTTCTCCTGAATAAGTGCGTGAGTACCAACTACTATATCAATAGTACCATTTTTTATATCATCATACACTTTTCTCCTGGCAGATTGTGTCATAGAACCTGTAAGAAGTCCAACATTAATATCTATACCGGCATTGGCGAACATATTTCTTATAGACTCATACTGCTGCCTGGCAAGTACCTCTGTAGGAACCATCATTGCCCCTTGATACCCTGCAAATGCTGTATTCATAAGTGCAAGCACAGCGACAATCGTCTTACCAGAACCAACATCTCCCTGTATAAGACGACTTGTAAGATGCTTTCCACTCATATTATTCTTAACCTCTTCCCATGTTCTTAGCTGTGCATGAGTAAGCTTAAACGGAAGCTGGTTAATGAACTCTCTTGTCTTTACATTATCAGGGATAACATAGCTATTAGATATTCTTTCGTTAGAAGCTTTCATATTAAGAGTTGCAAGCACGAACAGAAAAAATTCCTCAAATGCAAGCATATGCCTTGCAATAATATAATCATCCATACTCTGCGGAAAATGTATATTAACCATCGCATAATTATGCTCTGCAAGATTATACTTTTCCCTTATATATTCAGGTATATATTCCTTTTCCAACCCGATTTTATATTTATCAAGTGCCTGTGTTACTGCTTTTACAACAGTCTTGTTAGATAATCCTTTCGTCAGAGGATATATAGGCATAAGCTGACCTTTAACCTCATTGTACTGAGCCATTGTATACATCTGCGGCTGTTCTAATATATAACTGTCTTTCTTATGGTTCACTTTTCCCCTGAATACATAGTGTGTTCCTATTCTTAATGATGCTTTCAAAAATAGCATATTATACCATACACATTTTATCGCACCGCCTTCTGAATCCTTAATGATAACAGACAGCATTTTAAGCCTTCCATTACCATATATATCAGGGCTTCCAACTACCGTTCCCTCTATAGCAGCAATCTCTGTATCATCATCAATTGAACTAATAAAAACAGGCTCTTCATATACATCGTAATCTCTCGGATACAGCTTTACGAGATCTTCTACTGTGTATACAGAAAGCCTGTTTAGATTGTTAGCAGTTACAGCCCCTACTCCTTTTAATTGAGTAATATCCATACATCTACTCCATATCTGACAGCTTATATGCGTGTCATCATCAATTAAATAAAGGGCTAATATCTTTAATTATTATTCAACAGATACTATATAATAGTATACTGGCTGGCCACCATACTGAAGTTCCACATCAACACCGTCAAACTTCTCTTCTATCTGTGATACAAGTTCGTTGGCATCATCTTCCTTAATATCCTGTCCATAGTATACGCTTATAAGTTCTGAGTCATCATTCACAAATGTATCAAGCATATCTATAAGTGTTGTATTCATATCTGTTCCAACAGCCGCAAGTCCCTTGTCACCAAGTCCAAGGTAATTGTTCTTCTTAATCTCTTTGCCGTCAATTGAAGTATCTCTTACAGCATATGTTAATTCACCTGACTGTACAGTTGAAAGTGAATCAAGCATAGCCATCTCGTTCTCTTCTGCACTTCTTGTCATCTCAAAGTTAATCATAGCTGTAATTCCCTGAGGAATTGTCTTTGTTGGAATAACAACAATCTTCTTATCCTCAATAATTGAAGCAGCCTGATTAGAAGCAAGAATAATATTGCCATTGTTAGGAAGAACAAATATAGTATCTGCATTAATCTTCTCTGCGGCATTAAGAATATCCTCTGTTGATGGGTTCATTGTCTGTCCACCCTGTATTACTTCATCAACACCAAGACCCTTGAATATCTCTGCTATACCTTCACCAGCAGCTATTGTAACAAAACCGAAATCTTTCTTAGGTTCCTGTTCCTTCTTCTCCTGCTCGTGCTTCTTCATAGCATCTGAGGCAATAGCTGACTGCATCTCTGACTGTGCCACAACCTTCTGGTTATGTTCTTCTCTCATATTGTCAACCTTCATCTTAGTCAGCTGACCGTATTCAAGCCCCTTTTCAAATGCCTGACCAGGATGGTTAGTATGAACATGAACCTTAACGATATCATCAAGATTAACGCACACAATTGAATCACCGATTGATGAAAGAAATGCCTTAAAGTCCGCCTCTGTCTTTTCATCAAATGACTTTTCAAGCATAATTATAAATTCTGTACAGTAACCAAACTTAATATCTACATCTTCAATGGCAGCACCTTTTCCAGGCATACTAGAACCAGATTTAAACTCAGCATTAGGTTCTGTAATTGTGAAATCTGTAACCTTTCCAGTAAGGGCATCTAACATTCCCCTAAGAACAACTACAAGTCCCTGTCCACCTGAATCTACTACTCCAGCTTCCTTTAATACTGGTAACATCTCTGGTGTCTTAGCAAGCACTTCCTCTGCATAATCAATAATCACTGATAATGCTTCTTCTAAATCTGTCACATTCCCTGCAACCTCTGCCGCTTTATCAGATACACCCTTAGCAACTGTAAGGATTGTTCCTTCCTTTGGCTTCATAACAGCCTTATAAGCTGTCTCTGTCGCTCTCTGTGTTGCAACTGCAAGTGTCTCAACAGTTATCTCACTAACGTGTGACATTTCCTTAGTAAAACCTCTAAGAAGCTGAGAAAGAATAACTCCTGAATTACCTCTTGCTCCTCTTAATGAACCTGTAGAAATAGCTTTAGAAAGACTCTCCATTGTTGGATTGGCAATTGCACTTACCTCTTTCGCCGCTGACATAATTGTAAGAGTCATATTAGTTCCTGTATCACCATCTGGTACTGGAAATACGTTAAGGTCATTAATCCATTCTTTCTTTGATTCAAGATTCTTAGCTCCTGCAAGAAACATCTTCTGCACAAGTGCTGCATCTATTGTAGTAGTAGCCACTTTATTCCTCCATTCTGCCATAATAAAGGCCTGTAAATAATTCTATACTAAACAATTAATCTATAACTCTCACGCCTTCAACATATATGTTGATTTTCTTAATTTCAAGACCTGTGAATTCAGATACTTTGTACTTTACATTCTCAATAAGGTTATCTGCAACTGTTGAAATACTTACACCGTAAGATACGATAACATGGAAGTCTAACTCTATCTTATTATCGTTATCTATCTCAACCTTGATACCTCTTGTAAGACTGTCTCCTTTTAACAACTTTACAAGACCATCCTTCATACTCACTGCTGCCATACCAACGATACCAAAGCACTCAACTGCTGTTGAACCTGCATACTGGGCAACAACTTCACTCGAGATAGATACTTTACCCAACTCATTATTCAATATTCCATTCATATCTAGCCTCCATACTGCGACTTGTATTTTAAGGAATCTATGCGACACTATCGCAGAAAGTCCACGCAGCCAGACTTTCCTCGCATTATGGAAAAAACTTTCACATATACTCTGCGAATTCCGAATATGTTACTATTCAAGGCTACACGCAACTTTACCGACAGCTAAGAATAGCAGACACAATTAATCATATAGACATTATACTATTAAAGCTAAAATAAATAAAGTGAATCACGCAATTTTATTAAACTGGGCAATTCACTTTAATGTACTGATATAAATTTTCGAAAATTAATAGCAGAAATAAATTATAAATTTATTCTTAGGCACGTTCTACTTTGCCTGAACGTAAGCAAGAAGTGCAAACATACATCTTCTTTGTTGCTCCGTTAACCTTAACTCTAACAGACTTAACGTTAGAATTCCAAATCTTATTAGATCTTCTATGAGAATGACTCACTGCATTACCAAAGTGAGCACCTTTTTCGCAAACTGCACATTTAGCCATATCAATTACACCTCCTTACCGGTATTGGGTAAAATTACCCACAACAGAACTTATTGTATCAGAACACAATACATTTTGCAACACTTTTTTCAAGAAAATTACGCAAAAGGTCATAAAGTCCCTTTTTATCTGCCCTGATATCAGTGACAAAACATATTATATCCTGCAAGAATCAATATAATAATAATGCATATGCATAAAAAAAGATTACTTGCAAGGAAAAGTGCTATTATCATACCAATAGCTATCCAGAACATAATAAATCCAAGCATCCGGCACATATAGTCCTCCATACTGCCATAATAAAGCCCTGTATAACTAACCTGATATGCAGGGTACTCTCTGATAAAATATATGTTCTGTTGAATACATATATAACTACAATAAATTATAGTCAGTCTTCCTTTGTGACATTATTTATGGCTTCATCGATATCATCATCCATATCTACATTGCCAAACTTACCAGTTATTCTGTCAACAACATCTGGAACCATATCAAGTATCTTTGTTACAGTATCCTGATTTTTGATATTAACAAGCTTTGTAGTGCCATTCTGGATTACAAGCACTGCGCTTGGCGACATCTTTGCACCCATACCACCACCGGCATTATTCTTTTTATCATCCGTAAATGCACCTGCACCAACACCAAAATTAACATCGCAAAGTGGAAGTATTATTGTATCATTTACATGAACAGCATCTCCAACAACTGTCTTTGCTGACAAAAATGAATCCATCCCCTTAAAAAGTGATGAAACTGTTGCATCAAAGTTATTCTTACTCTCTGCCATATACACTCCTCCATTCTATTTATTAAGCACAAGCTCCCTGAACCTTTTATTCCTGTATACACGGAATACTATCATCAGAAGCTTGCATATCCTTACTCTGCCTTTAATATATATATCCCCTTCAAGTATTTTCTCATTAAAGTCAGGGGTTATATTCATATTTATACCACTAAGTCCATAAAAGACTGAAATATACATAAGAAGCTGTCCTGTCCTATAAGGGTCATCACACCCATAATGTATATTAATTTTATACTTAACCGGCATTATTTCCTTAAAAAGAGCTTTAAGCTGGCTGTATAAAAGACGCACCATCTCTTTATTAGCTTCATCATTGATAATCATCTTAATATCATCAATCTTTTTCTTAAGCTTATCCTTTGACCTTATAACAGCTCTTATTTTTCTTTTTGTCTTTTTAATTATACTCTTAATTTTATCCGTTAATGAATGTATTCTTTTTTTCAGACAGGCTATTATGCCAGGGTTCTTCTTTGCAGAAGTGATATCCGGCTGTTTTTCTGATATTTTACCATCCGGATTGACACCTGTTTCTCCATTTACCTTATTTACTATAACGGAGGTACCATTTTCGGCTTTTTTCACCTCAGAAGGAGGCTTTTCTGCATTTCCAACACATTCAGCACATTCAGTCTGTCCAACTTTATTTTTATCAGAAACTTTCCCTGCTCCCGCTTCATTTTCCTTTTCCACAGGTTCTGTTGTCCTCTGCGCATCGCCATAACTTTCATGCCCACTGCGCTTTACGCTGCCTGCCTCAGAAACAGCAATATCTCCACCCGCTGTCTCATCCTTCATATCATCAAAGACATTTTTTTCTTTATCTTTATTTCTATTCTTATCGCCAGAGCTATGTGTATCAGATGTATTGTAGCTTTTCCCAGCCTTTGCCTCATCTTTATTCTTATCACTGTCATACAGCGTAAAGAAAAGCACCCTTGCTCTTGCTTTCAACTCTTTATCAAAGCTGGCATCCAGACTTAAGGCATTAAGAAACCACCCTACATGAAGCTTTCCCGTAAATTCTTTATGATAATCCCCTTTCGCTTTGTACCTCACAGGAACAAAAAGCACCGAAAGAACTGCCAGCAGCAAAAGTCCAATAACGCTAAGGAGGATTATCCCGATAATCTTAAGTATCAATAATAAGATATGAATCAATCAATCCCCTCCTGACGTTTACTTCCAAACTTCAGATACCGGCTTATATTAAACCCACCAGTATTCTTATACACCTCGTCAACTATATCCCTGACAAGCTCATACGCCTCATCTCGTCCTTTAGCTATGCCAACAACATAGATTTCATCCTGTATACATTTTTTCTTAAAATGCGGCTGCAACAGCACATTGGCAGAATATATATCAAGTATATTGGAAGTGTTAGAGGGCAGCGTAATAAGATATGTATCAAAAGAAAACTTCTTTTTTACAACATGCCCTAAAACCTTATATTTAGCTTTTCTGGCACCTTCGCCCATATACAGTCCTCTATACCACTTCACAATATGCTCCTATACGCCTACTGGCCATTAACTATCATTTTTATAACTTCGACAACCGCTTTCTTTTCAGCTTCATCACTGCACTGGATAAGTGAGCTGTTTATATAATCCTGTATCTCTTCTGTATTGTTAAAGAATACTGGAAGCATAGATAATACAGCCGCCATAACAGCCCTTCTTACACTTACTTCCTTTGATGCAAACAATTCATCAAGCTCTTTTATAAACCTTTCTGCCGTCATATCAGCATATGAATCATCCGGTATCTCATCAAAATATTCTTTAGGTGTTATATCAACAAAGTCACTTCCTGACTGTAACTTCTGTATAACTTCAAGGTCAGCATACATTTCATCTATAGCAAGCTTTGTAAGCTCATCCTTGAGATTGCCTGTAGCATACTGAGTGGCAAAGTCTGCTGCCGTAATAGTTTCAAGTATATGCTCCTGCTTTCCTTCAAATGCCTCAAATAACGTTGCTATCTCATCTAAATCCTCTTCTTCCTCAAAGACAGCTCTTGACTTCTTTATAATATCTTTTGAAGTCATTACCTCTGTGCTGTCCCCAACTGTATTATTCTCAGATAATATAATTGTATACAGGTCATTTACAATCTGTGCAAGTAAAACATATATATCTGCTGCATTACTCATCTTTTCTGTAGCAATGTCGAGCGCGCCCTTAAGCCTTGTATACTCTGCACTGTCAATGTTCTTATAATCCGCCTTGTCTAAAGTCACATAAATATCATGCATATCAGTAAAGAAGCCATTGTCCATAGCTGCCTTTCCTAACATGGCACTTGTACTTAAAGAATAATAGAAGTCATCTATAGTATTCTTCTGCGCACCATGATAAAGAGTAAATGCCTCACTTATATGGTCATAGAACTTACCCTTTGACATTCTTACCGGGAGCTGTCCTACTATGTCAGATATTCTTGCATTAATTGACACATTATCCTTATCTGAGAATATATAATGCATAATATCATTAGTCATATATGTATTATAGTACTCACTATCAAATGCATCATCCCTGAACCTGTATTCCACCCTGTTAAGAACGTGCTCATATATCCTGAACTTGTCAACATAATCAGTAACACTTTCCATTATACTTATAAGTTCATTTCTGACAGCATCTATCTTTTCTGTAAGTACAGCCTTATCCGCAATGGATGAGCCGATAGATGAAAGCTCTATGACTTCATTTACCTTCTCAAACATTGCAAGAAACTGCTCATCATCTATCTCATTGTCCTTAATCATATTAAGAATTGTATAATAATTCATTGACAGCTTAATATAAGCAAGACCGTTATAGAGTGATGACAACCCCTTTCCATACTTTTCAAGATTTTCTGTAAGATTTTTTCCTTTTGTTATTTCACTAGCAATATACCCTAAATTCTTCATATACCTGTTCCCATATTCTTTATTCTACTTAAGATTAAGCTTATCAAGAGCATCACAGAAGTCAAATGTAGCAAAATAATCCTTAGGAGTTTCTGCTCTTCTTATCATCTGTACTTCTCCATTTTCCTTAAGAAGAAGCTCTGCTGACCTTAACTTGCCGTTGTACTGGTAGCCCATAGAGAAACCGTGGGCACCTGTATCGTGGATAATAAGATAATCACCCATATCTATCTTTGGTAACATTCTGTCTATAGCAAACTTATCACTATTCTCACAAAGTGAACCTGTAACATCATACTTGTGGTCGCAAGGTGCATCTTCCTTTCCTGCAACTGTAATATGATGATAAGCACCATATATAGCTGGTCTCATAAGATTAGCTGCACACGCATCAACACCGATGTATTCCTTGTATATGTGCTTCTCATGGATAGCCTTAGTTACAAGGCAGCCGTAAGGTGCAAGCATAAATCTTCCAAGCTCTGTATATATAGCAACATCGCCCATTCCTGCTGGTGTAAGCACCTCGTCATATACCTTATGTACACCTTCACCGATAACTGCTATATCATTAGGAGTCTGCTCTGGCTTATAAGCCACACCTACACCACCTGAAAGATTAATAAACTTAATATCTGCGCCTGTCTTATCTCTTAACTCTACTGCAAGTTCAAAAAGAATTTTTGCAAGTGTTGGATAATATTCATTAGATACAGTATTACTTGCAAGGAAAGAATGAATACCAAAATACTTAACACCCTTGCTCTTTAATATCTTAAATGCTTCTATAATCTGGTCATGTGTCATACCATACTTGGCATCACC
>OGLM01003465.1_pt1 | contig 12785 bp, 10 predicted proteins | sample 1572531 | NCBI WGS metagenome assembly OGLM01 (sample SAMEA2581909, study PRJEB24529) | metagenome | biome: Human gut stool | place: China | collected 2011 | reverse complement strand
CGGTACGGCTCACCGCCCATCAGTCCCACCGGAGTGGCATAGTTCAGGGCAAAACCGGATACGGTCAACTTATAGATTTTCCAGAAGGGCACCTTGGCATGTTTCCCGTCGCGGATAATGACATACCATGACCAGGCATTCAGGTAATAGATGAACACCCACAGAAGAATCACGGCCGGAAACCACACCCCTGCCTTGCGCAAGTTCTGCCACAGCTCCTGATAGTCCATGTCGAACGTGCAGAGCATAACTACAATGGCAAAGATGCCGAAAAACCAGAATATATTCCGAAACTTTTCCTTCATCACTTGGCGTATTTATGGTAAAGGTATGCGCACAGGGCTTCATGACGACGACGCATGTACACAAACAGGCTGGTCATCACCACCATCTCGAAAATGAAATACAACCACGGTTCTCCTATCAGCAGGCTGATGTAAAGGGCTATCGCGCGGGTATTGAATGTCAGGATGTTGGTGTACTTCATCAACGGCAAGCTCAGGGCACGGAACTCATCGCGCAATTCCTGAGGAATGTTGTCACCGTAACGTTCCTGCACAAAGGCGTAGAAACGCTGGAAGTTAGGAGTCATCTGTTCCTGCTTGCGGGTATAGTTGCCATAGAAATACAGGAAAGCCTTCCACCAGAAGTTGCCTTTCCACGGCAGACTATGGAAAATCTCACGTTGCTGCTTGAAATTATCCAGCTCACTACCTGCCTTTCCCTTCAGGAAGAACAAGTGGATGTTGCGGTAATAATCGGCCAGCGTACATTGCTTGCTATGACACACCGTACCAGAGAACCAGGCTATCAGCCAGATATAAATGCTCCAGGTCTGTCCGGAAGCCTCCCCCAGATGGAAAGGAAGCGGCTGGTTCATCAGGCGCAGACAGATAGCGACATAGATGGTAATAAACCAAAGATCGCCGGCAAATCCGTCGAGCATACGTCCCCAGCGGGTTTTCTTGCCGGTCATACGTGCCAGCTGTCCGTCGCAACTATCATAATGGTTGGCCCACATCAAGAGGAAAATACCAATCAGCGTGTGCGTCATGTCGGGATAGTAAAACATCACTCCTGCCGCTACTCCTAAAATGATGGACAAGATGGTCACTACATTGGGATGTACCCCGAAACGCTGGAAAAACAACGCCCACACATAACCTATCGGGCGATTAAAATGGATGTCCAGAAACTCTTCTGTATCCATGGACTTGAAAGAAGCCTCTACTCCTTTTTTTCCCGTACTCATTATTTTTCTAATTTGTGGATAATACGATTATAGATACACTTGGCGATTTCCGGTCCGGCTTCTTCACGGCAACGGGCAAAGCTGGGCCAGTCGTTAAAGTCGATGATGCGGATTTCACCGGTAGCCGATACCACACAGTCGCCTCCGTATACAGGCACATTCAGCACCTCGGCTGCCTTGTTGGCGTATGCCTGAAGCTGCTTGACATCGAACGGGAAACCTCTCGTGGCTCCGTTGATGGCTTCCAGTCCGAACTTGCTGTGTGACTGTTCCGTTGGATAGAAGGTATAAAAGAAATTCGTTCCCTGTACCCCGTAGAACTTCACCAAATCTCCCACCAGGTGCTCGTTGACTACTGCCACCGGAATGTTCCGTTTCCGGAAATCAGCCATCACCACTTCCGCTTCTTCCCGGCATTCCACGTACACCACGTCTTCTTTCACCATGGCATGCGAATTGCCTCGCTTAATCCAGCAAGGGAACACGGAAGGAGTAAACTTTTCATCAGTAGAAATAATAAAGCTCCGGGGATGCGGTACTTCATTTGCCACCAGCAACTCCGTCATCTGCTGACGGACACAGTTGTCAATGCCATACGCAGAGTTCACCACCAGTGCACCCTCGTCTTCCAGTTCTTTCAACCGCTCAATGGTGGCGCGGTCGCGGGCCATGTCGAAAATAAACTCACCCTCTATCTTCTGAGCAACAAATTCCTTTTCCGGATAAATTGTCACCTCACACCCCATTCTCTCCAATGCTTCTGCCGCAAGCCGAAGGATTGCCGCATCATTGTCTACGTGATTCGGGGAATATTCATTACCACGGCTCACACCAACCACCCGAATCTTCTCTCCTCTTTTACACATTCTATCTTGTTATTCTTATTTCTAGATTTTACGCAAAAAATCAATATTGGTTTATTCTGTTTTTAATCTTGTCCGTTCAAAAAAGCCTCTGCTTTTACAATGTCCCCCGCATGGTCCACATCCAAAATTTTTGAGAAAGGATAAGCCTTGAGCCGAAGTCCGTCGGCTACCAGCTGACGCTGAAAATTACGCATGCGCGACATGCCCTGCGCCATACATTTCTCCAATGTCACGATTGAGTTGGGCGACAGGCAATAGATTCCCCCTGAGATGTAACGCGTATCAGGCTGCAAAGTATCATAGAAACCGGTAATATTGCGGTCTTCGTCCGTACCGATATACAACGGTTTTTCGTCGTCGATGTAATCCGTGACGGCCATCATGCCATCCCCTTCAAAAGCCTTGAAAGCGTCAATAAAGCGTGAAAACTCCTCTTCCCGGAAAATCGTGTCGACCGTAGTCAGACAGAAACGGTCGTCCTTCAGGTAACGGCTCAGTTCGTAAAAACTGTGCATGGAACTGGGCGTCGTCTTGACAATAACCCGCAAAGGCACTTCCGATGTTTTTTCCAGCTTGCTCAGGTGTTCCTTTGTCAAAGCCACCTCATTATTGATAATGACCACCACTTCTTCTGCCCCGTTCTTCGCAAAGATGTGAATCAGACGGTCAATCATGGCCATACCGTTCAGTTGCACCAGTGGTTTGGGCAACTGAACTCCTTCTTGTGCCAGCCGGGAACCTTCCCCGGCTGATATAATTGCAAACTTCATGTTATTCCTCTTCTATACTGTCTAATTTCAGTTTATCACTGTCATCTCGTTTCTCATAATACTGCTTGCGCAACGGACGGGCACTGATTTCTTTTTCCCAGGCACGGTTGCGGAACACATCCATGGCCACGTACACCGCCTGACGGAAAGAATCTTCCGAAGCAATGCCTTTTCCGGCAATATCGTATGCCGTACCGTGAGCAGGCGAAGTACGTACGATAGGCAAGCCGGCGGTGAAATTCACTCCTTCATCCATGGCCAATGCCTTGAACGGAGCCAGTCCCTGGTCATGATACATGGCCAGAATACCGTCGAAATGCGTATAATTGCCTGAACCCATGAAACCATCGGCAGGATACGGTCCGAAGCACTGCACACCGCGAGCTATCATCTCTTTCATGGCCGGAATAATCACTTCCTGCTCTTCCGTTCCCAGCAGTCCGTTGTCTCCCGCATGAGGATTCAGTGAGAACACGGCAATACGCGGATTGTCGATGCCGAAATCTTTCTTCAGTGAACGATGGAAAATCTCCATCTTTTCCATAATCAGTTCTTTGGTCAATTCACCGGCAATGTCACGCACGGGTACATGGCCTGTCACCAGTGCCACACGGAAATCACCTTTCAGCAGAATCATCAAGGCCTTCCGTCCTCCACCTACACGTTCTTCAATGTATTCCGTATGTCCCGGGAAATGGAACGCATCCGACTGGATGGTATGCTTGTTGATAGGAGCCGTCACCAGCACATCGAACAGGCCTTCCCGGTAATCGGCCAAAGCTCTTTCCAGGGCAGCCAGTGCCGCTTTACCAGCTTCGGGAGTCGGCTTGGTCAGTTCCACCTTCAACTCCTCTTCTATGCAGTTCACCACGTTCACTCTTCCGTCCTGCACCTCTTCGGCAGAATTTACAATGCTGAAACTGGTCTGTATTTCCATGGCCTTGCGGTGATACGCAGCAACCTTGGGAGAGCCGTACACCACCGGCGTACAAAGTTCCAGCATGGTGGGGTCAGAGAAAGTCTTCAATATCACTTCATAGCCTACCCCGTTTATATCTCCATGGGTGATTCCCACTCTAATTTTACGATTTTCCATATTTATTGCTTATTCTGTTCAGCTTCTTGTTTGATTTGTTCTTCCGAGATGGAATTGTCTACCGGAATTTCCGACACTTCTTTTTCTGAAGGAAGCTTCAGTGTGTACAACGCCGCGTTCAGCTTGCGAATCTGGTCACGTTTCAGCTTGCCCGGATTATAGACAAAACCTTCCACCACGATAACCTGTGCATTGTCACGGTCTACCCGCACATGCGATACGAACGGGCCTCCCATGGCATCGTTCTTCATTTCCCACAATCCGCGGGCCTCGAATGCATAGTCTCCCTTCACGGCAATGTTGCTCGTCTCAACAAACATGGAATCGGCTGTTTCCATGTACATGCCTTCACGCGCACCCGGCAGGTTGACTTTCATCACGGAGTCACGTTTATGAATGAAATACTCTTTGGTAAACGTATCGTGGTCACGGAACGGATAAGCATACATCACGAAGTTCAAGTCATTCAAGTTGCTCGAAGCCCACAGGAAATTCTCACCCTGCTTGTACGATTCCATTTCCACCGGCATCCAAATGTCGCAATCAAACATGCTCTGTACCTTGGTCGAAAGTGTTTCATTGTGTTTTTTCTCCAGCAACTTCACCTGACGGTTCATTTCGGCACGGGTAAAGAAGTCGATAATCACCTGACCGTTTTTCGAAACATAGTCTGCAAACTCCTTCTGGTTAGGTGCCTGAATGGTCATAATCATCTGCGGAGACGAATAAGCATCACGCGTATACTTGAATTTGGGCTGCGTATAGATGTCCTGAATATCTACAATAATGATGTTACGGAACAAACGTACCGAACGGTCAAAAAAGTCAGGCCGCACACGCGAAATACGGAAAGAGCGTTCAGCCTGAGGCAATCCCGGCACATCCGTATCCAGCACATGAAACAGTGCACTGTCCGGACTCATCCAGCATTTGTCATCGGCCACCACCATCACTTCATACGGGCGTCCGCTTGACACCGGAGTAATGATACTCTTCCCTCCGTTGCGGCAGGAAGCAAGCGACAGCACCACCAGGGCCATTCCAAGATAAAATGTCATTCGTTTCATGATGTTTCTTGTATTAAAAGGTTTCACTTTCTTTCTCTTTTTTCTCTGCCTGCTGCTGGGCGGTAGAAAGCATGCCGCAAGCCGCAAAGATATCTTCTCCGCGTGAAGCGCGAATGGTAGCAAACAAGCCATGCTGTGTCAGGTAATCACGGAAAGCTATCATCGACTCCATATCCGTTCCTTCCAAGTCCACGTTCGGGATGGCATGGAAGCGAATCAGGTTCATCCGGCAGTCCAGTCCACGGAGCAGTTTCACCAGTTCCTTGGCATAAATCAGGCTGTCGTTCACTCCCTTGAACACGATGTATTCAAAAGACAGACGGCGCTGCTTGCTGAAATCATACCGGCGAAGTATCTCCACCATCTCAATAATGGAAAAAGCCTTCTCTGCCGGCATCAATTCTCTGCGCTGGGAAGGGAAGGGAGAATGCAGACTGATGGCCAGATGGCAGTCACTTTCTTCCAGGAAACGTTCCAGTCCTTTCTGCAATCCTACGGTAGAAACCGTGATACGCTTCGGGCTCCATTTGTAGCCATAATCGGCAGTCAGGATTTCCAAGGCACGCAGCACTTCGTCCAGGTTGTCGAACGGTTCGCCCATGCCCATAAACACCACGTTGGTCAGCGTATCCCGTTCCGGCACCGAATAAATCTGATTCAGAATCTGGGCAGCTGTCAGGCTGGTCGTGTATCCCTGCTTTCCGGTCATACAGAATTTACAGTTCATCTTGCATCCCACCTGTGACGAAACGCACAAAGTAGCACGGTCGTCATCGGGAATATATACGGATTCTATATAATCACCTTCGGGCGTACAGAACAAGTATTTCACCGTTCCGTCTACCGAACGCATCTCATGCACCGGTGCACTGGATCCCACCTCGTAGTTCTCCATCAGCCGCTCACGGTTTTTGAGCGAAAGGTTTGTCATCTCTTCAATGGAGCCTACTTTCTTGTCGTACAGCCACGATGCAATCTGCCCGGCAGTAAATTTAGGCATTCCCAAATCCTGCACAATGGTTTTCAGTTCGTTCAGCGATTTCCCCAATAAAGGAGTTTTTGTCGTCATAATACTCTTATATTCTACACATTTAGCGTACAAAGTTAGGGAAAAAATAAGATATATTGCCTATCTTTGTACGTATAAATGTATTAAATATGAATAACCAAGTAACTTGCTTCCTTTTATATGGAAGTGATAACCAGCTGAATAAAACCATAAAAGGTCTGACAGAGAGTTCCCGAACAGACCAGATATTCCTACTAACTGACCATCCGGAGGACAAAGACATTCCCACAGAGAAATGCCACCTTCTTCCCTCTTTCTCCTTCCAGCATACCGAAGGCATCCGGCAGATGCTTGCCCTCACCCGCACTCCCTACCTCCTTGTTTATACCAAGCCCCATACATTAGATATGGGCTACATGGCACTGGAACGCATGTGCGACTATTTAGCCGCACCGGAATCGGGCATGGTCTATGCCGACCATTATCAGGTGACAGAGGGAGTACGAAAACCTCATCCGGTCATTGACTACCAGCCGGGAAGCGTGCGCGATGATTTTGACTTCGGCTCGGTGCTGCTCTTCAAGACGGCGGCCTTGCAGGAAGCGTTCGACACCATCACCCACCAGCCCGAATACCAGTATTCTGCCTTGTATGCCGTGCGACTGGCACTTTCACAGAAATACGAACTGACGCACATACGTGAGTTCCTTTACACCGAAATCGAAGAAGACACCCGCCTGTCGGGCGAAAAACAGTTTGACTACGTAGACCCGCGCAACCGGAGCGTACAACTGGAACGGGAAACGGCATTTACTTATTACCTGAAAAATATTCATGCCTTCCTGCCCCCTGTGGAGCGCGAAATCGATCTGTCGGAAGGTGAATTTGCATACGAGGCTTCGGTCATCATCCCCGTGCGCAACCGCATCCGCACCATTGCCGACGCCATTGAATCGGTACTGAAACTGGAAACAGACTTCCCGTTCAACCTGATTGTCATCGACAACCATTCTACCGACGGCACCACGGAGTGCATTGACCAATACGCCGGAAACGAAAAAGTGATTCATCTCATTCCCGAACGTGACGATTTGGGCATCGGCGGATGCTGGAACCTGGGTGTGCATCACCCTCTCTGCGGACGCTTTGTCGTGCAGCTCGACAGCGACGACCTGTACAGCAGTCCGTCTACCCTCCAGACCATTGTCGACAAGTTCCGCCGGGAGCGCTGCGCCATGGTTATCGGCTCTTACCGCATGACCAACTTCCAACTGGAGACACTGCCGCCGGGCGTTATCGACCACAAGGAATGGACCGATACCAACGGACACAACAACGCTCTCCGCATCAACGGACTGGGAGCCCCGCGTGCTTTCTTCACGCCGCTGCTGCGGAAAATCCGTGTACCGAACACCAGCTACGGCGAAGATTATGCGTTAGGACTGGCTTTCTCCCGGGAATACCGCATCGGACGTATCTACGACGTACTTTATTTATGCCGTCGCTGGGAAGGCAATTCCGACGCAGCCCTGAGTATTGAGAAGCAGAACCAGAACAACAGCTACAAGGACAGCTTGCGTACCCTGGAAATACGGAAACGCCAGGCCCTGCTCCGTCACCCTCTCTCATGGGAAGATGCAGCCCCTGCGGCTTCTGCCGAAACCTTCATCCGTCACCAGCTCGACACATGGCCACTGGCCCGCAAAAACCACAAAGCACTGGCGCATGTACAGACCCGTACACTTTCACTCGGTGCGAACGACATCACCGTGCAGTTCAATCCGGCACGCGCCGTTTCCACCTGTGCCAAAGTAGACAAGGCTTCCATCGCTGCCCGCCCCTGCTTCCTCTGTCTGAGCCACAAGCCGGAAGAGCAAGAGTCTGTCCGCATCCAGCTGGACGAACCTTTCAGCCTGCGACTGAATCCTTACCCCATTCTGCCGGGGCACCTCACCATCTCCACGGAAAGTCACCAGTGGCAAACATTGGCCGACAAGACTACGCGCCGGTTGCCCGAACGCCTGGTCGACTGGTTGGAGAAGAACTTTGCCAGCGGCTACACCGTATTCTACAACGGAGCCCAATGCGGCGCTTCTGCCCCCGACCACTTCCATTTCCAGGCCGTACGCCAGGAAGATGTACCTCTCATCCGCCAATGGGAAAGACTGATGAGCACAGCGGTAGAAAAAGGTTTCGAACCCCTCTCCGACGGCAAGTCCTGCATCGCCTACGACATCGAAGGATACTTCTGTCCGATACGGGCCTTCATCACTCAGGGAGGACTGGCCACTGGTGTACGGCTAATTGACAGCTACCTGCACAGCCTGCCCCTGCACGAAGGAGAAACCGAGCCACGCTACAACCTCTTTGCCTGGAATGACCCGCGCTACGGATTTGTCACCGTCTACATCCCGCGCACAGCCCATCGTCCGCAGTGCTACACTGCCGAAGGCGACGCACAGCTGATAGTCAGTCCCGGCGCCCTCGATATGGCCGGCATCCTTGTGACGGCCCGCGAAGAAGATTTTCAAAAACTGGACGCTGACACGCTCCGCCAAATCTACCACGAAGTAACACATTAAGCATCATGAAAGAACCTGAAATAAACGTGGGCATCGTCAATGCCCTTGAAATAGCCTTTACACTCAATGCCAAATTTCTGGCCAAAGGAGAAACCGTATCGGGCAAGCAACGTGTATCCTTCGACGAAGGAGGAATTTCCTGGAACGGTAACATGTACCGGGAACTGACCTTCACCCCGTTGGAGGACGATGCCTCCTTCTCACTCGAAGACGTAACCATCGGTATCAATTTCCACTGGGAACGTCAGGAAACACAAACCTTCCTCGGCACCCTGCGCCTGGTGGTAGACGAAGGAAAGATTACCGCCATCAACCAGGTGCCGGCAGAAGACTACCTGACCAGCGTCATCTCGTCCGAGATGAACGCCACCTCTTCCCTGGAGTTTCTGAAAGCCCATGCCGTCATCTCACGAAGCTGGCTTTTAGCACAGATTGAAAAGCGGAAGGCCCTTAGCAAACAGGGCAGCAACTTCTTTCCCTTCCTCAAGACTGAAACAGAATACATCCGCTGGTACGACCGCGAAGACCATACCATCTTCGACGTATGCGCCGACGACCATTGCCAGCGCTATCAGGGCATTACCCGTGCCTCCAACCAGAGTGTGGTGGAAGCCGTGAAGGAAACACGCGGCCAGGTGCTCATGCACAAGCATGCCATCTGCGACGCCCGTTTCTCGAAGTGCTGCGGCGGAGTGACCGAAGAGTTCAACTACTGCTGGGAAGACAAGCATTATCCTTACCTCAGTGCCGTGCGCGACTTGGACACGGATGCCCCCCTGCCCGACCTCACCCAAGAGGAAGAAGCCGAACGATGGATACGCCAGCGTCCGGAATCTTTCTGCCACACCACTGATCCGAAAATCCTTTCACAGATACTCAACAACTACGACCAGGAGACACACGATTTCTACCGCTGGAAGGTGAGATACACACAAGCCGAACTGGCCGAACTGATTGCCACGCATACCAAGAGTGATTACGGGGAGATACTCGACCTTATCCCCATGGAACGAGGAAAATCGGGACGTATCAGCCGGCTGAAGATTGTAGGAACCCTGAAAACAATGACCATCGGAAAGGAACTGGAAATACGCCGCACCCTCTCACCTACCCACCTGTTCAGTTCGGCATTCGTAGTCGACAAGGGACCGGAAGTGAACGGAGTACCCGAATGGTTCGAACTGACCGGTGCCGGATGGGGACACGGCGTGGGACTCTGTCAGATCGGTGCTGCCGTGATGGGCGAAAAAGGATATTCCTACGACCAGATTCTGCTGCATTACTACCGGGGAGCTGAAATCCGTAAGTTATACTAAAAACGAACGACTATGCGCACACGCTCTCCCTGGTACTGGGTACCTTCGCTCTACTTTGCCGAAGGACTTCCCTACGTAGCTGTGATGATTTTATCGCTGGTGATGTACAAACGAATGGGCATCTCGAACACGGAGGTGGCCCTCTACACCAGCTGGCTGAACCTGCCCTGGGTCATCAAGCCCCTGTGGAGCCCGTTTGTCGACCTGCTCCGCACCAAGCGGTGGTGGATTGTCACTACCCAGTTGCTGCTGGGTGCCGGACTGGCCGGCATTGCCTTCACCATCCCCACCAGCCATTTCTTCCAGACCACATTGGCGGTGTTCTGGCTCGTAGCCTTCAGTTCCGCCACCCACGATATTGCCGCCGACGGCTTCTACATGTTAGGCCTTACCCCGCATCAGCAAGCCTTCTTCGTGGGCATCCGCAGCACGTTCTACCGTTTTGCCACCATCGCCGGACAAGGACTGCTCATTATGCTGGCCGGCTGGCTGGAAGAAATGACCGGACGCACATCGTACGCCTGGAGCATCACCTTCTTCACGTTAGCAGGCTGCCTGCTGGCTCTGTGGCTCTACCATTCCTTCGTACTGCCCCGTCCTGACCAGGACTGCCCGTCGGTTGCCCGGCAAGGAGAAGCCCGGAGCATACTGACCGACTTCCTGCTCACCTTCCGTTCCTTCTTCCAGAAAGAACAGGCGCTTACCGCCATTCTGTTCATGCTGCTCTACCGCCTGCCCGAGGCACAGTTAGCCAAGATGGGCATTCCCTTCCTGCTCGACCCGGTGGAACAAGGAGGACTCGGAATGACCACGGCACAGATAGGCTTTGCCCAAGGAACGCTCGGCATTGTCGGTCTCACTTTGGGAGGTATCCTGGGAGGCATTGCCGTAGCACGCCACGGACTGCGCCGCTGGCTCTGGCCGATGGTATGGGCCATCTCTCTGCCCGACATTGTCTACGTGTACCTGAGTTACGCCCAGCCCGACAACTTAATCATCGTGAACAGCTGCATCTTTGTGGAACAGTTCGGCTACGGATTCGGTTTCACGGCCTACATGCTCTACCTTATTTATTTTGCCAACGGCACACACAAGACCTCGCACTATGCCATCTGTACCGCCTTCATGGCCTTGGGCATGATGCTGCCGGGCATGATAGCCGGCTGGATGCAAGAAACCCTAGGCTACCAGCTGTTCTTCATCTGGATTATGGTGTGCACACTGGCCACCTTCGGCGTTACCGCCCTGCTGAAAATCGACCCTGAATTCGGGAAGAAATAAAAAGAGACGTTTTGTCCGGCCTTTACTTTCCGGAAAGGAAGTGCCGGACAAAACGCATAAAATTCAATACCGTATCCGACTCCTGCCCCTGAGCCGATACAAAACAGAAATGTCGCTTGAATTGCAGGCCCTCAATGTCAATCACCTGAAAGTCTCCTTCCTTCAGTTCCCTCTCTAAGGCACAGATTGACACGATGCCCATACAGTTGCTGCACCGCAAGAACGACTTGATACCTTCCGTACTGCCTAAGTGCATCCGCACGTTCAGCGAAGAAAGCTTCAGTCCCTGCTCTGCCAATACCATCTCAATGGCATCCAGCGTGCCGGAACCCCGCTCACGAAGCACCAGCGGCACACTGACAAACTCCTCCAGTGTCAGTTCCTCCTTTCCGGCCCAGCGACCGCGCGGACAAACCACCGGCACCAGCTCATCGCACAAGAACGGGTCATAGCGCAGGCTGGGCAGACGGAACACTCCCTCCACCATACCCACGTCAATGGTATGCTCCTGCAAAGCCTTCTCCACATTGCGCGAATTGGTGTCCATCAATGACACACTCATCTTGGGATAACGCTCCGTGAAAGCAGCCAGCACAGGCGGAAGCACATACTGTGAGATTGTCGTACTTGCCCCTAACCGTAACTCTCCCGCATACTCATTGTTCAACTGGTGCATGTCGTACTCCAGCTTGCGGTAATCGTCCAAAATCCGTTCGCAGTGCTCCATCAGCAACTTTCCGGCCTCCGTGAGCGAAATGGAATTCCCCTTCCGGTCGAACAGACGCACTCCGTAGAGGCTCTCCAGCTCCCGCACATGCTTGGTCACTGCCGGCTGGCTCACAAACAGCTCCTGCGAAGCCTTGGTAAAACTAAGGTTTCGTGCCACACTATAGAACGCTTTCAAACGGAAATCAGACATACCTCCACAAAATTAAAGTTCCTCTGCCCGGATGCCCAACGACTGAAGAATGGCAAATCCCAACATTTCAAAAGAATATTCATAATCGTGTGCCGGAGGATTCATGCCGAACACCGTCACACCATCTTTTCCCTTTATCTTTGCCGCCAACCGCTCCACAGCTTCTCCATATTCCCCTTCATCGGGCACCAGCATGATTCGGCGTGCATCTTTCGATTCGGTCAGCAGTTGCAATGATTCCGTAAACAAGTCCTCCCGGCGAGCCATATCCGAAGGCTGGAAAGCATAAAGCGCAAACTCACCCAGACGACTCTGGAATGCCATGCCGTGAACTTCCTTTTCCAAATCGGAAGGAAGGCAGAAATTCATCCGGCTATGCCCCGCATCATACACAAAAATTACCTGTATCTCATTCTTTCCCGGCTCAATTCCGGCATCCAAAGCCAGACACTCCAGCAACACGGCCAGATCAGCCTTAGGCAGTTCACGCCCCACCAGCGGTGCAAAATGTGCCGCCATATCCTTCCCCACGCGGTCAAGGAAAGCTGCATCAATTAAAATTACATCAGAAGCAAAGGGTATTTTCTTTTCCATATTAGTTAATGTGTTTCTATTTATACTTGTTTC
>OGLM01003463.1_pt1 | contig 12793 bp, 18 predicted proteins | sample 1572531 | NCBI WGS metagenome assembly OGLM01 (sample SAMEA2581909, study PRJEB24529) | metagenome | biome: Human gut stool | place: China | collected 2011 | reverse complement strand
CTCTTGCCGAACATCTTACGACTGCTGCGTGTCATATCGTGATCGCCATGTACAATGAAGCCGTGACAGTTTGTGATGGTCGCCACCAGACGGCAGTTCGATTCAATACACCGCCACATCTTTTCCTTTGGCAACTGGTCATACGAATGCTCGGTAAGGAATCCCATTCTTGCTCGCCGGAAAAAATCAGGGGTAAGCTCGCGGTCTTTGATTTTGACAATCCGAATGATTTTGATGTCTTCATTCAGAACTACACCATAGAGGTCGCCAGCCATGGTTTCATAGATTTCACTGACGATCATACAGCTGCGCTCCTTTCCGCAATCAAGCTCTGAAACAGCCTGTGACCTGCCGCCCCCATATCTTCGGGATACAGAATCGGCTCACGACCATTGATTTCAGCGATGATTTCTGCACCCATAATGTCGAGCTCAGCAAGGAATGCGGTCATACTCAGCCCGCCGTAATCTTCCGGGTTGTACTCGTCAGCAAACGGCCAACCAGTTTCACAGGAATCCATTACGGCTTCGATACCTTCGTCACCGTGCAAATGGATCACGTTGATAAGATCATCGCGATAATAGACAAACACAAAGATATCCCCTGCATTGTCTTCGCAAAAGAAGTTGGAATACATCGCTGCGCCTCTCAGTCTCTCTCGTATGATTTCACGACGGTGTTCTTGTGTGTCAAGGTCATACGGGAAAGATTCGATTTGGCAATCCCCTTATCCAGCATACGAATCGTCTCGTATGCCTTGCGCGCCCCATCCTCACGAGAAAATTGGGACACCGTTTCGAGACCATCTTTGTATTGGATTGCGACAGTCCATTTAGTACCGTCATCCACGATACGTCCAGCAGTGGGGCGCTCCGGCTGCTGTGCCTGCTGCTCCTGCGCTGCCTGCTGTGCTTTTACGGCCTGCTCCTGCTTGCGCTGCTTTTCAGCCTCGGCGCGGAGACGCTTTTCTTCTGCATCAATCATGACGCCGATCTCTTTGACGTCATTCATGATTTCATTTGCAATATTTCTCGCAATTTTGCCAGCCTTTTCGCCAGCGAACTTGTCGGCAAGCCCATCATAAATCCACCATTTGTCCATAGCGGCTGCCTGTGCATAATTGAGAATCTTCAACTGAGTCATAATATTTACCTCTCTTTAATCGACATCACAATCAGAGAACAGCACGTCCTCGATATAGTCATCACTAAAATCATTCGGGGTTCCATTTGAATTGATAATAAGGGTTACACGATCACCTGGATTCACGGGGCAAAATAATCCGTTAAAGAACCAATCATCTTCGAACTCGTCCACAAACCAAACAGTGTTCTGGTCGGGATATGTTTTCATTGCAATCGCGCCAAGCACATAATAGCCAAACGGGCCCACGATTACATCATCATAAGGGCTTGCGATGGGATTCACAGCAATCACTTCATCGTCGAAGATATTATCTGGGGTTCCCGCGTCTGACATACTCATCTCGACGTACTGTCCAACGACATAGTCATAAACGCCAGCGGTAAAGCCCCACAACTCGCCAGCATCATCGAGCACTTGGTACTCGCCGGCGCTTTCACTCCAAATCGTACCGGACTGGATATAAGTCGTGGGCTCTGCCGCCTTGACGGGGATTGTGAAGATTGTGACTGCGAGCATGACGCTTGCGATAACGACCGCCATACCTCGAACGGATTCCGAAATTGATTTCATGATGATACTTCCTTTCTGTGTGCACTGGTGAGACGCTGTTAATGTGTGTGCCGCTGGTAGGAGCGCCGCTGATGAAATAGCTCTTTGATTGCGAGCTGAATCGATACGGCGAATGCGATACCAACAATGATGCCGCAAAAGAAAATGGTCTGAGAACTGAAGTAGTCCATAATAACACTCCTTTCGATTAGCACGACGTGGGCGTTGCGCACCGCTCACATACGAGCTGAGATTCAAACCAACGCTCACATGCTTCACGGTCTTTCAGCGGAAAACGGTCAACAACAGTGCCGTCTTCTGCATGGATTTCGATACCAATGTGACCATCAGTGTCGAGGAGATACTGTTCGGCGTACCAGTCGCCAATATCCATTTCCATATCGCTGTGCTCCTTTCGTTATGCCCAGCACTTGGCATGGCTTTCATAGTGAACGCCCGCCTCTTCAAGGGCTTCCTGATAGATTTCCGCCAACTCGACATTGCCGAACATGATTGCAACATCGAGGGCGGATTCGATTGCGATGATTGCCATGACTTACACATCTTTAGCAAGGGCGGCTCAAGCTCTTGCATCCGATAACATGGCCAGCTTCATCACGAACTTGTCGCCCGGGAATGCGAAGATCCTTGCGGTTCTTGCACGCATTTGCCACGAGAGCAGACACGACCAGAATTGTTTCGGGCTCTTCTGCTGGAAGTCCTTCGACATCACCATACACAGTGATTTCATCAGGGACACCGTCAACAGTGGCCGCTACCGTGTAAGAGGTAGCCACACGAGGCAGAATACCGCTTGCAGAAATGGTGCGAATGATGTCACCGTTATCGGCAACAAAAGAAATCTCATGAGGTGTGCAATTGATAATTTTCATTTTCTTGTCCTTTCGTGTGTGTGTGTAAATGCCCGTTGATGGGCGTCTGGTAGCGGTATACTATCTTCCCCGTGACCGCCAATCGCACGGTATAAGAAAAGAGGTAAAAGAAAACGCCGCTTCTTACGAATGCGAACGCATTGCCTGAAGCGACGTTTGGTTGGTTATTAAATTTGGGCGGTTTTGTGTCATGCCCAGGACGTGAAGCATCAAAGTTCTTCGATTTCAACTCGAACAACCGTTTGATTTTCGCCATAGTTTAACTTCATAGCGTATAAAGTCAAATCGCGGAACTCTTCTGCTTCTTTTTTCGTAGCAAAATTATTTGTAGTGAGAATTTTTGGTTTGTCTCTAAGATGACTAATGGTTTTTACTACGAATTTATTTTCAGCCATAAATTTGCCCCCTTTTGCTGAATTATGGAAGATTATTAAGGGCAAATCTATGCAGAAAACTATATTAACGTTTTCCGCTCTTAACTGGGAATTGAGGATTGAGTGGACGGTAGCCGTCGGTCGTATTGCCGTCCATATACTGAGCCATTTTGTTGTCCATGAACTTGATTTTCCCATTCATGTCAATCTGACCGCCGTAGATTTCTTGGCTTGCAATTTGATATTCATGTGAAAAAACAATCGGAGAATTGCCAGCACTACGACCAATGCCTTTGCCTTTGAACCGACGAATACAAGATTTGCAATTGTCAGAAAACGCATGGTTATACATTACATTTTCACAACGCTTTGCGGATTCAGCTCGTTTTTCAGACTTGGATTTGATTTTCCAAACCTGAATTTGATGCTGATGGATTGCTTCGAGAAGAAACGTACTAATTTTGGTGGGACAAATTCGCACCCACTTAGAACCATCGTTCAGGATCACCATGGACGGATATACACCAACTGCTGTCGCATATGGCTTAGTGATGAAATGAACACCACCGAACGAACCATAAAGTTCATTCAGGTTTACAACGTTACCACAAAACAGCGTGGGCATTTTCGCTTGAATAACCCATGCCTTCTGCGAATTGTTTCTGTAATTCGTTTTCATTGCGCATTTACCTCTCTCTTTTTTCAGGCTCTTGGTTTAAAGCCCCTGCGCCACGTCAAGGCGTCCTGATTACAGGGGTGAGCGGGCATTTTCGGTTGCCATACCTTTCTCATACATGCAAGGCTACGCTCATAAACTTGCATGTAACCAGGGCCATTTATATATTTTGCACTTGCCTTTTCAGCCCTTTGGTAGTGCAGGACTTAGGTGGAATGCTATGGTTTGTCCCTGCGTATTCCCGCATATAATGGTATTGTCCATTATTTCATAGCATTGTGCGGATACAAGCAGTTTAACGTCATGCTCAGGACACTAGATATTATTTTTGATTTCATCGCTGTGCGGCTCCTTTCTTACTGTTGCACTTCTTTAACACCGTTGAATGCCCGACGGATAAGGCGGTTGCCTTTGTAAAGCATAACCGTGCGTTTGTTTTTAACACGTTGCTCAAAAAAATTGAACACAGCATCCTCCCCATGGAATCTTCCGACCCATGCCTGCTCGTAGTCGTATAAAACGACAACAGTGAAATTCCAGTTCTCTGGTGTCACACTTGGGCCGATTGCATCAACATATTGCTGGTTTGCTTCTGCTTTGTGACACCATGGGGTAATAGACTTGTCTGCACGAGTGATACTGCTAACTTTTTGGGCCTTGACAGCGGGCTTGCTCTCAGGACGAGAGTACATGATGTACCCATCTCTTGCGTTCTCAACGTACTTGACAGGCAGACCGGCGCTCAACATCTTGAACACCGTCTCGTCGTCCACATCGGAAAGGCTTTCTCCGCTCTCCATAGCGACATTGTACACAGGGCGAGGGATGACCTCGACGTCTGCTCCAGAGAACCCCACAGAATCTTTCCGGTTTCGGCGTTGATAACGGCAGACACCAACTGAGGCATATCACAGGCATGAAAAGCGGTCTCCATGTCCGTGGTATCGAGGGTCAGACCGTACTCATTGAATACGATAGTAAACAGCATAGCAATAACCTCTTTTCTGAGTGTACAAAATGCGCCACACTCTAAAACGCTACGCATACTGCGTTGGAAAGGGGCCGCTTTGAACGGTGCGACCCCGAAAGGGTATCCGGTTACTGCGTGTTACTGCTTGTCTTCGGCCTTAGCCTCTTCGGCCTTCTTGGTGCGGCCATACAGCGCATCCAGAATAGCCTGCTTCTCTTCCTGAGTTGCGTGGCTCTTGTTGACGAGGGTGACGACCGCCACAATGTCGATACTATGGGCTTCGTAGTCGGCCACCTTCTTTTCCAGCTGAGCAATCTTGTCGTCTTTTTCTTTGGCTTCGTCAGCAGCTTTCTTTTCTTCCGCAGCTTTTTCTGCGGCCTTTTTCTCGTTGGCTGCTTTAGTGTCAGCAGCTTTCTTAGCCTTGGCGTCGTTGGCGGCCTTGCGTGCTTTCTTGAAGTCGTTGGCACTGATACGGGCAAGGGGCTGACCGTTCAAAATGCGGGCAGTCTCAAACACAAGGTAGTTCAGGAAGCAGTCAGAAATCTTGCTTGCATCACCGTTGGCGTCCGCTCTTGCGTCTGCGGACACTTCGCCCATCAACACAAGGTCGGGCACGGTTACACTGTACAGGGGACGACGTTTGCCGTCTTTCTTGTTGGGGTCACGAGAGCCCAGACCATAAAACCACATAGCCATGGACTTGCGTGCCTTTTCTTCGGCCGCTTTCAGTGCAGGAATATCTTCCTCAGCAGTGCCCTTGCTTTCACGGAGCATGACCATGGCGGCGACGTCAGAGTACACCGCATCAGAAATCTTCTTAATGCCCTCGACGGTAGTTGCGGAAACCTTGAAATCTTCCAAGGACTTTTTGGTGATTGCGGACACTTCCTGCTCAGGGTCGGCGATTGCGACGATAAGGGTTGCCAGCTCAGTAGTCTTGACATTCTTAGCGTTAATCATAAATTTTTTCCTCTCTTGCTTATGTGTTGCTCAGCGTGGCCGTTTTACCACACTTGACACGGCACAAACTTGCGCTTGCACCGTCTCAAGTGCCCACAAGATTGTTGCACTTGTGGACACTGAAAAACTTTGCTTTTGTGCCCCAAAGAGGTAGTTTTAAGCCTTTTTTAGGGCAAAAGTGACTGCACAAATTGCGCCTGTACTATGCAAGGCATTTCAGCTGTTGACACTTTTCAGGCTTGCGATTGCACGTCCACCGCTAAAGGGTATAGCTAGGACTTTTGTGCAATGGCTACTTTTGTGCGTGCCAGCGCTTTTCCGACACTTGTCGGGCGGTATCTGGCACATCATCACAGTGCACCCTATTAAGGCGCACCTATGGCTTATTTATCCAGTCGGCCATAGTCGGCAAGGTATATACCATCCCCACGAAAGACGCTTGAATGGGGCACAAGACAAGTGCACACAAGTTGCAATGTCCGGTACCATCCCCGTAAGGGAGCGAAAACTTGAACAGAGTAACGAGTTTTTCGTAGCTTGCAGTACCATCCCCGTAAGGGGGCGAAAACTTGGAGTAGTGCGCGTAAATACTCTCAAGCTCTGTACCATCCCCGCAAGGGGGCAAAAAACTCCGCATCAAAAAAAGATGCGGAGTTTTTCTTTTGCAAACCTTAACTTCTTGTTTTCCGTGGGCTGTCCCTCTATGAACGGAACGATTGCAGCTGCTGTGATATTTTCTCTGCTGCGGCTTTTGCATGGCGACAAAATGTGTTATAATAAAGCCAATTCCAAGCATCTCTTACAAAATTAACAAATACGCTTTCCGTTTATTGTGCAATTCTTCCATAATTCATAAAGGAGATGGTATTTTGAACGTTCTCACCCTGCAGTCCACCTATGGCGGGCTGCTGCACGACACCGGCAAAGCGGTGTACCGTGCCGGTGGGCAGCGCGGCAGCCACAGTGAACAGGGCTACCAGTTTTTGCACGGCGTTTTGCCCGGTGCAGGCTGGGCACCGGCGCTGGACTGTGTGCGCTACCACCACGCCGCCGCGCTGCGCGGTGCAGCAAAGGCTCTGCCGGCCGATTCCTCGGCCTATATCGTTTATCTGGCAGATGATCTTTCTGCCGCCGCAGACCGCCGGGAGGTCGAAGGCGAAAGCAGTTCCTTCCGGCGGGATCTTCCGCTGGACTCGGTGTTCACCCACCTGAATGGTTCCCACCCCGGCTGGATGATGCCTGCGCAGCCGCAGGACGGCAGCCTGAAGCTGCCACGGCAGCAGCAGCCGCTTTCCGCTTCCGTCTATGCAGATGCCGTGCGCAAGTTGAAGGAGTGTCTGCCGGATCTGCAGCCGCAGCCGGAGTGGATCAACTCGCTGCTGGGTCTGCTGGAAACGCAGTTCAGCTGTTTTCCGTCCAGCACCTTTACCGGCGAAAGCCCGGATGTTTCTCTGTTTGACCACGCCAAGACCACCGCAGCCATTGCGGCGTGCATCAGCGAATATGTGCAGGCAAACAACATCACCGATCTGCGCAAAGCGCTTTTTGAGCAGGAGAAGGATTTTTGTCAGAAGGACGTTTTTCTGCTTTATACCGCCGATTTTTCCCGCATCCAGAAGTTTCTTTATACTGTCCATACCGAAAACGCTCTGCGCTCCCTGCGCAGCCGGTCGTTCTTTCTGGAGCTGCTCATGGAGCACTATCTGGACGAGCTTCTGGCCGGGTGCGGCGTGTCCCGCGCCAACTTGATCTACAGCGGCGGCGGGCACTGCTATGTGCTGCTGCCAAATACTGCCGCTGTGGCCGATACCCTGACCCGGTGGAACCGGCAGTTCAACCGCTGGCTGCAACAGCAGTTCGGCACCCAGCTGTTTCTGGCCAACGCATGGACGCCCTGCTCCGGCAACGACCTGACCAATACCCCGGCTGAAAAAAGCCCCTACAAAGAGCTGTTCCGCCGGGTGAACCGTCTGCTGGAGCAGCACAAATTCCACCGCTATACCGCAGAGGATCTGCGGCAGCTGAACAGTACCGCTACTTACCCGGATGGCCGGGAATGCAAGGTGTGTGGCACCAGTGCCAACCTGAAGGATGATCTCTGCCCTTGGTGCAAACTGTTTGTAGATCTTTCCATTAAGATCCAGAACACGCGCGTTCTGGTGGTAAGCCGTCAGCCCTCGGCTGCCGATGACTGCACGCTGCCTGCACTGGACGGCGGCAGCGAATATCTGTCCCTGACGGATCAGCTCTCTGCCCGCAAACGGCTGGCTTCCGGCGAGCCTGTCGCGCGTGTATATACCAAAAATGCACCATTCACCGGCCTTACTTACAGCACCAACCTGTATGTTGGCGATTACGCCGCCAGCAACAGCATGGAAGAACTGGCAGAGCAGTCCGAGGGCGTGCGCCGCATTGCGGTCTGCCGTATGGATGTGGACAACCTCGGGCACGCCTTCATCTCCGGTTTCGAGCAGGAAAACGAGAAAGACCCGGTCAAACGGATGCACTATGTTACCCTGTCCCGCACCTCGGCGTTCTCCCGGCAGATGTCGCTGTTTTTCAAGTGCTACATCAACGGCATTCTCGAAGGGCTGCAAGTGAGCATTGTTTATGCCGGCGGCGATGATGTGTTCCTTGTGGGCTCATGGAACGATGTTCTGGAAGCGGCACAGCGCATCCAGCGTAATTTCACTGCATTTTCCTGCGGAGCACTGACCCTCAGCGCAGGCATCGGCATCTTTGATGACCATTACCCCATCCGGCTTTCCGCTGAGGAAACTGCCGCGCTGGAAGAAGCCGCCAAGCATCTGCCCGGCAAAAATGCAGTGGCACTGTTCACGCCGGAGCGCAAAGCGGTCCGGGATGCAAAGGGTAATCTGCTGGTGCAGCCGGAGCAGGGACATATCTATGCGTGGGATACGTTTCGCACAAAGGTCCTGACCGAAAAGGTCGGCTGCCTGCAAAGCTTCTTCGGCAAGGATAACGCCGAGCATGGAAACGCCATGCTCTACAATCTTCTGGCACTGCTGCGGGAAGCAGAAAACGACCGCATCAACCTCGCGCGGTATGCTTACCTGCTGGCGCGGCTTTCCCCAAAAAAGAATGCACCAGATTATAAACTTTACGAGCAATTCTCTCACAGCATGATGGATTGGGCCTTAGATGCCGTACAGCGTCACCAGCTCATCACCGCAATTTATATTTATGTCTATCAGAACAGAAAGGGTGGCGACACAGATGGCAGGATGGAATGATAATGGCCGCAGCTATGGCGGCGGTGGCTATAACAACAGCCGGAGCGGATATAGCAACAGCTACAACGGAAACCGCAGCGGTTCCGGCAGCTATAACAACCGCAGCAGCTATGGGCAGCAGAAAGAGCTGCCGCCGGAGATCACGCCGAAAAAGGTGCCGGAAGATTATGTAGACGAAGCTGAGCGTATTATGCGCAGCCTCATGAGCGGCGGCAAGACCGTGACCACCAGCAAGATCCGCAACCTGTTGAGCCTTGTGACGGATATCTATAACGAGGAAAACATCCGTACCGAGGAAAAGCTGCGGCCAGAAAGCGTGGTCAAGCTCAACCTGATGCGGGTCCGGGTGGCTTATGAGTGCGGGCGCGATGATACCGTAAAAAGCTTTGTGGCGCAGACGAACCTGCTGGAATACCTCAAGGGCATTTCCACCGACCGTGCGGACCTGATCCGCTTTGCACACTACATGGAAGCGCTGGTCGCTTTCCACCGCTACTTCGGCGGCAAGGAGGGGTAATTATGTATGGAAAAATTCTGATCCGGTGCGATCTGGAAGTGCGCACCGGTATGCACATCGGCGGTTCCTCTGCCTTTTCTGCCATTGGTGCTGTGGACAGCCCGGTGGTGCGTGACCCCTATACCGGTTATCCCATCGTACCCGGCAGCAGTCTGAAAGGCAAACTGCGCACCCTGCTGGCCCGCAGCACCTGTCAGGATATCGAACACATGCCTGCTTTCGACAAGGACGACGAGCGCATTCTGCGCCTGTTCGGTTCCTCGGAGCCGGTGCGCCGTTCCCGCCTGCAGTTTGCGGATGCCTTTTTGTCCAATGCAAAAGAGCTTTCCAATGTGGGTGTGACCGAGGTCAAGACCGAAAACGCAATTTCCCGTGCCAACTCTGTGGCCAATCCTCGCCAGATCGAACGTGTGATCGCCGGTGCAAAGTTCGGTGTCAGCATCGTTTACGATGTAACCGACCCGGCACAGGTCGAGGAAGATCTTTCTCTTCTGGCCAAAGGCATGAAGCTGCTGCAGATGGATTATCTGGGCGGCCATGGTTCCCGCGGCAGCGGCCGTGTCAGCCTGAAAAACTTTGCGCTGGAAGGCTATGGCGCGCAGGCGGATCTCAGCCGCCTGAAATCCCTCTTTGATGAGGTGGATAGTTATGAACTATTTTCTGTTTAAGCTTCAGTTTGACACAGCTGTTCATTTCGGAGGAGCCGACTCTGCATTGTCGCTTTATACCTCCGAAGAGACCCTGCGGGCAGATACCCTGTTTTCTGCCCTCTGCCATGAGACACTCGTCCAGCACGGGGAAGAAGCCCTAGAACAGCTTTGTGCGCAGGTCCGGCAGGGAAAATTCCTGCTCAGCGATACAATGCCCTGGTATGGCGAAACGTTTTACCTGCCAAAACCCATTGCCGCGTCAGAATCCACTGAGGAAGTGGAAACCACCCTGCGCAAAAAGGTAAAAAAGCTAACCTGGATCCCTGTGTTGGAATTTGACCGCTACGCCAGAAGTCTGCATGAAGGTCATTTTACCCCTGACGAGCAACCGGAAAGCTTTGGCACCCACTATGAGCAGACCAAGGCAGCCGTTCCCATGCAGGGGGATACCATGCCGTATCAGGTTGGACTGTTTCGTTTTGCGCCGGACTGCGGACTGTATTTCATCTGCGGATTTACCGAAGATGGTCAGGATGAAGATCTGGAGTATCTGCTGGATTGGCTGGGCGCTACCGGCATCGGCGGTAAAGTCTTCTCCGCATACTATGGCGAGGATTTCGCCGTCGCCTCCGGCACCTCGATGTCTTCTCCGGCCGTCGCCGCCTCCATGGCGCTGCTGCGGCAGTATCTGAAGACGACCTCCATCCCGGAAGAGGACTATGCCAAGGTCGCCAACTGCCTGCTTATGAGCACGGCAACGCCGATCGTCGATGAAGCGAACGGCACCTATTACTTCGTCCGCCGTCAGGGTGCAGGCCTTGCCAACATCGGCAACGCCGTGAAGTCCGGCGCTTACATCGCCGTCGAGGGCACCGACAAGGCCAAGCTCGAGCTGGGCGACGATGCCGAGAAGACCGGCAAGTACGAGATGAAGTTCAGCGTCGTCAACTTCTCCAAGGAAGCCAAAACCTATGCGCTCAGCCTGCAGGGCCTCGGCCAGGCTGCAGAGGGCGGCCTCGTCAAGGGCGGCAAGGTCACCTATCTCACGCAGAACTATGCAAAGAAGCTCGACGCGACCTATACCACCAGCCTGAACGGCAACGAGCTCACGGTTCCCGCCGGTGCGACTGCACAGGTCACCGTGACCCTGCAGCTGACCGACGCGCAGAAGGCGCGGGCACGGGACAACATCAACGCCCCGGCACCCTACACTGCCGGGGAGAACATCTCCATCAGCGGCAGCGTGATCGCTACCAAGGCGTTTCCTTGTAACCCTAACCTGCTGGACAACTGGTACTTTGGGAATCCCGTGAATCAGCGGGGACAGGCGGAGTATGCAGCCTCCAGTGGAGGCAACGTCTACGGTATCGACCGCTGGGCGGTGCAGTTCGACGGCACGAAGTACACTGTGGCGACCGCTACGCTGTCAAACATCTCTGGAGCAAACGTTGGCCAGATGAACTGCCTTATTCCCAACAACGAGGCGGCTCCGTTCGTAGGAAGGCAGATGACGCTTTCGCTGCTGGTAGACAATCCGGATGGAGTAGACGTGACGATGAATGTCCGTGACCGGACGCGCTGGAGCCATCTGCTGCCGCCAAAAACAGGCAGCGGCAGCCTGATCACAACGACGGGCATGTTCGGCACACTGAACGGCGGCGAGGACATACAGGTATCGTTCGCTGTCCCGCAGGGGAAAGCTGTCAGGCTCATCGCCGCCAAGCTGGAGTTGGGCTCTCAGCAGACGCTGGCCCATCAGGAAAACGGCGTATGGGTGCTGAACGAAATACCGAAGTTCGGAGAGCAGTTGGCGGCGTGCCAGCTGTACTATCAGGTTTATACAACGGCGGCGGCGCGTCCCGCCAAGGCGTTGGACTGCCGCCCCGTTATGCGGACAGACCCCGTGCAGAGTACGGTGAACGTGGGCGGTGCGACGCTGTACGCCAACAGCGCGGAGCTGTAAGGAGGTGACCGGATGGAAGTGTGGACGCAGGTGGCGGTGCCGCTGATCGTGGCGCTGCTGACCTCTACGGCGCTGTGGGGCGTGGTGAGCAAGGTGATCCTCAAGCGGATGGAGCTGACGGCCAAGCGCAGCAAGGCGGACGAGGCGGAGCGGAAGATGTTGGTGGGGCTGGCCCACGACCGCATCATCCACCTCGGCATGGTGTACATCGAGCGGGGTTACGTCACACAGGACGAGTACGAGAATTTACAGGTGTATCTCTACGAGCCGTATGAGGAGATGGGCGGCAACGGCAGCGCACGGCGGGTCATGGAGGAAGTGCGGAAGCTGCCCATTCGGTGAGGCATAAAATGGAACAGGCCGACAGGCCGGAAAGGAAGCATTATGAAGCTGAACAACAAGGTATACGACATTATGAAATGGCTGGTCATCATCGTTATGCCCGCCGTGGCCACGCTGTACGCGGCGCTGGCGGCGGTGTGGGCGTGGCCCTACGCAGACGAGGTGGTGACCACCATCACCGCCGTGGACACGTTCCTCGGCGCGGTGCTGTGCATCTCCACGGCACAGTATCACAAGGAGGTTGGCAACAATGGCTAAGCGGGTGTATCTGTCCCCCACCTACGCGGTGGGCGACACCACCGAGGCCATCCAGTGCGGACGCATTGCCGAGGCTTGCAAGGCCGCTTTGGAGCGCTCCGGCGTGGAGGTCATGCTGGGGCAGTACGACACCATGCAGAACCGTGTGGCCGAATCCAACCGCTTCAAGGCAGACCTGCACGTGCCCATCCACTCCAATGCCTGCAACGGCAAGGCAAGCGGTACGCATCTGTTCTGCTAC
>OGLM01003455.1_pt1 | contig 12814 bp, 6 predicted proteins | sample 1572531 | NCBI WGS metagenome assembly OGLM01 (sample SAMEA2581909, study PRJEB24529) | metagenome | biome: Human gut stool | place: China | collected 2011 | reverse complement strand
TTGATGGATGGTTCACTGGCCGTAAGCACTAAATAAAGAAGACCCCCTTTCGGAGCGGCAACTCCGTGAGGGGGTTTTCTTTTGCTTTGGTGAGAACAATGGAAACCATCATTCTTTCTTTCGTACTTTCATTATATGCGATTCCCCGCAAAAGTCAAGCGTTGCACAGAAAGTTTACAAGCGCATCAGCAGGCCCGGACAATAACTATAAGGCAGTATTCCCGGCCCTCGACGGTCTTATGGCAGACGCCGACACGCAGCTTGGTATTGACCGTGGGCGACACATCTTTATAGTACACCCCGACCAACGGCGCACCGCTGGAGAACCGCTCTACCTGCTGAAGGGCGCTCATCCCGGTGGAGTCGAAAGCAACAAAGCTCACGAAATTGCTCTGCGCGTAGGCTTTCAGGCTGTCTTGCAGGAAGCCTTCCAGCGTCTGACCGGCGTCTATGGGGAAGTTCCCGTCCAGCCAGATGATTCCCTCTGGGGTATTCTGGAACCAGTCCGGGGTGAACGCGGGCCGGATGGTGCGGGTCAGCGCGGGGACGCTGTAAGAGACTTCGACGTTTTGGGAGTTTCCCTTGAAGATGTCGGCGACGGCCTCCGCGACGAGCCTGTCCTCTTCTGTCCCGCTGGCACCGCCGGAACAGCCGGTGAGCAGGGCCAGCATCAGCACGCCCGCAAGGGCGAGGGCAAGGAGCTTTTTCAGTTTCATGGTCGTATCCTCCGTTCACTGTGGTGTTTTTGATACGTCCATTATAACCCGTCTCCCGCCGCAGCTGCAACGGCCATTCGCGCAGGTTTTGGGGCGATTCGCGCAGGTTTGGGGAAATACGGCTGCTCCGAGAGGGGCGGGGCATCTGACGAAGTGACAATTTTATGTCGTCACTTCGTTCAAAAATGCACTTACGCAAGGTGATGAAGTGACGCTTGTTGCGTAAGTGACTCACTTACGCAGATGCCCCATTTACGCAGGCTGCGTAAGTGGCATTTTATAACATATACACGTTATATATTTCCCACTTACGCATTTGTTTTACTACAGTAGGAAAGAACACTGTACCAGCTTCTTTCGCCACCATTTCGTGTGAGCTGCTTTTTGGTCACTTCACCGCTCATCACAAGGCTTCTATAAGCTCTATCGTAAGTACATTTACTACATTCAATCTCCTTCATCACCTCTGCCCTCAGCTGGGTGCTGGGCATACTCCCCAGCTTGCTCTCGGCCAGCACGTTGAGGATGGCCTGCGCGGTATCCTCTTTTGTCTGGGCGGTGCGGACGCGGCGCTCCTCCACGAAGTCGGCGTCCTTCTTGTCGGTGCGGCTGTCAAAGACGGCCACGGCTGTCTTCACGCCCTCCACCTGCGCCTGCTCGATGTGGAGCAGGGCTGTCCGGGCCGGGGCGGAGTAGCTGCTCTTCTCGTGGCTGAGGTAGAGCTTTTCGCTGTTCTTGTCGCGGCCCATCATGAGGACGCTGCGGGCGATGTCCCAGATGTCGGAGCTGTCGGCCAGACGGGCGCGGCCCGAGACGTTGGCGCGCTTGTTGGTGTGCATCGAGATGAGGGCCGCGCAGCCGTGCCTGGCGCAGAGGGCTTTGAGGGGCAGCAGGGCGCTGCGCATCTGGTTGCGGCTGGCCATCTCCACCCCCGCAGGCAGAAAGCTCTGCAGCGGGTCGATGATGACGAGGGCGGGCGCGGCCTTCCCCACGTACTTTGCAAAGCTCGTGTCCGGGATGCAGAGCGGGCTTCCGGTGCGGGCAAAGTAGGCGTCGCTGGTGACCACCATCACCCGGCTCATATCAGCCCCTGCCGCCGTCAGGCGGGCTTTGAGCACCTTGCCGGGGTCGTCCTCGCCGGAAAAAAGGAGGACGCTGCCGGTCTTCTCCGGCGGCTGGGGGAAGAAGCCGGAGGTCCGGCCCGCCGTGACATACGCAATGAGCTGGGCCTGCCAGATGCCCTTGCCGGTGCCGCCGTCGGCACCCAGAAGCGACACCTCTCCCATGGGCAGCAGCCCATCCACCAGCCAGCTCACGTTCTGGATGGGGACGTTCTCGAGGCAGTCGGGGGTGAAGTTGAAGGGCGCGGCGCGGCGGCGGTCCCGGAAGCGCGCCCGGGCCGCGTCGGCCTTTTCCCGGTAGGCGGCGTAGTCCTCGGCGATGCGGCTCTGGAACTCCTCCCGGCCCACCGCTTCCAGCTCGCTCTTGCCGTCGGCCAGCCAGCGCTCCATCCGGAAGGTCAGGCCCTGCCAGAAGCCCAGCTCCTTCGCCCTCGCCTCCACCAGCTCGGAGCGGCTGAGGACGTCCTCGGGGCGGTCCTGCCCGGCGAACCAGTAGGTCAGCCGGGAGAACAGCTCCTCTTCGGTGCGCACCGTGCCGAGGTAGGCCACGAAGTCGTCGTAGCTGCCCGGGGTGCGGTCGGTCATGTTTTTCTGCATAAAAACTCCTTTCGTTTGTGTTTGATGCATTGAGCATAGCACAAATGAAAGGAGCGGAACAGTACATACTTTTTTTGGGTTTTGAGGGGGGGTGAAAGTTCGTGTTTCTCGACAGTGCGTTAATTATTTGGTGCTTTTCGCGAAAAATCGAGGAAAGTCTCAGGTAGGGCTGCGACCGAATCTTTTTCTGTATCTTTTTGTCGAAAAGTGTGTTATAATTGATTTGCGGCCTTGCCCGCCCATTTTATTGGGAAGGGGGTGAGACAAATGCCTAGTATTACCACTTTTATGCTGTCCGTCGCAGCAAATGTAGCATCTTACTACATCTGCAAGTGGCTTGACGGATGGTTCACGGGCCGTAAGCACTAAAAAAGAAGACCCCCTTTCGGAGTTGCAGCTCCGGGAGGGGGTTTTCTTCTTGGTGAGTCAAATGACTAGCTTGATTACCACTTTTATTGTCTTTATTATATGCACTTTTTCCCAAAAAGTCAAGCGTTGCACAGAAAGTTTACAGAAACTGCCGCACGGCGGCTTTTCATTTTTTTCAGTCCTGCGTTTCTTTTCGGATGCCGAACAGCCTCCGGAGCAAGCCTCTCAGGCACTTGGGGCTTTTGAGAACGACCACCTGCATAGAGCCGACCACCTTTCGTCGCTTGATACGCCATTATAGGCGGTCTGCGCCCGGAATGTTCCGGTTCAGCTCAGGATCGGCCCGTCCGGCACCGTCTCCACCACCACCAGCGCGCCCTTTTGGGTGGAGATGGTGATGCAGTCGGAGCCCTCGGCATACTCGTTGCTGACGCCGAGGGGGTAGCCTGCGGTGAGGACGGCGTCGGTCAGCTCGTAGAAGGAGCCCCGCTCCCAGACCCCCTCTGCCCTGCCCTCCATCGGGAAGACCGAGAGGTAGAAATACCCGTCCCTCGGGTAGCGGCGGGTCTCGCCGGGCATCACGAAGGTGATGCGGCTGCGCTCGTCCAGAAGCGTGGCGCGGACGCCCCGCTGTTCGAGGCCGAGGCCGGTGCAGAGGTTGGCCAGCGTATGCTCGAGGCGTCTGCCGCCCAGTACACCCAGCAGCAGCGCCTCGTCGAAGCCCTTCTCGGAGGCCAGCTTTGCCGCGTACTCGGTGTCGGTGTCGTCCTTGACGTGGGGCAGGATGATGGTGTCGTCGCCCTCCTGCGCCGGGCAGGGCGCGGTGTCGAAGTCGCCCACGATGATGTCGGGGCGGCAGTGGAGCGGCCCACAGTTGCGGTAGCCCGCGTCGCAGGCAATGATGGTGTCGCCGGGCCGCAGGGCCGACGCCAGCGAGGCGCTGACCGGGCAGGCGGAAATGATAACACAGCGGGACATGGGATTCCTTCTTTCTGGGAAGTATGATAACACAGCGTCTTTTTCTGTATCTTTTTGTCGATGTTTATGATATACTGGTTCTGCGGTTCATCCCCGCTATCTTACGGGAGAGGGGGTGGAGATCTTGGCCTACCTAATGGCATTCTTGGTAGCGGTCGCGGCAGATGTTGTGGGACACATCATCTGCAAGTGGCTTGACCGTTACGACGATGACCGTAAGCCCAACTAAAAGAGAACCCCCTTTCGGAGCGGGCACTCCGGGAGGGGGTTTTCTCTTTCTTAGGATGGTCAACTTGACCTTTGGCATTCCTGACCTTAGTATACCCGATTCCCTGCAAAAGTCAAGCGCTGTGCAGAAAGTTTACAGGGCAGGACTCTGTCCAACCTCTCCGTCACGCCTGCGGCGTGCCACCTCCCCTAGCGAGGGGAGGCCTTGGCATTCCGTAAAGCTTCGCCTCTTCGCCAGAGGCTCCCCTACTAGGGGAGCTGTCGAGCGGCAGCGAGACTGAGAGGTTGTACGAAGACGAGCCTAACCTACAAACAAAGCAGGAGCCCCATCCATTCGGATGGAGCTCCTGCTTTTCTTATAACTTACTGCATATCCGTCTCAGAGATGGGGGTATCCAGCTCATCGGTGGGGGTGTCCGCCGTCTCAGGCTGTTTGCCCTTCTTCTCCTTGAGGGGCTTTTCGCCCTTGGGGCCGTGCTTCGACTTGATGCGCTTTGCCAGCAGAAGGAGCAGCACCAGCAGGGCTGCGCCGCCGGCGCAGAAGGCCCAGATGGGGAGCTTTGCAGGGACGAAAGCCACTTCGACCTCGGTGCCGGTAGTGGTGAAGGTGGTGTAGCTGCCGAAGCTGCCCGTCTCCAGCTTATGCCAGCTGCCGTCGGCCTGCTTGACGTAGACCTTGCCCTTGGCCTTGCCGGGGGTCAGATAACGGATCTGGTGGGTCTCATTGCCGTCATCGGTGAACTCCAGCAGCCACTGCTCTGTCACACCGTGGACATCGGCTGTGATGTCCTGCTGGGTGACCTGCACGGCGTTGGAACCGCCGAAGAAGCCGTCCACGAAGAAAACGGGACGTCCGTTCTCGCGGGTGACGCTGCTGCTCAGAGACGGGATGTAGGGCGTGTACTCCACATTGACCACGGTGTCGGTGTGGAGCTGGTCGAGGACGGGTGTGCTCCACTCGGCGTAGTATCCATTCTTCTGGGGGATCTCGGGGTAGTCGTCCAGCGTGAAGGACGCACCGTAGTCAAAGCTGATCTTCTTGATGATGTGGCCGTCGGCCTTGAAGGTCAGGGTCAGCTTGCGGAAGGAGTCCGGCACATTCTCCTGAGCCAGCAGGGTCTCATAGGTGACCGGCTCTGCCTGACCGACGCGGCTCAGGCGGTCGATGCCCTGCAGATCGTCGGAGACGAAAAGGTTGCCATAGAAGTCGCCGTCCTGTCCGCCGGAGACAGCACCCACGTACTGCTGGCCTTCCAGCACAGAGACGATGGCGCGGTTGTTGATGGCGATGAGGCTGCCGTCGGTGAGGTCGCTGTCGGTACCCTGACCGACGATGCCGCCGATGTACTTTTCACCGCTGAGGGCGCATTTTGCCCAGTTGCCGCGGAGCTTGGCGCTGGCCGCACCGGCAATGCCGCCCACCTGATTGACGCCGGTGACGTCGCCGTAGGACTCGCAGGCCGTCACAAGGCCCAGTTCCTCCTGGCCGACGATGCCGCCGACCATATCCTTCTTGGCGGTGATGCTGCCCTCGTTGATGTTGCCGGTGAGGACGGCGCTGACGGTATAGGAGGTGCGCAGCAGCGAGGTACCCTCGTCCTTGTTGTCCTCCTCGGGGTCCAGCAGGTTTTCGACGCCCATGGTACCGGCGATGCCGCCCACGTTCATGTCGGCGTCGATGGTGCCGCGGTTGATGCTGTTCTCAATTTTGCCGTCGGACTGGGAAGCGATGAGGTCTTCCGACTCATCCTCGTAGATGGTCTTGCTGCCCGGGTCGCTGATTTCTTCCACAGCATCCAGCATCAGGTTGGACACGACGCTGACCTGTGCGGTCACGGCGCGCATCTTGTCGGTCAGCTGGTTGCTGGCGGTGCGCATGGTGCTGTTGATGTCGTTCATCTTGTCGTTGATGGCGCTGACAGCATCAAAGAGGGAGTCCTTGGTGTTGGTCAGTTCTGCCGAGGGACGAGGCACCTTGATGGGGTCCTGCTGGTTGAGCCAGTGGAGGATGTCGCGGGTCTGGCCCATCATATCGGTCAGGCCGCCGAGGCCGGACTGCATCTGGCCCAGAGCCACGGAGGTATGCGCCAGCGTTGCACTGGTGAGGGCGGCGTCGGTCTTGAGCAGGTCGAGGGAGTCGCTCAGGTCATCCATGGCGTCGCTCAGCTTGTCGGAAGCATCGCTCAGCTGATCGAGACCATCCTTGATGCTGCCGCCGCCGTTATTGCCGACCCAGTCCTTGATGTTGTCCATGATGTCGTCGGTGATGCTGCCCATGCCGTCCAGCGCGTCAGAGGCTTTGGTCAGAGCCGCAGCCAGCTCGGGGTGGTCGGAGGCCGAGACGGACTTGGCAGCGCTGCCCACGATGCCGCCCATCTGGGTGGCAATGGTAGAGATGGTGCCGATGGCACTTGCGATTTGGGAAGTAGCACGGGCAATGTCACTGTCGTTGGACAGGAGGGACGCCGTGCGCAGCAGGCCCATGCCTGCGGTGACGGCCTTCATTGCCGGGGCCATGCCGCTGCCCAGCGTGAAGACGCTGGCCACAGAGTTGGCCACCTTCAGCAGCTCAATGCCGGTCTTGAGGTTCTTATCCGACTTCTTCTCGGCAGAGAGAGAGTCGTAGCCGGTCAGGATGGTGGAGATTGCCTGCGAGGCAGCGCTGTCATCGCCGGTATCGACAGACTCCAACAGCTGTTTGATACCCTCAGAGATAGCCGACATACCGTCACGGCCATCCTCGGCCGCGTCGCTCACCTTGCCCAGACCGTCGCTGGTCTTGCTGAGGGCGCTGGATGCCATCAGCATCTCAGCGGCCATCTCGCGCATGGCCCACTTGAGGTTTCCGGTGGCATCGGTCAGCTTGGTCATGGCATCTTCGCCGGTGTCCATGACGGGTTCGAGTTTGGTGAGGGTATCGGCCAGCAGGGTCGAGGCGCGGTCGATCTCGTCGGCCACCTCGTCGCCGTAGTCGCTGGCCTGATCGTCCAGCTGGCGTGCCGCTGCAATGGCGGTGTCCATCTGGCTGGTCATGGCGCTGAAGGAGTTGGAGATGCTGGTGGTGGAGTTCTCGACGACGCCGGTGGTGTCATCGACAAGGCCGCGCAGAACATCCAGCTCCGAACGGAGACGCTTGATGGTGTCCTTAGAGAGGTCGAGTTCGCGATAGGGTTCCGCCTGACCGGCGATGCCGCCCACGTCCTTGCGGCCCAGAATATGGCCCTGATTGACACAGCCGGATACGAGGCCGTCGGTGCGGCCCACAATGCCGCCCACGTTGTAGCCGATATGCTCGTAGCCGACAGTTCCGGTGTTGACGCTGGTCAGGATCATGCCGGAGGAGCGGCCTGCGATGCCGCCGGTGTCGGTGGCGACGTTGGTGACGGAATTGGTGGCGTCGTCATCGGCGGCGGCCATCTTTTTGTTGATCTGGTCCACCATCTTGGCGGTGAAGCCGTCGGTGTCGAGAGAGGCTTCCTGATATTCGGTGTTGATGCTGCCCACGTTGGTGCAGCCGGTGATGGCGCCGAGGTTGTAGCCTGCGATGCCGCCGGTGGAAGATTTGCCGGTAACGATGGCGCGGGCAGTGCTGTGGTCGATGGTGCCTTCGGACTCGTTGCGGCCCACGATGCCGCCCACCTCGCTGTCGCCGGTGACGACGCCGGTGAACTGGCAGTTGATGAGGGTACCGTGGTTGATGCCTACGATGCCGCCGGTGGTGGTGTCGGCAGAGTCAGAGACAGACACGATGCCCCGCACGCTCAGGGACTCGATGGAGCCCTGTTCCTCCACGATGCCGAAGAGGCCCGCCGGGGAATACTGGCCCGTAATGGTCAGGTCCGAGATGGTATGGCCATTGCCCTTGAACTGTCCGCTGAAGGACGGGATGGGCTCCCACAGCATCCCCTCGAGGGAGAGGTCTTTCTGTAGAATAACCGTCTTGCCCACCGACCACTGGTCGTAGGCACAGCTCTTGGCCAGCGAAAGCAGGTCCGAGACGCTGTTGATGTAAATGGTATCGCCGTCGTCAGACGCGAACACCGGCAGTGCGATGCTCAGCGCCAGCACAGCGGCCAGAAGCGCAGCCGTCAGGCGGCGCAGCAGATGGTTACTGGTCTTCATTCTGCACCTCCTGTTGTTTATTGTCGTCCAGTTCCTGAGAGACGTTGCCCGAGATGACGGTCAGCTGGACGTCGCCGTCCACGATGGCGTTCATCGTACCGGCCACAGAGCCGTGGATCTCGCCCTGCACGATGCCGTTGACGCGCATACGGCCATTGCCGCTGCTGCGGGCCACCAGCTTCGGCACAGCAAAGGAGGTACGGTCCACGATGCGGGTGCCGATGAGCAGGATCTGAGGCAGGACGAAGAGGACGAGGATGATGGAGATGATGGTGCCTCGGCCCAGACACTGGCCGATGCCCACGATGCAGGCGTCGGAAGTCATCTGGCCGATGAGGATGCCGGACACGGTCATGATGGTGCCGGAAGTCAGGATGGTCGGGAACGCGAAGTTGATGGTCTCTATCATGGCCTGCTTGTGCTCCATCTTATCCTTCAGCTCGTTGAAACGGGTGGCGATGACGATCGCGTAGTCGATGTTCGCGCCCATCTGGATGGAGCTGACGATGAGGTAGCCCATGAAGTAGAGGTTGGTCCCCATGAAATACGGGAACGAGAAGTTTATCCAGATAGCGCCCTGGATGACCACGATGAGCAGGATGGGCATACCGACGGACTGGAAGGTGAACAGCAGCACCAGCAGGACGATAAAGATGGACACGACGTTGACGACGACATTATCGATGGCGAAGGACTTCTGGAAATCGTACTCGTTGGTGGCGTCACCAGCCATGTAGAGCTCGCCGTCCGGGTAATACTTCCGGGCGATAGAGCGGATGGTGTCGGTGAACTCATAAGTAGTCTGGCCGGGTTCCAGAGAGGGGCTCAGGTAGATGAGGACGCGGTTGTAGTCGTCGCCCTGCAGTTGGGCCAGTGCGCTCTCCATCTGGTCGCGGGCGTCGTGGAGGTCGTCCAGGTCTTCCTGAGAGAGGGAGACGATGCCGGTGTCGGCCTCGTCGCAGACGTAGAGGAACATATCCACGAGCGGCACTTTATAGGAGGCGAAATTGCCGATGATCTGGCCGTACTCCTCGTTCTCGATGGCGTAGGCGGTGTAGATCATCTGGGCGGCCTCGTAGTCCAGATCGGCCATCTCGGAGAACTGGCGGGCGGTGAGCTCGTCTTCCAGCATATAGCCGTCCTGGGCCTCGATGTTGGACAGACCCTTGGTGGAGTCTATCTCATCGCAGCTTTCCAGCTCCTCCAGCATCTTTTTCTCGATGCTGTAATCGTCGTTCTTGGGGTAGACGAGTGCCACGAGGTTCGACTTGGTGAAGTTTTCTTCGATCATCTGGTCCGCGATGAGGGATTCGTTCATCTTCGGCACCTTGATGACATCGTAGCCGTAGGCGTAGGGACAAAGGTTCGAGAAGTGGTAACCGATGAGGATGACCACCAGGAAGATGACAGGGATGACCTTGCGGGTGTGCCATGCAAAGCGGCCCACGAAGGGGATCTCCGGCACGAAGTTCCTGTGCTTGGTCTTATCCATGTAGGGTCCGAAGAGCATCAGCAGGCCGGGCATGACCACGAACACCGAGAGCATCGCAAAGAGGATGGACTTGATGAGGCAGATGGCCATATCGGAGCCGATGCGGAACTGCATGAACAGCATAGCCACAAGGCCGCCGACGGTGGTCAGGGAGCTGGAGCTGATCTCGGGGATGCTCTTGCTCAGGGACTCGATGACGGCCTCCTTCAGAGGCATGGTCTGGTGTTCTTCCTTGAAGTGGTTGCAGAAGATGATAGCGTAGTCCAGCGACAGCGCCAGCTGCAGGATGTTCGTGACCGAGTTGGACACGAAGGAGATGGTGCCGAGCATGAAGTTTGTACCCATGTTCAGGATCATGCCCACCACGAAGGTGAGGATGAGGACAGGCACCTCGGCGTAGGTCTGGGACGTCAGGAGCAGGACGATGACGATGATGACGGCAACGTACACCATGATGACCCGTACCTCGGCATCAATGGTCTCCTGCTGGGTGTTACCCAGCGAGGTGGAGACGTAGATGTCGTAGTCGGCGAGGTATTCCTTCACCCGGTCGAGGGCCTCGAGGCACTGGTCATCGTCCTCGGGGTAGTCGAAGGTGATGGAGTAAAGGGCTGACACTGCGTCCTTATTATAATGGTCGGTCGTGTCGTCGTAGTCCAGCATCTGGACGCCCTTGAGCTCGGTGAGCCGGTCGGAAAGCTCATCGGCCTCAGCGGGCGTGATGTTGGCCACCATGACGTCGGCAGAGCCGTAGGTCGTGAACTGCTCGTCCATGATGTCAAGGCCCATGCGGGTCTCCGAGGTCTTGGGCAGGTAGGTGGTCATGTCGGTCTCGACCTTGACCCACCGCACCGAGAACACCGTGAAGATGGCAGCCAGAATGACAAACAGAAACACAAGGTTGCGGCGTTCCACGATCTGGCGCGCAAGCTTGTGCATGAAGTCTATCTGTGGTTTTTCGTGTTCGTTCAAAGCGTCCGTCCTCCTTTGTCGTGATTTTTTTGCAGTTTCATCCCCGGGGATGGGCTGCGCAGTCGTCTCATAAACAACCTCCGTCCGATAAACTACATTTGGTGATTTTGTTAAAATTCGAAGGGAAATATTTGTACAAATGATATAATAGAGCGCTGCCCATCAAAAAGCAAGCGACAAAACCACCCGAATGATAAAATTTGCTTGTTCTTAGCCAAGGCGCAGCTTGCCTTTTAACCTCTCCGTCACGGCTGACGCCGTGCCACCTCCCCTAACGAGGGGAGGCTTTGGCATTCCGCAAAGCTTTGCCTCCTCGCCAGAGGCTCCCCTACCAGGGGAGCTGTCTGCGAAGCAGACTGAGAGGTTGGACAAAGGACAGCCTGACCGCAAGCCACTGACTTTCGGCCATAGCGAAACAGGAGACGCTGTATGCCTGTACATAATCTGCCCTATGACCGCCGCTTAAATTCTCGTGCAAAGCATTTGCGCCACGAGATGACTCCGCAGGAGCGTAAGCTCTGGTTTGGTTTTCTGCGTGATTATCCGATAAAAATCTATAAACAGCGTGTGATAGAATTTTTTATCGTTGACTTTTATTGCGCAGAAGCGAAACTGGTCATTGAGTTGGACGGTTCTCAACACTATACAGAACAGGGACAGCTTTACGACCACGAACGAAGCTGTATCATTGAGCAGTATGGAATTGAGGTACTGCGGTTTTCCAACCGCGAAGTAAATCGGCAATTTGAAGCGGTTTGCGCTCAAATCGACCGCACGATTCAACAGCGTCTTAACACAGCAGAGTGATACGTTACATTTTACCATTGCCTATTACAAGCAATGAAACCAAGAACAGGTGGTATAAAATCATGAGAGAGATCCAGACCGCAGAAAACAAGACCCTCAAGCTGACCAATGTGGTCAGCCGCCGCATCCAGCCCGAAGAGTTCAACAATATGCAGATCGTGCTGACCCAGATGCACAACTTTATCAAGAGCAACGGCGCACAGCCCCTCGGCCCCCTCGTGCAGTGCATCAAACTGCCCGCCGGCCCCAACCCCCAGCCCGAAATCTATATGATGCAGCAGGCTACCCAGCTCATCCCCCGCATGGAGGCCGGCTACTCCATGGACGCTGTGCTCCGCGTGCGCAACTGCCTGTACGCCCACTACGTCGGACCCATGAGCCAGAGCGGCCTCGCCTCCCAGAAGCTGAACATCATGGCTTTTGAGCACGAGCTCGAGCTGACCGGCACTGTCTACACCATCTTTGTCAATCAGGATGATGACGAGGGCGTTGTGGATACCTTTATGGAGACAAAGTAATATGACGACGACCATCCGCGACATCAACGAGCTGCAGGACCGCCGCATCATGATGGAGAAAAAGCTGCCGCCTTTCGGCTACGCGCTCATTCTCCTGACGGCTGCCCTCATCCTCTTCCTCGTGGTGTGGAGCACCAAAAACTACCGCACCTACGTCAGTCAGTCCAGCGGCTCGGTGCAGGCCGCCAACAAGACCTACATCATGTCCAGCTACTCCGGCTCCATCACCGAGCTGAACATCGCCGAGGGTACCTACGTCAACGAGGGCGACCTCATCGCTCACATCAAGAGCACCGACCTCGATATGCAGCAGGACAGCATCCAGAGCCAGCTGGACATCTACAAAAAGCAGAAGAGCCAGTACGAGAAGCTGGTCAAGTCCATTCAGGACGACAAGAACTACTTCAGCGAGACGGACATCGACGACCAGCCCTACTACTACCAGTATGAGACTTACAAAAGTCAGGTGGCGCAAAAGGCTTTCGACGCCTCGCCCTATCAGGCCGCAGGCTACTCCGACGAGCAGATCAAGGCCCTGATGGAGCAGAACCAGAGCGAGGTGGAGGCCCTGTATTACTCCACCCTGCAGTCCATCTCCGCCAGCCTGACCAGCGTGCAGAGCAACATCGACAATCTGCAGAGCCAGCTGGACGCCCTGAGCACCGGCGCCAACGACTATTACATCTATGCCCCCACCTCCGGCGTCATCCACATGGACACGCCCTATAAGGTGGGCATGGTGCTCAGCGCCGGCACCCCGCTGGCCACCGTCGCCAGCGAGAACAGCGACCTCGAGGTGGTGGCTTACGTCACCCTCAGCGACAGGCCGCTGCTCCATGTGGGCGACCCCTGCAAGATCGCCATCACCGGCCTGTCGGAGTATTCCTACGGCAC
>OGLM01003454.1_pt1 | contig 12815 bp, 9 predicted proteins | sample 1572531 | NCBI WGS metagenome assembly OGLM01 (sample SAMEA2581909, study PRJEB24529) | metagenome | biome: Human gut stool | place: China | collected 2011 | reverse complement strand
GGCTGCGCCAGGCAAGATGCACGCGGATCTGATGCGTCCTGCCGGTTTCCAGCCGGATACGCACAAGCGCGCGCCCGTCCTTCACGCCAAGCACCCGGTACGAAAGCCGGGCAGACCGTGCGTCCGGGCCGGGGGTGTGCGTGACGAAGGTTTGCTTTTTCGCTGCGTCGCGCGTGAGAAGATCGGCCAGAACGCCCTCCGGCGCGTCCGGGATCCCCTCCAATACGGCGAGATAGTCCTTTTCAAATGTATGCGCCTGCACCTGCCGGGACAGGATGCTGTCAGCCATGCGCGACCGCGCGTAGACCATCACGCCGCCCACGGGCCGGTCGAGCCGGTGCACGACGCGCACGCAGCCGGTTTCGTCCTCTCCCAGCGCCCGGCGCAGCAGCTCCGGCATGCCGCCCGACTCGTCAGTGGACAAAACGCCCGCAGGCTTGAGACAGACGACGATTCGATTGTCGGTGTATAAAAGCTCCATTTGCGGTTCCTATGGCGGGTGATTTGTGAGGTGATGCACGGGCGCGTGCATCTATGCTCAAGTTATTATAGTATAGCACGCTTTCCCCGTTTCGTCACGCAGTTTTGCGCACGGGATAAAAAATGTCTTAAAAATTCTTAATTCTGCCCGGAAGCTTGCGGAAGTGTGATATAATAGCGCCACAAAAAGGAGGGAGCAGCCATGGAAGAGGCGATCCGCATTCTGGTGGTAGACGACGAGCCGGATATCCGGCGTATCTGCCGGATCTTGTTGGAGACGGGCGGTTATACCGTGTTGGAGGCCGCGACGGGCGCGGAGGCGGTCGAGCAGGTCCGGCAGCACCCGGAGCTTGATCTTATTTTAATGGATATCATGATGCCGGAGCTGGGCGGCTATGACGCGTGCAGCCGCATCCGGTCGTATTCCACAGCCCCGGTCCTGTTTCTGACCGCCAAGACGCAGGAGGGCGACAAGCGCCGCGCATATGATTCCGGCGGCGACGATTTTCTCGCCAAGCCGTTTTCCCACGCGGAGCTGATGATGAAGGTCGAGTCGCTGCTGCGGCGCTACCGGGTGTATAAGAGCAAATCGAGCGGGCGGACGCTCCGGCCCGGCATCGTGCTCGACGAGGAAAACCGCCGCGTACTGGTAAACGGCCAGCCGCTGGAGCTGACGGAGACGGAGTTTTCCATTCTCCACTGCCTGGCGGAGAACCGGGGCCGCGTCGTGCCGGTGCGCACGATCTATGAGACGGTCTGGCATGAGACATATATGCCGGCGTCAAACAATACCGTGATGGTGCATATTGTGAACCTGCGCAAGAAGCTGGAGGAGGATCCGGCCAACCCGCGCCTGATCCGCACCGTCTGGGGAAAGGGCTATCAGATTGACTGAAAAGAAGAGGCGATTTGTCTCGCTGAGCGTCAAGCCGCTGTTCGTGCTGCTGCTGGGGCTGGTGCTGGGCGTGTGCGTCTGCCTGCTGGCGGATTTTACGGGAGAGCAGATCATCGAGCGCCAGTATATGAGCGAGAAGGCCATTTTGAAGCGCACGAACAGGGCTGCGCAGGAGTTCCAGTCCTTTGTGCGGCAGAACAGCATCTCCACGCGCGACACGGATATGCTGGCCCGCTGGGGCGAGTCGAGAAAAAACTATTATATCATGCTCTACCACGACCAGCGGCAGATCCTCGAGATCGGCTGGTGGGGCGCGGACACCGCGGCAGTCGATGCGTATTCGCTCAAGGAGCAGACGGCCAGCGTCGTCTATCCCATCGTGTTCCGCGACGGCACGTTTTACGCTGTGATCTACGACAACTCCGATTCCGGGCTCTACGATCTGTTGTGGATCGTTTCGCTGCTGCTGGGCTGCGCGGTTCTGGCGCTGACGCTGCTGGCGTATAACCGCCGCATCGCGCGCAGAGTCGTCGCTGTCTCGCAGGAGGTGCAGTCCATCGGCGCGGGCAATCTCTACTTGCAGCTGGAGCCGAAGGGCCGCGACGAGATCTCACAGCTGACAGCCAGCGTCGAGCAGATGCGCCTGTCGCTCCTGCGCAAGACCAGCGAGGAGCAGCGTGCCCTGCAGCAGAACAGCGACCTCATCACCGCCATGTCGCACGATATCCGCAATCCGCTCACGGCGCTGCTCGGCTACCTTGATCTGGCAAAAAACGGACAGTATCGATCGGAAGAAGAACTGCAAAGCTTTCTGGACGCTGCCTATGGCAAGGCCGAGCAGCTCAAGACGCTGACGGATGAGCTGTTCCGGTATTCGCTGCTGTTTGGATGCAAGGAGCTGCCCATGCAGATGGAAATCTATGACGCGCGGCTGCTTCTGGAGCAGCTGCTGGGTGAGAGCCGTGTCCAGCTGCAGCAGCAGGGCTTCACGGTGCAGCTGCTGCTGCCGCAGCAGGAGGTGCAGATCGAGGCTGACGTGATGTATCTGAAGCGGGTGCTCGACAATCTCTTCGACAACATCCGAAAGTACGCAGACCCGGCTAAGCCCGTTGCCATTGCGGCGCTGATCGAAGACGGTGCGCTGCATATCTGCCTGTCCAACAGCGTGAATCCCGCTTCCGGGCGCATCGAGTCCAACAAGATCGGCCTGCGCACCTGCGCAAAGATCATGGCGCAGATGGCCGGCGGCTTCAAGCGCTACACGGAAAACGGAAAATTTACCGCCGAGGTCATCCTGCCTATCCAGGCAGAGACAATGCCGTCGGAGTAAAGCGGCAGACTGTCAGATTTGCGCAGCACCCTGTAGGGGCCGATGCCTACATCGGCCCGGCAGAATGCACCAATTTTACGGGAATCTCCGGCGAATTCGCGGTTGCCCAACGGGTCGATGTGGGCATCGACCCCTACAATCGAATGCGCGGAAACCTACGAATTCGCCGACAATCCACTGCATTCCGCCGGGTGCAGGCAAAGTCAGTTCTTAAAAAAATATGAAAAATGCAACGCCGGGCTTTCTTTTGCGTCTTTGTTTTGGTATGATACAGACGGCAAGATAGGCCGCCTGTACTGTGCGTCAGCACAAGATATAGATTATGGACATTGGGCATGAAATGAAAAGGAGTATTACATGAAAACAAAACGGATTTTTGCGCTGCTGCTTGCGGCGCTGATGATCGTGGGCCTGTTCGCGGGCTGCTCGAAGGACGGGACGAAGGATCCCGGCAAGACCGATCCGGGCAATTCTCTGATCGACCAGACCAAGCCCTCCCAGACAACGGCAAAATACGCCTATAAGGCCGATTATTTCGACCTTGCCGTTCCGGACGGCGTGCAGTACGTCAACCAGATCTGCGCCGCCGGAACGACGCTCTATGCCTCGGTCGGCATACAGGGCGAGGAGATCGTCAACTCTGACCCCGTTACGGGCGAAACCTGGTCGTATTACAACACGCGGCTGTCCATGCTCACCATCGACCCCGATACAGGTACCTGCACGGAACTGACCAATCTGGATCTGCCGCAGGTGCCGGAGGGAGCGGAGGGCAGCGTCGACTGCTACAACATGATCGGCTCTGACGACGGCACGCTCTGGATGCTTGTAAACGTCTATGCGACGCAGTATGAGCTGCCCGACGATTTTGACCCCAACACGGACAGCAAGTGGAACTACCCCTCCACAGATATCGGCGGCTCGTATCTGATGCACATCGCTGCCGACGGCAGCACGATTGCAAGCATCGATCTTTCCGATACGAATGCAGATGACACCGAGGACGGCATGAGCAGCAATCTTTCGTCGTTTGCTGTCGACGCCGCCGGCAATCTCTACGTCAGCGACTATAATAATATTTACGTCCTCGATGCAGAGGGCAACGTGCAGTTCAAGCTCGACGGCAGCCAGTATAACGGTAGTCTGAACCGGCTGAACGCACAGCAGGTTGGCGTTATGTGGTACAACTACACGGACGACGTGAACGCTGCCGATGAAAACGGCCAGTACTTCGTCCCCATCGATCTGGAAACGAAGGACTGGGGCGAGAAGGTCAAGCTGCCGTCCAACGTGTGGAGCATCTTCCCGGGCGACGATGCCTATGACTTCTACTATGCCTACAATAATAACATCTATGGCTATGCCGCCAAAACGGACACGAAGGATAAGCTCGTCGACTGGCTGGCCTGCGACGTTGACACCAACAATATGTCGGGCTATGCCATGCTCTCCGACAGCCGCGTGGCCGCCCTCATGCAGGACTGGAACACCGACCCCACGACCTATCAGCTGATCGTCCTGCACCGTGTGGACGCGTCTGAGATCAAGGAAAAGAAGGTTCTGACGCTCGCGTGCATGTATCTCGACTGGAACCTGCGCAGCATGATCGTCGAATACAACAAGACGAACGACGAGTACCGCATCAATGTCGTCGACTACAGCGAGTACGCGACCGACGACGACTATAACGCCGGCGTCACCAAGCTCACCACCGAGATCATCAGCGGCAGCGTGCCGGATATCTTCCTGACCAGCAACCTGCCGATTGATAAGTACGCCGCCAAGGGCGTCGTCGCCGACCTCAATACCTTCATGGACGGCGGAAACGGCCTGAGCCGTGACTATTTTGTCCCACAGGTCATGAGTGCGCTGGAAAAGGACGGCAAGCTCTATGAGCTGCCCACCAGCTTCTCCGTGCAGACGGCCTACGCGCTGTCTTCCATCGCGAGCCAGTATGACACATGGAACGTCGCTGCCGTGCAGGACGCCATGACACAGCTGCAGGAGGGCGCGACGGTCTTCTCCAACGGCTGGACGAAGAACACGGCTCTGTCGAACTGCCTGTCCCGCAACCTGTCTGCTTTCGTCGACTGGACGACGGGCAAGTGCGAGTTTGACTCCGAAGCGTTCCAGCAGCTGCTGGCCTTCTGCAATTCCTTCCCGGCAGAAACCAGTGACGGTGACGGCGCGATTGCTTATGCCTCCTCCGCCGATATCGCCGTTGACGACGCGATGTGGGACTCCGACGCGACCCGCATCACGAACGGCAAGCAGCTCATGTCGACGATCGGGATGTACAGCTTTGACTCCTATATCTGGAACGTCTACGCGATCCGCGACAAGATCACCTTTACCGGATATCCGACCGAGGACGGCTCCGGCAGCTCGTTCGAGCTTCAGATGCCGATGGCCATTTCCTCCGTCACGAAATACCCCGACGCCGCGTGGGACTTCGTCTGCTCGATCATCAAAAAGATGAACACGATAGACGAGGACAATTACTATTACGGCTTCCCCATCAGTCAGGCCGCGTTTGACGCAGAAATGACCGACATCATGACCGAGCAGTACCAGCTGGACGAAAACGGCGAACAGGTCGACTGGGACGGCGACGGTGAGCCCGACAAGGCCATCCGGGGCAGCTATGAGACCATGGAAAACGGCGAAACGGTCTATAAGGATGTCTACGCGCTGACGCAGGAGGACATTGACCAGATCCTGGGCGTGATCAACAGCACGCGCAGCGTCTATGACTACGATCAGGAGATCCTCGACATCATCACCGATGAGGTCGCCGCCTACTTTGCCGGAGACAAGGATGTTCAGACCACTGCCAACATGATCCAGAGCCGCGTGAACCTGTATGTGCAGGAGCAGCGGTAAAACAACAATAAAAGTTCCCCCTTGCCGCGCCTTACGCGGCAAGGGGGAAGCAACTGCGAAACAGCTTTTGTAGGGGCCGATGCCCACATCGGCCCGTTGGGAAGCTGCGAATTAGCCGAAGGTTTCCGTTAAAAACAGTGCATTCTGCGCGGGCCGATGTGGGCATCGGCCCCTACAAACAAGTGCGTAAGTACATGCGGATTTCCCACCCAGAAACGAAAATGCCGATAAATCCCGATTGAGATTCAGTCGGGAGCTATGAGCATTTTCCAACGCAAAGGAGACACGAAAACGTGCAGAAGCTATCTCTCCGGTCGCGCGGGAAATATGAAACAAGACCGTCCGGGAAAGGGCTTTGGACGCGGATGAATAACAAAGTGCGCGATTTTCTCGCGTCGATGTGCTTCTCCGGGCCGAGCTTTCTCGGTATGCTGGCGTTTTATATCATCCCGTTCCTGATCGTCGTCTACTATTCCTTCACCGCGGGTCTGACCGACCACAGCTTCGCGGGTCTCAAAAACTATATCAACGTCTGGCAGAACGGCGCGTTCAAGATCGCGGTCAGGAATACGTTCACGTTCACCGGCCTTTCCGTGCCGCTGGCGGTTGTGCTGTCTTTGGGACTGGCGCTGATGCTCGAGGCGCGCATTCCGCTCAAGAGCGAGTTCCGCACGTTTTTCCTCAGCCCCATGATGGTGCCCATCGCGTCCATCATTCTGATCTGGCAGGTGCTGTTCCACTATAACGGCGTCGTGAACGAATTTCTCGCCGTGTTCGGCGCGGACAAGATCGACTGGCTGAAATCGGATTACTGCATGGTCGTCATTGTTGTGCTGTTTTTGTGGAAAAACCTCGGCTACAACATGATCCTGTTCATGGCCGCGCTCAGCAATATCCCGCGCGAGCTGCTCGAGGTCGCGGAGGTCGAGGGAGCGTCGGCGGCGTACCAGTTCTTCCACATCAAGCTCCGGTACCTGTCCCCGACGGTGCTGTTCGTGACGATCCTGTCCATCATCAACTCGTTCAAGGTCTTCCGGGAAATTTACCTGCTCACCGGCAATTACCCCTACGACGGGCTTTACATGATGCAGCATTTCATGAACAACATGTTCAACTCCGCCGACTACCAGCGCCTGTCCGCCGCGGCGGTGCTGCTGGCGATCGTCATCGTCATCCTCATCGCCCTTTTGTTCTTCGTGGAGAACATCTTCGGAAAGGACGTGGAGGGATGAGAAAGAAAAAACGGTATTTTTCCCGTGCGACGTGCTTTATTCTCTGCGCTGTCTTTGCACTCCTGTTTCTGCTGCCGACGGTTCTGACGATCACAAATTCATTCATGACCCAGAGCGAGATCACAGCCAGCTACGGGCAGGTCTTCGAGAATGCCAACGACGGCAAGAGTTATATCTCCAAGACCATCAACCTCAAATTCATCCCCGATAAGGTCAGCTTCACGCAGTATTTCACGGTCCTGCTCAAAAGCCCGGATTATCTGCTGAAATTCTGGAACTCGGTGATTTTAACCGCACCGATCGTCTTTGCACAGCTCATGGTCGCGTCCATTGCGGCCTACGGCTTCACGCGCTGGCGCGGTAAGGTGCGCGACAGTCTGTTTTTCTTCTATGTGATCCTGATGCTCATGCCGTATCAGGTCACGCTGGTGCCGAACTATCTGGTCAGTGACTGGCTGCACCTGCTCAATACCCGGTGGGCGATCTTCCTGCCCGGCGCGTTCGCGCCGTTCTCGGTGTTTCTGCTCACCAAATTCATGCGCCGCATCCCCATGGCCGTCATTGAATCGGCCAAGATCGACGGCGCGAACGAGTGGCACATCTTCTGGAACATCTGCCTGCCGCAGTGCCGGAGCGCCCTCTATTCCATTGCGATCCTTGTGTTCATCGACAACTGGAACATGGTCGAGCAGCCTCTGATCCTGCTCAACGACGTCGAAAAGCAGCCGCTTTCGATGTTCCTGTCCAGCATCAACGCCGGCGAGATCGGCATTGCCTTCGCCGCCGCTGTCATTTACATGATCCCCGGTCTGCTGCTGTTTTTGCACGGCGAGGCATATCTGGTGGAGGGTATCGCACATTCTGGCTCTGTGAAAGGATAAGGGAAAACGAGATATGGAAAACGGTGTAAGAAAACGCGAATGGGTCAAAACCGCGGCCATCATCCTGCTGGCCGTGCTGCTGGTGCTGACCTTTTTCTCAAAAACGATCATGAACGCCTCGCTGCCTGAGGTCGCCACGCAGCAGGTGTCCTCCGGCGCGATCAACGCCCGCATCCGCGGCCAGGGGACCGTCGAGGCCAGCGAGGTCTATAACGTCACGATCAAGCAGACCCGCAAGGTCTCCAGCGTGCTGGTCAAGACCGGCCAGGAGATCAACGTCGGCGATACCCTCTTCGTGCTGGAAGCGGAGGATTCGGATGAACTGAAGCAGGCCGAGACTGATCTGGAAACGCTGCAGCAGAATTACGACAAGAGCCTGATCGAAGCCGGAAACACGGCGGCGCAGGAAAACCGCGATGTGCAGAATGCACGCGATGCTTATAATGAAGCGCTTGCGATTTACCGTCAGTACAGCACCATGGACGCTTCGCAGCTTGCCACGCAGAAAGCGGCGGCCGAAGCGAAGCTGAAGGAACTTCAGACGGCGAAGACCACAGTCGACAATCAGATCACGAAGATCAAGGCCGAAAAAGAGTATACGGATGCACAGGCGGTCGTAACAGAGCAGGATGCAATTATAAAGACACAGCAAGCGGAAAAAGAAAAATTGCTGCAAACGTTAACAGATGTATATTCAGAGGTATCTAATGCAGAAGGTATCCGAAAAGAAATTGATAATCAAAAGATCGGGTATGTTTCAGAGCTGACACAGTGGGATAGTATTTTTTTGGATTTAGTAGAAAAATGCGATAAAGACTACAGAATAATTGATGAATGCTTCAAGGGCTATGTCCCCGGCTCACCTACGCCTGCGCTTCTTGCGAGAATTGGGTCAAGTAAAACAAGCGACAGTGACTATTACTCAGCATATGTTGCATTAATGGAATGCTACTACGGAGCATTAAATGGGAATGGAACTCGTAGAGGCGGATTGTACACTATGCAGAATGAACTGCAAGTCGCTGTGATCAATGATGAAATAAAAAAAGCGGAGAAGGCGAAAAGTACATCAGAAACTATTGTTTCCAATTATGAGCGCTCCATCGAATCTCTGGAAAACCAGAGCGAGGCGCTTGACACGCAGATCACCGATCAACAGACGGCAGTGGACAAACTCACCAGCGCGTCTTCCGCAGCTGAAACGGTCAAATCTACGAAAAAAACCCTTGAAGACCTGATTTTCAAACAGAATCTCGGCGATTCGTCCTCCATCGACATGGAGGCGTCCAAGAAGGCCATCGAGCGCAAGCAGGAGGAAGTTGCAAAGCTCCGCGAGAATGCCGACGAGCTGGAGGTCAAATCCAGCGTGTCTGGCACCATCGCGACCATCAACGCCTCCGCCGGTAAATCCATCGGCGGCGAGGAGCAGCCGCTTGCGACCATCAACGTGACCGACCGGGGCTTTACCGTCAAAATTGACGTCACGAGTGAGCAGGCCAAGAAGGTCAAGGTCGGCGATACCGCTGAACTCGTCAACTTCTGGGGCGGCGACGCGGTCGCGACGCTCGACCAGATCACGAATTCCCAGTCTTCGGGCAATCGCACCCTCGTCTTCACGCTCACGGGCGACATTCAGGCTGGGCAGAACGTTACGCTCTCCATCGGACAGAAAAGCTCGAATTACGACGCGCTCATTCCGCTCTCCGGCCTGCGCGAGGACTCCAACGGCAAATTCGTCTATGTCCTGCAGTCGAAGAATTCGCCGCTCGGCAGCCGTTATATCGCCACCCGCGTCACCGTGCAGGAGCTGGCCCGCGACGATAAGTCCGCCGCCGTCTCCGGCATCAGCCAGGGCGATTTCATCATCACGACCAGCAACAAGCCCGTGGAGGCCGGCAAGCAGGTGCGGCTTGCGGATAACGGATGAAGCAGCGCGGCCGGTTTGAACGGCGGCACAGGCTGCCGAGACTCCACGGAGGGAAGCTGGCCCTCCTGATCGCGTGCCTGATCCAGACGGCGCTATCGGTATTTTGCTTCGCCATGCTCGGCCATGTGCGCGGCATGCTCAAGACGCAGTCCGCCGCCGACGTCTGGCGCGGAGACAGCGAGGACCGCTTTGCGCAGATCTCCGCATTCCTGCCTACCACAGAGACGAAAACCCTTGACGATATCCGTTCGTTCCGCGCGACGCTTGAAAACGAGTTCGTCCAGAACTCCATGGAAGCGCCTGAGGGCGGCAGCCTCTACACCGACGCCTACAGCGGCCGGACGAGCCTGTCCGTCTCCGGCAAATCGCCCGGCAGCGTGACGGTCACGGCGGTCGGCGCAGGCGGGAACTATTTCCTGTTCCACCCGCTGACGCTCCTGTCCGGCGGCTATATCTCGGACGAGGATTACATGGCCGACCGCGTCGTGCTGGACGCGCAGACGGCGTTCAACCTCTTCGGCAGCAGCGACGTAGCCGGAATGGAGGTCACGATCAACGGGCGGACTTTCCCCATCGCGGGCGTGGTGCAGAGCGAGTCCGATTTTGCGACGAACGCCGCCCTTGCTGCCGGGAACGAAGCCTCGGGCGATACAAGCGGTTCGAGCACGTCCACAGCCATGATCTATATGAGTTACAGCGCACTGAACGCCATGGCGGAACTGCCCATCGACTGCTATGAGATCGTCCTGCCCGACCCCGTCTCGGGCTTTGCGAAAAAGCTTATGACGGAGAAATTCCCCATCGGCAGCGGCGCAATCGTCCAGAATACCGGACGCTTCTCCGTCTCCGGCCTTATTTCCGTGATCGGCGCGTTCGGAAAGCGCGCCATGACGACGAACGGTGTGATCTACCCCTATTGGGAAAACGCCGCGCGCATGGCGGAAAGCTACGCGGCGCTGTACCTGCTGCTGGGGACGCTGCTGGCCATCATGCCGGGCGTCTGCCTGACGATCGTGCTGGTGAAATTCGTTACGAGTGAAGTTCGCAAGGGCTATTATAAGGCCTCCCACGCCATCGAAGACCGTGTGGAGGAAAACAAACGCAAACACTATATCGCAGGCGGCATCTGAACACAAATCGCCCGGCTCTATCCAAAGAGCCGGGCGATTTTCAAAGCCTTCCCTGCAGGGCATCTGTTATTTAACCTGTCACCGCGTTCAGCCGGTATCCTACGCCCCAGACGGTTTGCAGGAGCTTGGGGGCTGCCGGATCGTCATGCTATCATATCCTTTGCAGACAGTATCGCATAAATCCCGCGTTATTTTGAAACAGATTTGAAACAAACGCGCTTTTTGCACACGCAGGACAACGGCTATACGATGCGATCTACTCCGCATACCAATCTGCCTGCGGGGTGATGGGCTGGGAGATATCGTAATAGGTCAGGCCAGTTTCGCCGATGACGGACAGCTGCACGGCGGTGATGCTGTCCAGTGCGCAGAGCGTGGCGGCAATGGAGCGCACAGCGTTTGCTGCCTGCTGCGCCGAGGTATCGCAGCCCATGAAATCGTCGGACAGCACGACGCTGGCCGAGCCATTCGTGACGGAAAGATCGAGCACCTGCGTCCGGTAGGGGATGGCCCGCGTCAGATTCACGGGAACCTCGCGGCTGACAAGCGCCTGAAGCGCAAGCAGCGGAAGCTGCTCCATGTCAGCGGTACGGACAACAGCATCGCGCGCGGCGAGCAGGCCATCTTTGTCGGGATAATACAGCCGCACGACATATTCCGGCTGGTCGGCAGATGTGTCGTACAGTAAAAACTGCTCTGCCGTATAAGTGACTTCCGTCTGCCGCTGCGTGCGCACGAGGCGCACGCGGTCTACGCCGTCCAGCTGGGTCAGCGTCAGCGTCAGACAGGCTGCCGCCAGCGACGCCGGAAGACCCTCCGGCGCGGTTTCGTCCAGAAGCAGCGTCAGCGTGCCGTCCTCGCAGGAATCAAAGGCGCAGCTGCTGCTGAGCCCGTCCGGGAGGGAGAAGCCTTCCCCGGCAGGCGCGGTCAGATATTGCTGCAGCACAGCGTCCGGGCGTTCGTCCGGCACAGACACGGGACGTGCGGCAAGCGCGCCGATCCCGGTATCCGCGCCTTCGCCGGTGCAGTAATAGAACTGAAGCTGCGGTTCATCGGTGCTGCGGGGATAGACCGGTGCGGAGCAGCTGCAGAGCATACTCGCCGCCAGCAGCACGGCAAGCAGGCGGAGCTTCTTTTTACGCATCCGGGTCGCCCTCCTCTCCGGAACCGAAGCTTGGGAACGTGACGGTAAAGCACGAGCCCTCGCCGACTGTGGAGCGGACTGTGATCGTGCCGAAATTCCGCCCGACCATCTCATGCACGATGGAAAGGCCGAGTCCCGCGCCGCCGGCCTGACGGCTGCGGGCCTTGTCGACGCGGTAGAAGCGGTTGAAAATAGAGTCCAGTGCGTTTTCGGGGATGCCGCTGCCGGTATCCTCCACATCGATGACAACGGTATCGTCCTCCTGCCGCACCCGGACATGGACGCTGCCGTTTTCCCGGTTATATTTGATGCCGTTTTCCACGAGATTGAACAGGATCTGATACGCATCGTCCTCAAAGGACAAAATCGTGCAGCCCTTTTCCACACTGGCCGTCAGCTTGACCGACTGCCGGTCGGCCAGCGGCACGAGCATCCGGAACACCCGGCGCACCGTTTCGCCCAGATCGACCACCTCATGCTCGCAAGTCGTCTGCGCGTCGGCCTTGCTGAGCGTCAGGAGCTTCTGCGTCATGCGGGTCAGGCGGTCTGACTCGTTTCCGATGTCGCTGACAAACTCCCGCATCGTGTCCGCGTCCATATCCAGCAGCGCGGCCGCCAGTGCCATGGAATACGCCTTGTCCACATAGCTTTTGTAAACCGTATCCCTTCCCTTATCCGGGAGCGTGATCGTATCCGGCAGCGTGAGATCCAGCGTCGGTTCCATGCCCGTGGTCGCCAGCACCAGCTTGCTCTGCGCGCCACAGGCACTCAGCGCCAGCAGCAGCGTCAGCACCGCCAGCAGCAGGCAGAGTCGTTTTCTTCGCGTCATGTTCGGTCGCTCCTTTCTGAAGATCGTGCAAATTTCATTTCGCTTCCAGCTCCAGAATAACGCCTGTGAATGTATTTGTCAATC
>OGLM01003450.1_pt1 | contig 12826 bp, 10 predicted proteins | sample 1572531 | NCBI WGS metagenome assembly OGLM01 (sample SAMEA2581909, study PRJEB24529) | metagenome | biome: Human gut stool | place: China | collected 2011 | reverse complement strand
GCGAGCTATTTAAGGAATCCCATGACGAAGCAGTGCATAAAATTTCTTATGAAAGCAGACTCTGTGAATTAATCAGTGCTTCCTTAATGCCCCGGTATATAACCGGGAAGATATGCCGTAAGGAAACTCATTTTGTCAGCCCTTCCGGTATATGGAAACTATTTATATAAAGGCCTGCTTTTACTTATATTGGGCGAGATGCCCGCGTACCCATGAACGCATACAGGAGGAAACATGTACGACACTTTTAAAGAATTGGGAATTGCACCGGAAATACTGAAGGCAGTGGAGGATATGGGATTTGAAGAACCAAGCCCCATCCAGAAAGCAGCCATTCCGATTGCTATGACCGGAAAGGATCTCATCGGCCAGGCCCAGACCGGCACCGGCAAAACAGCGGCTTTCGGCATTCCCATCCTGGAAAGGATTGACACATCCAAGCCGGGACCCCAGGCTGTTGTTCTTTCGCCAACCCGTGAACTGGCTATCCAGTCTGCGGAAGAAATCAATCATCTGGCCCAGTACCTTCCTATCCACGCCCTTCCTATTTATGGCGGGCAGGATATTGAAAGGCAGTTCAAAGCTCTCCGGAAGCATCCAAACATCATTGTGGCTACGCCGGGCCGTCTCATGGACCATATGAAGAGAGGCACCATTGACCTGTCCCATGTACAGGTTCTTGTGCTGGATGAAGGGGACGAAATGGTGGATATGGGATTCATCGATGATATCCGCAACATTCTTGCAGGTATTCCGGAGGAAAGACAGACCATGTTCTTCTCTGCCACCATGCCGGAACCCATCCGTCAGCTGGCTGAAACATTTCTGAAGGAACCGGAACTGGTGAAAATCAAGGCAGCCACTGTAACCATTGACCTCATCGAACAGGAATACATCGAACTTCCGGACCGCCAGAAATTTGACGCTCTCTGCCGCCTGCTGGATATGCAGGACCCGGAACTGGCCATCGTCTTCGTCCGCACCAAGAGAAGATGCGACGAAGTGACGGAAGCCCTGAAAAAGAGGGGCTACATGGCAGAAGGCCTTCACGGCGACCTTTCCCAGCAGAAGCGTGACACCGTGGTACGCCAGTTCAAGGAAGGCACCATCGATATCCTGGTGGCCACCGACGTGGCAGCCAGGGGCCTTGATATTTCCGGCGTCACCCACGTATATAACTTCGATATGCCCCAGGACCCGGAAATCTACGTACACCGCGTAGGACGTACCGGCCGCGCCGGCAAGACGGGCCTGGCAGTGACCTTCGTCATTTCCAGGGAAATGGGACAGCTCCGTGATATTGAAAGAGTCATCCGCCGCCGCATCAAGAGACGGTCCGTGCCTACCCTTTCCGAAGTCATTGAAGGCAACCAGAAAGCTGCCATTGAAAGCCTTTCCGACACCGCCCAGGGCGGCGGTCTGGAGGAATACAGGGAAAGTGCGGAGGACCTCTTAAACGATGTGGACTCCGTATCCCTGGTAGCCGCTGCCATCAAGCTGCTCACCAAACAGCCCGACGTGACGCCGGTAAACATTACGGAAGAAATGCCCAACTTCCGCAGGCGCAAAGGAGCACCCCGCCGCCACTTCGACGGAGACAGACCGAGAAGAAGAAGAAGAAACTCCGAAGGCGGCCGCCGCTTTGAAGGCAAAAGACAGCGCCGCTTCGAAAACCGCTCCGGCCAGCCCCGCCAGAACAATGGCAAAAATATTCACGAATCCAATTTCAAACCCTATTTCAGGGAAGACTGATAGAAAAGCAGGAGAGGAGAGCCCTTTCCTGCTTTTTGAATGGTGGGGCTGCCGGCTCCGCTTACCGCAGGAAGCGCGATTGGAAGGGCTTCCCGCTGCCGTAAGGGGCATATAAAATCTATTGACCCAAAGAGCAATCCACTCACCCTTTGAACCCTCTGAACCCTGGCCGCAAAGCGGCCTCCCTATAAAATACTTGTGAAAGGGAAGAGTTTAGTGTATTCTATATTTATAGAAATAAATATAAAGGAGGCATTCCTATGAAAAACATAATTATGATTAAAATTCCCGGCTGCCCCTACTGCGCCAAAGCCAGAAAGGCCATCGGCCTTCTGCATCAGGAGGAAAAGTACAAAGATGTGAAGGTAGAGGAAATCGATGAGACCACCCAGCCTGAGCTGGCGGCGCCCTATGGAAAGGACTACTATTACGTACCAAGCCTTTTCATAGAAGGAAAGAAGTACTTTGAAGCCAAGCCCGGTATGGATTATGAAACCATTGAAAAAGCAGTGAAAGGCGTATTTGACGAAGCACTGAAGGGCTGATAGGACATTAAGGAAGCACTGATTAATTCGCAGAATCGACTTTCATAAGTATTTTTATCCAATGCTGCGTCATAAGTCTCCTTAAATAGCTCGCTATTCGCGTCGACTTATTCCTTGCATTGAATAAAAATACAAGAATGAAATCCGATAACGATTTAATCAGCGCTTCCTTAAAAAAGGCCGCAGATAAAGCGGCCTTTTGATTATGAGAGAGGAAAACGGGATGGACCATTTTGAAGAGAGAAACAGGGGTTACTGGAATCAGAGGAGCCATGCCTACAGCAGTCTTAGAAGAAAAGAACTGTCCGGTCCGGACAGGAAGGCTTGGGAAACCTTCCTGATGGAAAGGCTTCCAAAAGGCCGGCCCCTCCATGTGCTGGATGCAGGCACGGGGCCTGCCTTTCTGGCCATTATCCTTTCCCTTTCCGGATGTACGGTGACGGCCCTTGATTTTTCATCGGACATGCTGAAGGAAGCAGCGGCCAACGCAGAAAGGGAGGGTGCTGCCATTTCCTTCGTGCAGGGGGACGTGATGAATCTGCCCTTTCCGGATGATACCTTTGATGCCATCGTCACCCGCAATGTGACCTGGAATCTTCCGGATGTGCCTAAAGCTTATGCATCCTGGCTCAGGGTATTGAAGAAAGGCGGCGTCCTTCTCAACATGGACACCGATTACGGTCCCATGGATTTCACCGTCACCTCCAGACTGGCTAAAAATGCTCACCACGGCGTGGAGGGCAGTCTGATTCAGCTCTGCCAGGAACTGAAGGACTCCGTCCGTATCAGCACCCACCGCCGCCCTGCCTGGGATGTGGAAAGACTTTTGTCCCTGGGCTTTTCTGAAGTGACTTTGGAAAAAGATATCCGTCCCCTGGTTCACCTGTCCAAAGAGTGGGACTATGACCCGGCGCCTCTTTTCTGCATTCGGGCGGTGAAGGATAGGAATTAGAAGATAGAAGATAGAAGGTAGAAGAAAGAAGGTCGGATTTACGCTTCTATCCTTGTTTTCTGTGATACAGTTCTTCTGCATTTTGACTATGTAAATAGAGAAAGGCGAAAGGGCCCTGAAGGGACTTTCCTCTTCCTTCTGTCATGTGCACATCCTTATAAGGGACAGGGGGAGGGGGAATGAACTTCCAATATTCATCGCCTTTCTCCGGTATACCGAAAACTGAAAAGCTCCTGAGGAAAAACCTGGTGGCAATTATGGCTTTCATTTATTTTCCTTGACGACACAGACATTCCGCTTCGGCGGCTGCCCCTGGCCGATTCACCGAAAAAGTCAGCCTGAGCCCTACCGCGTATCAGCATGGGACAAATCAGGAGTTTTTCCATGCAAAAAGCAGTCCTTACGGGCTGCTTTTTTGTGCTGGAAAAAAGATTCTTTTACTTTTTTATAAAATGGCGCCCCCAGGGCGCCGCCATAACCCTCTGAACCCTTTGAACCTATACGATGAAGACACTGCATAAATTATGACTCTGCAGGCAGCATCCTCTTCTTCATCTCCAGATACCGGTCCGTATAGTAGGGCTGGACCTGGGATTCCCGCAGGTCGTAGCCGTAGGGGCGGCGGCTGATGGCGATGAGGGGCGGCGCCTGGATTCTTTTGGCCACGGCAAACCCGGCAAAGAGGTTCCACCAGCGTTCCAGATCCTTGATGAAATCGGCGCTTGTGGGGAAAAGATCTTTTACCTTTACCTGGCAGCCCAGGTGTTCTTCCAGATTTCCTTCTGCATACCAGGCAAGGATATCCTCCGGCGTATTTCTCTGCCAGGGCTCTATGAAGCTTTTCAGGAGGTAGTCATGGTATTCATAAATGAGGGGATCCCCCAGACCCTTTGTGACGTCCTGATTTTCGGACAGCTCGGCACTGGGCTTTACGGTAAAAATCCCCTCGGGAATGACGTCTTTCCCGTACCATTGATTCAGCGCTCTTCCCAGTTCATAAATCTGGTACTTCCATAAATCCGCTGTAGCCGCCAGGGCGCCGGCCAGGTCGCCGTAGAGGGTGCCGTAGCCCACGGTCATTTCCGTTTTGTTGGCGTTGCAGGTAAAGATACCGCCGAAGGCGGCGGACAGGGCGGAAAGGATGCGGCTGCTCCTATCCCGGGCCTGCATGTTTTCCTTCATGAAACCGGTGAGGTGGATATTTCCGCTTCCAACGGGAAGCCCTTCCAAAGCAGCGGCGGTTTCATCGATGAAGGAGCCGATGGGAATGGTGAGATAGGGGGATTCCAGATTGTCTGCCAGCTTTTTGGCCAGGCCCTTTGTCATCTCCGAATTGAAGCGGGTAGGCGTATTCACCAGCAGCAGATGACCCTCCGGAAGGACGGAGCGGTAGAGAGCAGCATTGACAGCAGAGTCGATGCCGCCGGATACGCCGATGACCACACGGTCCACGTGGATGGAGGAAAGGAACTTCTTCACCCCGTAGCGGAGGGCCGGAAGGAGGAGACTGTCCCGAAAGGGGTCCATGGGGGTCTCAGGAATCAGATTTCCATGTTCCCGGTCAAAACGGAAGAAGCACCGGGGCTCCTCATAGGGACGGGCTTCGGCGGTAAGGCGGCCTTCCCGGTCATAGGCGGCGGTCATGCCGTCGAAGGTATAGCAGGTTTTTCCATTATTCTGGAGGCCCCGCTGGTTCACGTAGACCATGGGGATGTGCAGTTTGGAGAGAGCGGCGCCCAGCATGCGGTGCCGCTTTTCATTTTTACCCAAAGTGAAGGGGGAAGCGGAGAGGTTGAAGAAAAGGGAAATGTTTTTCTTCGCCAGAATGGACATGGGCGATAGGCTGTAGTTCTCGTCCCAGCTGTCTTCGCAGAGAAGGACGCCGGCCCGGATGGTTTCTTCACCGGCAGGAAGAAGGAAGGGGGTGAGAGCGTCTTCTACGGGAAGATTTTCTTCCATTGCCTCCTGGCGAAGGGAGGTGAAATAGCGCCGGTCATCGAAACAGCGGTAATTGGGAAGAAGGGTTTTGATGACATAGGGGTGCTTTCCCTTTTCCGGAATGAGGAAATGCCCATTGGCAGCGGCAAAGGCGGCATTGTACTTCCGGGGTCTGCCGTCGTCATTTGTTTTCTCCCAGTCTATGGCACAGCTGCCCCAGAGGATGGTCATGCCCCTGGCTGCTGCGGCTATTTTTTCATTATAGGCTTCACATTCCCGGAGAAAGGCGCTTTGGTCCCACAGGTCGCCGATGAGGTAGCCGGTGAGGCACATTTCCGGCAGCACCAGGATATGGGCGCCTTTTTCTCTGGCCATTCTGATTTCCTCTTCTATCTGTTTCCAGTTTTCCCGAATGCTTCCGGGAATCACATCAATCTGGGCGGTGGCGATTTTAATCATGGCAAAGCCTCTTTTCTTTTTGATGATTTCCTTTCCTTCATTGTACAGGCAGGAAGCGGGCCTGTAAATCTTTTATTTCCTCTGCCATTGATTGACTTCAAGTGAACTTTAACCGGTATAATGAAATCATATGGTTCTATAAAAGGAGAAATTATGCTTTCTTTGTTCAAAATCGCAGCTCTGGGAGCGGCCTGCCTCCTGCTGGCGGGCTTTTGGTTTATCAATCGGGACGAGATGGACCCTTTGATGACACCGGAACGACGGGCCCGCATAGAAGCGTCGCCCCATTACAGGGACGGGGAATTCCGGCCTGACGTACCTCATGAAAAGGTGGAGGCGGATATGTCCTTCTGGAAGCCCTTCTTTTTCCCCACCGCCGGCATCAATATTCCGGAGGAACCTATGCGGCATGAAAAGACGGACCTGAAATCCATCCCCCGGGAAGAAGACGTGGTGGTGTGGATGGGGCATTCTTCCTTTTATATGCAGATAGGTGGAAAGAAAATACTGATTGATCCCGTATCTGCCCGGTACGCCTCGCCTGTTCCGTTCATTGCCGGGGCCTTTGATGGAAGCAATGTGTACGGTCCGGACGACATTCCCGATGATTTGGACGTCATGGTGCTGTCCCATGACCACTGGGATCATCTGGACTATGATTTCGTGAAGAAAATAGAGCCGAAGGTAAAGTATGTGGTGATGGGCCTTGGCAATGGGGGATACTACGAAAAATGGGGCTATCCCCTGTCCAAAATCCACGAAGCTGACTGGAATGAAGAGGTGAAGCTGGATGGCCTTGCCATATGGGTGCTTCCTACCCGCCATTTCTCCGGAAGAATGCTTAAAAGAAACCAGACCCTCCCCGCTTCCTTTGCCTTCATCACTCCAAATCGGAAGGTATACTACAGCGGTGACGGCGGCTATGACGGAAGGTTCCGGGATATTGGAAAACAGTTTGGCGGTTTTGACCTGGCCTTGATGGAAGACGGCCAGTATAGCAGAAACTGGCACTCCGTCCATATGCTGCCGGAGGAAAGCGCAAAGGCAGCGGAAGAAATAGGGGCCAGGACAGTCATTCCCTGCCACAACGGCAAGTACGCCCTCTCTATCCACACCTGGCAGGAACCCTATGAAAGAATGGAGGCGGCGGCAGAGGGAAAATCCTTCCACCTCCTTACACCGGAAATCGGGGAAGCCGTCTATATGGGCGATGAAACGCAGCACTTCAGGGAATGGTGGAAAATGATGAAATAGCAATTTCATAAGGAACGTAAACTCTCACCTAACATGAGGGTCTGCGCTTTGCGCTGAGGGGCCGTGATAAAATGACAATCGTTTTTCACGGCCCCTTGCAGCAGAAATGGGGATAAAAATTTTCTTCTCAAACAGGAAAAACCATGGTATAATAAATTGTATTTTCTAGATATGAAAAAGCATTGTGTCTTTGTGGTATAATAACAAAGATACATTGATTTTTGCAGTATACCCGAGGGGGAAAAAGAAAGAATGAAAAGAGAAGATATCCGCAACATTGCCATTATCGCCCATGTCGACCATGGCAAGACGACTCTTGTCGATGCCATGCTGAAACAGAGTCATGTTTTCAGGGACAACCAGAAAGTGGCAGAACGTGTCATGGACTCCAACCCGCTGGAAAGGGAAAGAGGCATTACCATTTTGGCAAAGAACACCTCTGTCATGCACAACGGTGTCAAAATCAACATTGTCGACACCCCAGGGCATGCTGACTTCGGCGGCGAAGTGGAACGTATCCTGAACATGGTGGACGGCGTACTGCTTCTGGTAGACGCCCATGAAGGCCCTATGCCCCAGACCAAGTACGTGCTGAGAAAGGCACTGGAACATAAGCTGAAACCTATCGTTGTCATCAACAAAATCGACCGTCCGGACCAGCGTATTTCCGACGTGGAAGGCGAAATTCTGGACCTCTTCATCGAACTGGAAGCAGATGACGACCAGCTGGATTTCCCACTGATTTACTGCTCCGCCAGAAACGGCATTGCCAAGCTCCATATGAACGATGAAGGCAAGGACCTGGGACCCCTCTTTGATGCCATCCTGAAATACTGCCCCTGCCCGGACGTGGATCCCGACGGCGGCCTGCAGGTTATGGTGACCACACTGGAAGCGGACGATTACCTGGGCAAGGTAGCCATTGGCCGTCTCACCCGTGGCACCGCTAAACAGGGCATGCCTGTAGCCATTACCGACGGCACCAAAATCCGCAGCGACCATATCGGCTCCCTCTTCACCTGGCAGGGAATGAAACGGACTCCCGTGCAGGAAGCTAAGGCCGGCGACATTATCGCCATGGCAGGTTTCAAGGATATCAACATCGGCGAAACCGTAGCTGATGCAACAAACCCCGAAGCCCTTCCGTCCATCCACATCGATGAACCTACTCTGTCCATGGTGTTCCATGTCAACAAGAGCCCCTTTGCAGGCAAGGAAGGGGACTTCGTCACCTCCCGCCACATCCGTGCCCGTCTTTATAAAGAAATCGAAACCAATGTGGCCCTTCGCGTAGAAGACACGGACACCTCCGATGCATTCAAGGTTTCCGGCCGCGGCGAACTTCATCTCTCCGTACTCATCGAAACCATGCGCCGTGAAGGCTTTGAACTGGAAGTTTCCAAACCCCAGGTTATTTACAAGGTTATCAACGGCAAGAAGTGCGAACCGCTGGAAAGACTGACCATTGAAGTGCCCCAGGAATTCATGGGCGCCGTCATGGAAGGCCTTGGCCCCAGAAGAGCGGAAATGATTTCCATGGAAGAACTGGCAGGCTACATGAAGATGGAATTCTCCATCCCCGCCCGCGGCCTCATCGGCTTCAGAAATGAACTGCTCACCACCACCAGAGGCACCGGCATTATGTACCATGTATTCCAGGGCTATGCACCCTACAAGGGCGACATTCCTGAAAGAACCCGAGGCTCCCTGGTGGCCTTCGAAGCAGGCGTCACCACCGCCTACGGCCTGAACTCCATTCTGGACAGAGGCGAACTCTTCCTGGAACCGGGTGTCGAAGTCTACGAAGGCATGATTGTGGGTGAAAACTCCAGAGACCAGGACATGGACGTGAACCCCTGCAAGAAGAAGCACCTCACCAACACCCGTGCTTCCGGCTCCGACGAAGCCATCAAGCTGCCGCCATGCCGCAAGTTCACCCTGGAATCTGCACTGGAATGGATTAACGATGACGAACTGGTGGAAGTCACACCAAAGAGCATCCGCATGAGAAAGATGGTCCTTTCCCGCCAGGCACGCTATAAGAACGCCAATGTAAAAAAGAGCCAGCAGTAATGGACTCCGCTTTATGAAATAAAAAAGACTGTGAAAAAATGGTCATCATTTCTTCACAGTCTTTTTTCTATGGCTTCCCATCCGGCGTGGGGCAGTGGCGGAGCATGGCGGAAGGAAACTGTTGGCGGATAGTTTCCCATCCGGCATGGGGCAGTGGTGGAGCATAGCGACAGAAAACTACTCGGCCGGAGATTTCTCGGCTCCGCTTCGCTGCGCTCGAAATGACAGGGCGGCGTGGGACAGTGGCGAAGCATAGTGGCAGGAAGCTGTTTGCGAAAAGTTTCCTGTGCGGCATGGGGTAGTGGTGGAGCATGGCGGCAGGAAACTATTGGCGGATAGTTTCCTGTCCGACTTGGGACCATTGGTGGAGCATGGCGACAGGAAACTGTTGGCGGATAGTTTCTTGTCCGGCATGGGGCAGTAGTGGAGCATAGCGGCAGGAAACTATTGGCGGATAGTTTCCTGTTTGGCATGGGGCAGTGGTGGAGCATGGCGGCAGGAAACTATTCGCGGATAGTTTCTCGTCCGGCGTAGGGGCAGTGGTGGAGCATGGCGGCAGGAAACTGTTCGCGGATAGTTTCCCATCCGGCGTGGGACATTGGCGGAGCATGGCGGAAGGAAACTGTTTGCGAAAAGTTTCCTGTCCGACTTGGGAGCAATGTGATTCATAACGAAAGGAAACTGTTTGCGGATAGTTTCCCATCCGGCGCGGGACAGTGGTGGAGCATGGCGGCAGGAAACTATTGGCGAAAAGTTTCCTGTCCGGCATGGGACATTGGTGGAGCATGGCGGCAGGAAACTATTGGCGGATAGTTTCCCATCCGGCGTGGGGCGATTGCGTATTATCTCTATAGGAAACCCTTTTTATTCTTTCTTAAAAGTCCTTAATTTTTCAGCCATTTTAGTATATAATAAAAGTGTAAATACTGTTTGGAAAGGAGGACCTCTATGAAAAAGATTTTATGCATGGCCGCCGCCCTGACCCTGGCAGGCACGGGTATGGCCGGCGCTTTTGGCGGCATTATGGATACGGAAGTGGGATATGGATACAACAGCGCCGCCGACGGCATTCACAGCGCCCACATCGAAGTGAAGCCCATTCCCAAACTGGCAGTAGGCGCGGAATACCGCCACTGGAACAACCGGGGCAATGAAACGGATGTGTATGCCAAGTACAAAATCGGTCATGTCTATGTAGGCGCGGGCAATCGAAACTACTATGACCGGGATGCGAAAATATTCGGACTCATTGAAGGAAAAGCCAATGTGCTGGGCCCTCTGGATGCCTATGCAGGACTTCTCGTGTCCAGTGAGGAGCGGCAGTACAAGGCAGGCCTTTCGCTGGACCTGGTACCCACATCCTTTGATATCGACGTGAATTACACTTACTACGACAGGGATGATGTAGACAATGAAAGCGGCATTGGCGTAGGCTTGAATTATCATTTCTAAATCCGGCAATACAAAAGCGGTACTCATCATGGAGTACCGCTTTTTGCATGCAATTTATCGGATAGTATATTCCTTTCCTGTGCCCGGTGCATACACCAGGGTGGCCGTATTATGGGAACTGTAATAGCCCGATGTTATCTGCTGTCCTGTGGCTGGGTCGTAGACATAGTATCTGGCGGGCACGGAAATACGTTCACCGGTGGCGGTGGACAATTCGCCGCTGCTGTTTACCTGCCAGTTCCAGGCAGGATTGCGTCTGGCGTATTTCGAAACAGGTCCGCTTTCGGCGGCAGAGTAGTATGCCAGAACGTAGTAATCGTTTTTGCCGGTCGTTTCCCGACCTACCGACCAGATATCACCTTGATGAAAGGGAATGTTGAGGGCCTAGGCCAGCTGTTTTCCTTCATCAGTGCCGGAATAGATATAGTGGGTACTGTCTGTATTCAAAAGGTTACCAAGACCGGCATTCCCGTCGCCAATGGCTTTGCCGATGATATCTGGGATGGACCGGGGCTTATCTTCATTTTGGGAATTGTTGTTTCCTGCAGCATTTTCCATGAGGGTTCCGGCGTTGTTAAACACAGTGCGTATTGAATCTTCCATCCGGGTCTGGCTGTAAATGAGAAATCCAATGCCCACGATAATGGCGAGAAGAAGGGCGTATTCTACTAAGTCCTGCCCTTTTTCCCGAAAGGAATTTTTCAGTCCTGTCATGAAATTTTTCCCCCCATTTCTTTTTTGATGGTTCATATTGTATCCCATCCTGAATCACCTGTCCATGGGAGAAGACATGGGTTAAAAGACCGTATTTCTGCCTTCCGGTCCCTTGGCAACGCGGGCTTCGGTGCCACGTCCATAAACATAGCCGCTATTGGCATAGGAGTCGTCTTCTTCACCGGTGGACGATTTGAAACTGTACTTGGTGACCGGAACTATGGGCATGCTTCCTCTGCGGGCTACCTTGCTGTTTCCCGGGCCGTAGAGTTCCCAGTCCGTCTTCCTTTTTGAAATGGGGAAATTATCGTTCTTCGCGGCTGAATACATCACCAGAACATAATAATCCCCGCCGCTGGTGACGTCCCTTCCGATAGACCAGGCGTCCCCTTCGCCGCAGGGGATGCCAAGATTCTGCGCCAGTGCGTCACCCTTTGCTGTGCCGGAAAGGATACGCTCGTCTATGTTCAGGTACAAGGATCTACTTCCAATGGCAGTGCTGATGGAATCAAGGAAGAGCTTATAGTCTGGAGATGACCTGCGGGCGCCTGTCTCAATCAGACTTTCTGCCTGGTTAAAAACAGAATAAATGGACGAAGCCATGGAATGCTGGCTGTAAATGAAAAAGCCAAGAGACGTGATGATGGCCAGGAGAAGGGCATATTCTATGATGTCCTGTCCCTTCTCGCCGGGAGGTCTGCTGCTTTTCATGGTAAATCCTCCGGTCTGTTTTCAAAGAGAAGAAATTTATTCTACTTTATCCCAGTCCGGGCGGCGGTCGCGGAACACGTTGATCCGGCTCCGCACCTCGTGAATCACATCGGTGTCCACCCGGCCGAAGGCGATTTCTTCGTCGCTTTCCAGATGGCATATGTCCTCGCCCCAGGGGTCAAGGAGCAGGGATTCTCCGGCGTATTCCGTATCTCCCGATTTCCCGGCCTGGTTTACTGCGGCCAGGTAGAACTGGTTTTCAATGGCCCTGGCCCGGCTCAGGGTGACCCAGTGATGGTTCCTGATTTTAGGCCAGGCGGCGGGCACGAAGAAAAGGTCCACTCCCTCCAGCGCTTCCCTCCGGATAAGCTCCGGGAACCGGATGTCGTAGCATATGGCCATGGAGCAGGAAAGGCCATCCAGCTCGAAATGGGCCAGATGGCTGCCCATGCGGAAATATCCGGGCTCTCCGGAAAGGGAAAAGCCGTGGATTTTATCAAAGGAGGTGACCAGGTCCCCTCTGCGGTCAAATACATAGGACCGGTTGTAAATATCCGGCCCCACCTTCACGGCGGTGGTGCCGCCTACAATGTTTACTCCATGGGAAGCGGCCATGGAAGAGAGGAGGGAAGTGGTTTCTTTTCCGTCCTCATCGGCCAGGGAAGAAAGGTTTTCCTTTGGAAAAAAGCCGGTGTTCCATGTTTCCGGGAGCACCAGAATGTCCGGCTTCTTCTCCATGGCCCTTTCCATCAATTCTTTGGCATGGGCAAAATTAACACTGGGATTTCCCATTTCTACATGCATCTGCAGCAGTGCGATTCGTAATTTCATGGATAACCTCCTTTGGATAGTGAGATAGTGGGATGGTGGACTGACTGCTGGCTTACCGCTGTCCGCTGTCCGCTTACCGTGAATGGTATTTAAGGAAGCACTGATTAAATCATAGAGTTTGCTTTTATAAGAATTTTTATGCACT
>OGLM01003449.1_pt1 | contig 12832 bp, 12 predicted proteins | sample 1572531 | NCBI WGS metagenome assembly OGLM01 (sample SAMEA2581909, study PRJEB24529) | metagenome | biome: Human gut stool | place: China | collected 2011 | reverse complement strand
CTATGCCTATTATACAACAGCATAGGTAGAAGCACCTTGAAAAAATGAACTTTTTTAGGTGGCTTATTAAAGTTACCCTGAAAATGGGTCAGGTTGTTGAGCAACAGTTTCAAGCTTCCGAACCCTCTGGCCGAAGGCCGGTCAATCTTAAGAACCCGGTCCCCAAAGGGGCCCCTGTCACTTTCTTATGGCACCTCAAGTTTACTTATGTTATTATTTAAGGGTAGTATTGTCAGAATTCTGATAGAAGAAGGTGATGAAAGGACATGAATAACAAAGTATTTCTTGTTCTTGGCGGAGCCAGAAGCGGGAAGAGTGAGTTTGCGGAGAAGCTGATGTATCGTTCCACAGGGAAAAGGAAGGGATACATCGCCACCAGCCAGATTCTGGATGATGAGATGCGGTACCGGGTGATTCTTCACCGTGAGCGCCGTCCCGCGGACTGGCGGACTTTCGAGGTGATGCATGGAGCAGGGGAGGAAATGGGTCATATCCTTCTGGAAGCGGATGCCATTCTTTTTGACTGTATTACCATGTATGTGAATAACATGCTCATGGACCATATGAAGGGGATTACCGTGGAGACGCTGGGGGTTTCGGATCTCACCACGCTGCAGGAGGCGCTGGAGAGGGATCTGACCCTCATGTTTGAGCGGATTTCTTCTGTTTCCGATAAGGAAATCATCTTTGTGTCCGACGAGCTTGGAATGGGCATTGTTCCTGCCAATGCCATGAGCCGGGTATACAGGGATCTTGTGGGGCTGGCAAACCAGTATGTGGCGAAACGGGCTGACAAGGTATACCTTTCCATCGCAGGGATTACTATGGAGCTCAAGGAAAGAGGAGTGGAGCTATAATGACAAAAATTGCAAAGAGAATCATGTTTCAGGGAACCAGTTCTCATGTGGGTAAGAGCATTCTGACCACTGCTTTCTGCCGTATTCTGGCCCAGGACGGGTACAAAACGGCGCCTTTCAAGGCGCAGAATATGGCGCTGAATTCCTATGTCACCCTGTCGGGCGGTGAAATCGGCCGTTCCACGGTGGCCCAGGCCGAGGCTGCTGGGGCCCTTCCTATTGTGCAGATGAATCCGGTGCTTTTAAAGCCTACAGGAAATTCCTGCTCCCAGGTGATTCTGCTGGGTACGTCGGTAGGAAATTACAGCGCTTCGGAGTACCAGAACAATTACAGCCAGCGGGCCTGGGAAACGGTGAAGGAAAGTCTTGACTACATGGAAACCCATTACGATGCCCTGGTCATCGAAGGGGCGGGATCTCCGGCCGAGGTGAACCTGAAGAAGAACGACATTGTGAATATGCGCATTGCCAAAGAGTGTCAGGCTCCTGTATTCCTCATTGCCGATATCGACAGGGGCGGGGCGCTGGCTTCCATTGTGGGCACCTTAGAGCTCCTGGAACCGGAGGAAAGGGCCCTGGTGAAGGGCCTTGTGATTAACAAGTTCCGCGGCGACATTACCCTTCTGGAACCGGCTTTGACGTTCCTGAAGGAAAAGACGGGCATTCCGGTACTGGGCGTCATTCCGTACCTGGACAATCTGGGCATTGACGATGAAGACTCCGTTTCCCTCCAGGACCTCCCCAGCGACCACGTCATGCGGGACATCCATATCGCCGTCATGCAGACGCCGAAGATTTCCAATTTCACCGATTTCGATGCGCTGAACCATGAGCCCGACGTGAACCTTCGTTTCGTGCAGCAGGGCGACATGATCGGCGACCCGGACCTCATTCTCCTGCCGGGCAGCAAGAATACCACCGAAGACCTGCTGTACCTGAAACGCCAGGGCTATGCGAAGGAAATCGTGGAAATGGCGGAAAAGGGCGTGCCCGTCATCGGTATCTGCGGCGGCTTCCAGATGCTGGGCGAAAAGGTGTGCGATCCCCTCCACGTGGAAAGCGAAAACGACGAAGTGGACGGTCTTGGGCTTCTCCCTTACACCACCTCCATGCACGGAAAGAAGAATACCTACCAGGTCACCTTCGACTGTGACGACCTGCCCTTCCTGGGTATGCAGTTTGCAGGCAGGGGCATGCGGGGCTATGAAATCCACATGGGTGAAACCACCCTTACCAAACCGGCACAGTCTCTCTTCCATATCGTCCAGCGGAGCGAGGACAAAGTGGACCTTAAGGACGGTTTCATCAATGAAAAGAAGAACGTCTTCGGCACCTACTGCCACGGCCTCTTCGACAACGACGACCTGCGCCGCGCTGTGATCAATGCCCTCCGCCGCAGGAAAGGCCTCAAGGACCTGCCGGTACAGTTCAAATACCGGGAATACAAGGAGTCCGAATTCGACCGTCTGGCCAAAATGGTGAGAAGCCATTTCGACATGGACGCTTTTTATGAAATCCTGAGGAATGAATAATTTGGACGGTTTACTGTACTCCGCATTCTATGCGGTCATCCCCCTGGCGGCCCTGGTCATCGACACCGTTTACGGAGATCCCCGGAGCGACTACCATCCGGTGGTGCTCATCGGGAAGGTCATTTCCTTCTTTGAAGGGAAACTGTATCCCGAAAAGAAGACATCCGATAGAAATATGTTCCTTCGGGGCATGATGACTTCCCTTTTGGTGCTCCTCACCGTGGGTCTCCTGGTGGGCTTCCTCACCTGGCTCTCCATCAGGGCGGGCATCCTCATGTACGCCGCCATCAGCGCCGTGATCCTCTATTTCACCATCACCCCCAGGGCCCTGGCCCGGGACGGCATGGAAATCTACGGCCTTTTGAAGGCAGGGAACATGACAGCCGCCAGGAAACGCTTAAGCTGGATCGTAGGCAGGGACACGGAAAATCTGGACGAAAGTGAAATCGCCCGGGGCACCGTGGAAACCATTGCGGAAAACACCACAGACGGCGTGATTTCCCCCCTCTTCTGGTTCCTCCTCCTGGGGCCCCTGGGCGCGGCCCTATACCGCGCCGGCAACACCATGGACTCCATGCTGGGCTACAAAAACGACCGCTACCTCTTCTTCGGCCGCTTCGCCGCCCGTTTGGACGATGTATTGAACTACATCCCCGCGAGGATTACCTTCCTCCTCTTCGTAGCGGCGGCAGCTATCCTGAAGCTGGACTGGAAAAATGCAGAAAAAATCGGCCTGAGGGATGCCCCCAAGCATCCCTCTCCCAATGGGGGATACGCCGAAGCCACCGTGGCCGGCGCCATGCACGTACGCCTCGGCGGCTACAACTACTACGAAGGAAAACCGGAATTCCGCGAATACATGGGGGACCCCGACACGCCGCTCAAAGCGGAACATATCAAGACAAGCATCTATATGATGTACGCCGCGGTGATCCTCTTCGTGGTGGTGGAATCGGCGATTATATTCTTTGTGTGGTAGCAGCCGCGGAGCGGCTGGGACCGTGGTCGGGGTCGGGACCGGGATCGAATAGCCCCGCCGGGCAGCCGTCATCCGGGGTCGGTCAGCCGACAATCGGAAGGCCCTTTTATGTGCAGGCTAAGGGCCAACTTCGGCTGACTTGGAGACCCTCTGCAGGGGCTCCACAAAGCGAAGGATCTCGGTAAGAAAAGGAAGTGACAGGAAAGCCAATAAATACCAGTCAGCGGGAAGGAGCCGCTAAGCAGTCACCCCAGAATCTTTCGGTGTTCCTCAGGGCTTCGCCCAGCTCCTTTCTGAGAAAGGAGCCTGCGCTGCGCTCTTACCATACTGCCACTCTGCTGCACCCCAAATCAAAACCCCCGCTGCGAAAACAGCGGGGGGTGCATTCCTTATTTCAGTATATCTCTGGCAATAGCAAAGGCGGAAAGTGTTTTAGCGTCGTAGATTTCCCCTTTCCGAATCATATCCCATACCTTCTCCAAAGAAATGGGAAGAACATCAAGGAATTCTCCTTCGTCCAGGTGCTGGGCGGTGTGCATGAGGCCGGTGGCCAGATAGAGATGAATGGTTTCGTTGCAGAAGCCCGGCGTGGTGTATACGTATCCAAGTTTTTTCAATGTGCCCCGATAGCCGGTCTCTTCTTCCAGTTCCCTGGCAGCGCATGCATCCGGTGTTTCTCCGGGATCCATTTTTCCCGCCGGAATTTCAAGGAGTGCCTCCCCCACCGGATAGCGGTACTGTTTCACAAAAAGCACCTTTCCATCATCGGTGACGGGAATGATGGCAGCGGCACCGCAGTGAAGAACTACTTCCCGCACCGCTTTTCTGCCTGCCAGTTCCACCTGGTCCTTAAACAGATGGACGATCTGTCCGTCGTAGATTTCCTCGCGGCTTATCATTTTTTCTTTTTCTACGCTCATAGGTACCTCCCTCATGGGAAAAGCGGCGGATGCTCTCCGCCGCTGGAATGATATAGATATTTATTTCCCTGTGCTTCCCACGCCGCCGGTCCGAAGGCCCCTGGCTGCATCACCGTCGGCCTTCAGGTATTTCATGAAAATGCCCTGGGCCACCCGGTCGCCCTTGGAAATATGGAAGGGCTGGGAAGTGGTATTATACACCGCCACCATAATGTGGCCTTCATTGTCCTCATTATTATAGTAGTCGGAGTCGATAATACCGGTGCTGTTTATCAAAATGAGGCCGTGCTTGATGGCCATGCTGGAACGGATGTAGATGGCCAGGTATTCATCCTCCCCCATATAGGCTTTGAGACCTGTAGGAATGAGGGTGACTTGGCCCGGCAGGATATCCATATCCCTTCCGCTTTCTATGTCGTAGCCTGCGCTGGAAGCGGTTTTCCTTACGGGAAGACGGATGCCTTCCTTTTCCCAGGCAGAAACGACTTCAAATCCCCGGCCTCTCATTTGTTCTTCTTTTCCAGAAGGAGAGCCTTGCGGGACAGGTTGATGCGGCCCTTGTCGTCGATTTCAGTGACCTTCACCATGATTTCATCGCCCACATGGACAATGTCTTCCGGTTTTTCCACCCGCTGGAGTGCCAGCTGGGATACATGGACCAGACCTTCCTTGCCCGGCAGGATTTCCACAAATGCGCCGAACTTCATGAGGCGGGTCACGCGGCCCAGGTAGGTTTCGCCTGCTTTGACTTCATGGGTAAGGCCTTCCACCATCTTCTTAGCCTGCTGTGCTGCAGCTTCGTCGATGGAAGAAATATACACATGTCCGTCTTCTTCCACATCCAGTTTGGCTCCCGTTTCATCCTGGATCTTGTTGATGGTCTTGCCGCCGGCACCGATAACATCACGGATTTTTTCCACCGGAATGGTGATAGCAATAATCTTCGGTGCATAGGGGGACAGATGGTCTGCTGGCTTGTCGATGCATTCTGCAATCTTGCCCAGGATAAAGAGGCGGCCTTCATGGGCCTGCTTCAGGGCTGCCAGCAGAATGTCACGGGACAGGCCGTGAACCTTGATATCCATCTGGATGGCGGTGACGCCTTTCGCGGTACCGGCTACTTTGAAGTCCATGTCGCCCAGCGCATCTTCCATGCCCTGGATATCGGAAAGAATGCTGAACTTGCCACCGTTTTCGATGAGGCCCATGGCAATGCCTGCTACCGGTGCCTTAATAGGTACACCTGCATTCATGAGGGACATGGTGCTGCCGCAGACAGAAGCCTGGGAAGAGGAACCGTTGGATTCGAGAATTTCAGAAACCACGCGGATGGCATATGGGAATTCTTCCACCGACGGAATCACCGGACGAAGAGCCCTTTCAGCCAGGGCGCCATGACCGATTTCACGGCGTCCCGGACCTCTGGAACCCTTTGTTTCACCTACGCAGTAGGACGGGAAATTATACTGATGGATGTACCGTTTTTCCGTAATCGGAGTGAGGTCATCGATAATCTGGGTTTCAGACATGGGAGCCAGAGTGGTTACAGAAAGAGCCTGGGTCTGGCCGCGGGTGAAAAGAGCGCTGCCGTGAACCCTGGGGAGCAGTCCCACTTCGCAGGTAATGGGGCGGATTTCCGTGAGCTTTCTGCCATCCGGACGGATGCCATCATTGGAAATAGAATCACGCACAATCTGCTTGGTCAGATGATCAAGGCTTTCAGCCACGTCGGCGCCGTTTTCCGGATAAATATCGGCGAAATGTTCCTTGGCTGCCTTCTTTACAGCGTCAATATTTCCATCTCTTCTCAGCTTGTCGGCATCGAAAATAGCCTTCTTCAGGTCTTCGGTGGCAAAAGCGGCCACTGCGTCGTCGATTTCCTTCGGAATTTCCGGGAACACCAGGGTGCGCTTCGGTTTGCCCACTTCTTCAATAATCTTCTTCTGGAAACGGCACAATTCCTTAATGGTTTCATGGCCGAACATGATGGCATCCAGCACTTCTTCCTCCGGTGCTTCGTTGGCGCCGCCTTCGACCATCATGATAGCTTCTTCAGAACCGGCAACCGTAATGTTCATGGAAGACTGTGCCAGCTGTTCCTGGGTGGGGTTCACCACATACTTGCCGTCTACCCTGCCAATGCGGACGCCGGCAATGGGGCCATCCCAGGGAATATCGGAAATACCGATGGAAGCGGAAGCCCCCAGCATGCCGCACAGCTCCGGCGCATTGTCGTAATCCACAGACAGCACCGTAGCCACCACATGCACATCATTGCGGCAACGTTTATCAAAAAGCGGACGAATCGGACGGTCAATCAGACGGGCATTCAGAATGGCGGAATTTCCCGGACGGCCTTCACGGCGCAGGAATCCCCCAGGCATCTTGCCTACGGCATACATCTTTTCTTCATAATCAACGGTCAAAGGGAAGAAATCGGTTCCCTCCCGCGGTTCTTTGCTGGCAGTGGTAGCCACCAGCACCACCGTATCACCGTATCTTACCAGTACGGCACCATTCGCCTGTTTCGCCATTTTGCCGGTCTCAATAATAAGCGGACGACCGGCCAGGTCCATCTGAAATGTCTTGAACATTCCTTTTCCTCCTGTAATCAATAAATCCTTTTTCACGTATTTTCTTATTATACAGGATACCTATTATAAAGTGAATAGGAATGTTTCACATCAGATGAAAAAGTCCATCATGGCCGGCAGATACGAAAAAGCAGGAGTACCACCGTCGGCCCTTCTCCTGCTTGACTTTAATATAAAATTTCTTTTCCGTGAGGCTGAAAGGGGTACATATTGGGGTAAAAATATTTCCTGATGGATATGCCGGGTACCGGCTGCTTTCTCAGAACCCCAAATTCCATATCCAATCATATTTGATAATACCTATATTCCAGGCATTCGTTTCTGTGATATGGTAAATAAATCCTAATCGCATTTTTTAAACTTCATTCTACATTCATATGGGAATCAGACTCTCTTTTTTCATACGGTCTAAAGGCTATTATCTATCATAAGTCTAATACATTATTACAAGCGTAATTGCAAAATTGGCAACGTTAGTTCTATTTTGCTCTATTCCCATTTTCGATTTTCTCTTATATAATAGACATAGATGAGAGTTTGGGCAAGGTCCGGGGAGTGGCCACGAAAAAATACCCGGTTCCTGGTCCGGCTGCAAGCCATCTCGCATGGATGAAACCATAAGAGCTCCGGGCTTCGGTCCGTTCGATGCGTTATGAGTTTGTCTTGCATTTTCCTGATTGGGCGCCTTGGTTCATTCCGAGGTCTAAGCGAACAGCCTGAAAGAGTCCATCGTCATGATGGAGCGGTGGAAGATGGGCGCACTTGTCTTCTATCCGCCGGGCCTAGCTCTTTCGGGCTTTTCGTGTTGTCTTGAAGCGATGAAAGAAATCTAAATAGGAAAATCCCCGCCCTTTTTTATAAAGGACGGAGATTTTTTTATTGGGGGTGGTGAACCGGCTGATTCTATGATGAAAAATGAGCCATGTCAGGCCCCTGCGGGGCCTCGGCTTTTCTACGAAAAGCCTGCTATCATCCGGCGCCTACGGCGCCACCTTCTTCCAGAGGAAGAAGGCTTATACTTGCGTCCCCCTTCCCACCCCGCGCTGTCATTCTGAGCCGCAGGCGAAGAATTTTGGTATGCACCGCGTTGGACGCAGAAAAAATTACATGCAGGTGGGCGGGAAGGTTTTCTCATTTGCTTCCTGTCGTAATACTGCAGTCCCTTTCCCTTGAGAAAGAGCCTGCGTAATATGTCAATCTTCCCGCCGACTGGTAGTTATGACCGGATATCTCAAATGTGCCACACACCGAGATCCTTCGCACTGCTCAGGATGACTGTGGGAGGCGGGAAAGATGGTCTCTTCCTGATTTTCCCTTTCAATCCCCTACTCTGCCATTTCGTTTTCCACTAAAAAAAGACTACCCTTCGGTAGTCTCTTTTTGTGAAATCTTATTTCAGGCGCAGGCCCAGTTTTGCACCGAGAGCTCTGTAGCGTTCGATGTCCTTGCGACGGAGATAGTCCAGCATGTTTCTGCGCTGGCCGACCATTTTCAGCAGGCCGCGGCGGGAATGATGGTCTTTCTTGTGGGACTTCAGATGTTCGGTGAGGAGAGCGATTCTCTTGGAGAGGATAGCAATCTGTACTTCCGGAGATCCGGTGTCGCCTTCATGGACTGCGTAGGTTTCAATGATTTCTTTCTTTGCTTCAGCTGTTAACATAATAGCCTCCTATAAAAATATAAATTGCTGTATCCAGGTCTACGCCGGAGTTGCGATAAACTGGGGTACAGTTCAACCACGTGTAATTATACATGAATGGGCCGTGGATTGCAAGGAAATTCTTACCCCAGAAGAACCCGGTCGCTCATGGCGCCGGAGGTTTCTTCGAATTTCTTCAGCAGGTCATCAATGGTAAGCTTTTGCTTTTCTTCAGGGCTGTAATCTGCAATGATGGTGCCGCTGTTCATCATGATGAGGCGGTTGCCGTATTTCAGGGCGTCTCTCATGTTGTGGGTAATCATGAGGGTGGTGAGGTGCTGTTCGTGCACGATTTCATCGGTAATCTTCAGCACTTTGCCTGCTGTCTTCGGGTCCAGGGCTGCCGTAGGTTCATCCAGAAGAAGGATGTCCGGTTTTTTCAGGGTAGCCATGAGGAGGGTCAGTGCCTGACGCTGGCCGCCGGAGAGGAGGCCGATTCTGGTGGAGAGGCGGTCTTCCAGTCCAAGACCCAGGCGGGCTACCATGTCCCGGAACCGTTCGTGGTCGCCGGAGGAAAAGGCCCAACGAAGACGGCGGCTCTCCCCTCTCCGGGAAGCGATGATAAGGTTTTCTTCCACCTGCATGCCGGCGGCAGTACCTTTCAGAGGGTCCTGGAATACCCGGCCGATGTACTTGGCTCTTTTGTATTCACTGACTTTGGTTACATCATTTCCGTTGATTTCAATGGTGCCGCTGTCGGGAATATAAGCACCGGCGATGGAGTTCAGAAGGGTACTCTTGCCTGCGCCGTTGCTGCCGATGACGGTGCAGAAATCGCCGTCATTCAGTGTAAGGGAGAGATGGCTCAGGGCCTTTTTTTCATTGGTGGTTCCCTTGAAGAATGTTTTGCTGATATCCGTAACTTTAAGCATAATCAGCCTGCCTTTCCGATATTGACTTTACCCTTAATCATAGGTGCAGCCAGGGCAAGCATGACAAGGATGGCGGTGAAAAGTTTCAGGTCGTTCGGCGGCATGCCCAGGTAGAGCACCACCGCAATGACCACGCGGTAGATGATGGAACCAACTACCACGGCCAGCAGGGAGCCGGAGAAGCTGTCTACACCCAGAATGACTTCGCCGATGATGACGGAGGCCAGGCCGATGACGATAGTGCCGATGCCCATGCCTACATCCGCAAAGCCATTGTTCTGTGCCACTACGGCGCCGCAGAGACCGATGAGGGCGTTGGAAATAAAGAGGCCCATGATAATCATGGTATCCGTGTTCACGCCCTGGGCCCGTACCATCTGGGGATTATAGCCGGTGGCACGGATGCACATGCCCAGTTCCGTACCGAAGAACCAGTAAATAAGGGCGGAAATAATAATCATCAGCACCGCCGGTACGATGAAGGCAGCAGTGGACTGGCTCACATGGAGCAGGCTGGCGGTGGTGGAGAATACGGTATCCACCCGGAGGAGGGAAATATTGGCTTTTCCCATAATATGAAGGTTAATGGAGTAAAGGGCAATCATGGTAAGGATGCCTGCCAGAATGGCGGGAATCTTTAATTTCGTATAGAGAATGCCGGTGACGGTACCTGCAATGAGGCCGCCTGCCGCACCGGCTGCAATGGCTGCCCAGGGAGAGGCGCCGGAAGCGATGAGGGACGCTGCAATGGCGCCGCCCAGAGGGAAGCTGCCTTCGCAGGTCATATCCGGTACGTCAAGTACGCGGAACGATAGAAATACGCCGATGGCCAGAATGGACCACATAAGTCCCTGGGCTACGGTGGAAACTGCTAAATCTGCCATTTGATTTCCTTCCTTTATATTACAAATAATCAGGGTCTTGCAGGCTGTCCGTCATAGAGGTAAAGCTTTCTGGAGCGCTGCCACAGATCGCCGGGCAGCGGGATGTTCAGAAGGTTCACCTGTTTCATATTGATAACAATATCCGGATCCTGCTGACGCATGATGGGAATGTCTTCGGGAATGATATCTCCCTTCAGCAGACTGACTGCGATACGGCCGCCGGAGAAACCCATGCGGTAGTAGCTGGGAGATACAGAAATGACGGCGCCCCGCCGCACCATTTCCGCCTGTTCGCCGATAATGGGAATACCGGCGCCATTCATGACTTTCACGATTTCATCAAAATGGGAAAGAAGGTCCGTGTCTTCCGGCACATACAGGGCGGTAATATGTCCTACAAGTTTCTGAATCTGGGGCTCTGCCGCCTTGCCTGGCTGATAGGCTACTTCATAAAGGGAAATCCCCTTCTGGGCCGCCACGTCCCGCAGGATGCCTACCTGCAGTGCAGCCGCCGCATCACCAGGGTTATAGAGGATGCCCAGCTTCTGCACCGACATGCAGCGGCTGGCCATGCGGATCTGTGTGAGGATGGCCGGATTGTCCATCATACCGGTAAGGTTATGGTGGCCTTCGAAATCACTGTCCTTTTTGAAATTCATAACTCCCACGCCTACGATGGGAATGCTTTTCGTCACCTTTGCAGCCGCCTTGGCGGAATCGGTGCCTACGGCAATGATTAAATCCTTTTTGTCCCGGGCAAACTTCTTTGCCCCAGCCTCCAGCTTTTTGTCATTGCCCTTGGCCTGCACCATGTCGATTTTGGCCCTGCCGCCTTTGCTGTATCCCTCTGCTTCCAAAGCAGCCAGCACCCCGGCAGTCATCTTGTTCTGTTCAGCCAGGTCAACGGACTGCAGGATGCCGATGGAATATACATTTTTTGCTGCGATGGGAAGTACATCCTCATTCACCGGTTCCGGAGAAGAAGACTGGTACAACATAATGGCCATCGCAATATTACACACCGCGAAAATAAGCATTAACCACCAAAGCTGTTTCAGTTTTGAAGCCACGACACAAACCCTTTCCCAAAAATCTTAAAACCATAGATAAAGAGTAACCTCCGGTTAAAACGGAAGTTACTCTTCGTCATTTCATGTAAATCGTCAGATCATTTCTGCCCTGTCAAGAACTTCCTTAGGAATCTGGATACCCAGCGTTTCCATTTCACTCTTATTGATGTAAAGCTTCGTCTTGTCCGCTCCTTCTACCGGGAAATCCTTCACTGTCTTATTCCCCTTCAGGATTTCAGCGGCCATCTGGCCTGCCCGGTGTCCAATATCATAGAAACTGATGGACTCGGAAGCCAGCACGCCGTTCTTCACGTGCCCCACTTCTGCGCCGTACACCGGAATCTTTTCCCTGTTGGCCACTGCCATGAGGGTGGGGATGGAAGAAGCGATAATGTTATCGGTGGGCACATAAATGGCATCCACCTTACCGCCCAGGAAGCCTTCCGCCACCTGCTGTACATCGTTCACGGAGTTCACCGTCAATTCCACCACATCAATGCCCAGGGGCTGGCAGTTTTCTTTCAGATGCTTTGCCTGTACCACGGAATTGATTTCACTGGAATTGTAAATGATACCGATTTTCTTCACGTTCGGCTGGATTTCCTTAATCAGCTTCACCTGCTTGTCCACCGGTCCCCGGTCATTGGTGCCGGTCACATTGCTGTCCGGTGCCTTCTCCGACTTCATGAGCTTTGCATTTTCGAAATCGGAAATGGCGGTGCAGATAATCGGAATCTTATCGGTGGCATTGGCCATGGCCTGGGCCGCCGGTGTGGAAATGGCACCGATAAGCTTATAATTGCCGGACACATAGCGGTTCGCAATGGCCTTCAGGTTGGACTGGTCGCCCTGGGCATTCTGCTGGTCGATTTCCACCTTGTCCTTCAGCCCCGCTTCGTTCAGAGCATCCACAAAGCCCTTATTCGATTCATCCAGCGCCGGGTGCTGCACAATCTGCACAATACCCACCTTCATCTTGCCGCTGGAACTGCCGCCGCTTCCGCCGCCGCATCCTGCAAAAACACCGGCCGCCATAAGGCCGCATAAACCTACTGCCAGAATCTTTTTCCATTGACTTCCTGCCATTCTACTGTTCCTCCCTTTTTTATTTTGCATCCATTCTCCTCCCCCAGCCTCCATACTCCTGTAAAACTATCCTTCAAACAGCCGGAAAGAGCAGATTTCAGCATTGAACTTGCGATAATTATAGCATATTTTCTGCATAGATACCATGTGTAAAATAGATAAAAGAAGGCTGTTTCTCCTGTTTTATTGTCGCACCGCTTGCGGGGGGAAGGTGGTGCCGCAGGCACCAAAGGGGGAAAAGGTTCAGAGGGGAAAGGTTCTTAAGATTGACCGGCCCGACGGGCCGGAGGGTTCTTAGGTTTGACGGCGCCTTTGGCGCCGAGGGTTGTGGTGGCCGCT
>OGLM01003448.1_pt1 | contig 12835 bp, 10 predicted proteins | sample 1572531 | NCBI WGS metagenome assembly OGLM01 (sample SAMEA2581909, study PRJEB24529) | metagenome | biome: Human gut stool | place: China | collected 2011 | reverse complement strand
GGAGCGGTCGCTTGGAACCTTAGGCGGCGGCAACCATTTTATCGAGATCGATGAAGCCGCCGACGGCACAAAATATCTCGTCATCCATTCCGGCTCGCGGAATCTCGGAAAACAGGTGGCAGAGTATTACCAGAATCTGGCAGTGCGGCTGGACCGCGGTTATGACGAGTACCTGGAAAAACGCGAGGAGCTCATACGCACCTACAAAGAGCAGGGCCGCAGAAAGGAAATCCAGGAGGCGTTAAAACAGCTGCAGTGGAAACCGGACGAAGCGCAGATGCCGGAGGATCTCTGCTATCTGACCGGAAAATATCTGGAAGCCTATCTGCACGACGTGGAGATCTGCCAGCAGTTTGCACGCCTTAATCATGTAATCTACCCCCTTGCGGGTATCCATAATCTTCACCGAACCGAACAGAATCAGTTTACTGTCTTGCGGAAGCATACACTTCTCCCGTGCTGCCTTTTTATCATGAGGCTTGTAGAGGTTGGTGTTGATGGGATTAGGGATATTCGTAATGACGTGTCCGCTGAAAAGGGCACTTTTCTTGGCTCGTTCTTCCAGCCAATGACTACAGGCAACGAAATTGATGTGGCGTCCTTCGTACAGTTTCTGCTTTTTAAGAAATATACAATAAACAGGATGTGCGATACGAAAATAAACCTTACCTTTGGAGCAGTAATCACCTAAAACCATTTAACTATGGCACAATACGTAGACATCATGACTGATGCTGGATTTAAGGCTGTCTTCCAAGACAAGCAAGTTACCATCAAGTTCCTTAACGCCGCCCTAGCCGGCGAACGGCAGATCAAGGACATCACCTACCTCGACAAGGAGATCAAGCCCGAGATTGTCGAGAACCGTACCATCATATTCGACCTGCTCTGCGAGGACGTGTCCGGGGCCAAGTTCATCCTAGAGATGCAGAATTGTCCCCAGTACTATTTCTTTAACAGAGGTTTTTATTATCTTTGTCGCATGGTGGCCCGGCAAGGACAAATCGGCAAGCAATGGCAATATCGGTTGCTACCCATCTACGGAGTCTATTTCTTGAATTTCAAGTTGCCGGAGTTCACAGACTTCCGTACGGATGTTGTCCTCGCTAACGAGAGGACGGGAAAGGTGTTCAATGAGATCAAGATGAAGCAGATCTACATATCGTTCCCGTTATTCAGTTTAAGCAAGGAGGAGTGCAAGAGCTCCTTCGAACGTTGGATTTATACATTGAAGAATATGAACCTATTTGAACAATCTCCCTTCAAGGAGGAACAGGAGACCTTCCTTCGCTTGCTGGACGTGGCGAACGTCAACTCACTCAGCGAAAAAGAACGTGCGATCTACGAGGAAAACCTAAAGAATTATCGGGATTGGTATGCGACCATCGATTACGCACAAACGGAAGGGATTGAAAAAGGCATGCAGGAAGGGATGCAAAAAGGAATGCAGAAAGGAATCGAGAAAGGCCGTCAAGAGGAAAAACTCCAGATAGCCCAAAAGATGAAGGAGCAAGGACTTGACTCCGAGCTTATCGCCCAATGCTCCGGACTTTCTGTTGAAGACATTGAGCGACTATAACCCGAATCAACCGATTCGATTCAATTCGATCCGGGCCGCTTCCATCCACTATCCGGAGGAAACGGCCCGGATTACTTTCGTACATTCACGATACCTAGAAAGCGTAATTAAAATCCAACGGAATAAAGAAACTGACGATTGTTCCGCTCCCCATCCCCTTCTCCTTGCTTTGGACCGAATAGGTGATCTTCTCTTTATTTCTCCTATTCAACAATAGGATCGTACGGTAAAGGACTTTCGTTCCCATCCCCGTACCGTTATGTCCCGCATTCGTAAACGGACGATACCCGGGTCCATTATCCTCTATACGGATATGGATGCCTTTCCCGTCGCGCTCCACGAAAACAGATAATCGCTTCTCGCCCTCGATCGCACACAAGCCATGTTTCACGGCATTCTCTACGGGTATCTGGATCAGCATGGCCGGGAGATAGATTGCGTCCGTGTCAAGGGAGGGATCGAGATTCCATTCCAGACGGAAGTCCGGCCCTAATCCTTGCGCCTGCAAATTCAAGTAAGTCCGGACAAAGCGTAATTCTTCCTCCAACGTGATACTAAGCTTTTCCGTGATCTCCAAACTACTACGTAACAACTCCACCAATCCGGAAAGTTGCGTACGGCGGGAACTTCCTTCTTCCTCCGAGCTAATCTCCCGGTTCAATATATTGAATATAAAATGAGGGGATACACGGTTGCGAATACTCTCCATCTTTAACTTCGTCACCTGATCGATATGGCTTAACCATTGGGCATGCCGTTTACGTTTCATAAAGTAATAAGCCATGCCGCTGACGATCGACAAGATCGCAAAAAGCAAGATCCAAACCCAACGGCTCATTTCCAAGTATTCCATCCGGCCGGCCTGTTGTTTAATAATAGCCTCCCGCTTGAGTAAAGTCGTATCTTGGCTATAACGCATATCGATCTCGGTGACACGCATCTGGGTCCGTTCGCTACGAATATTGTTCTCAATGACGCTATTCTTCGTTTGGTACTCATAGGCACGCCTAAAATCGCCCGTGGTAGCGAAGTAATTCTGCAAGTTCTTATTACGGATCGCTACCATCTTGGGATCTATGCCTACCGTATCCGTGTAACTCCTCAACAATTGATAAGCCAGCCCGGAGTTCCCCTCTTTTAAGGCTAGCGAAGCCTTCAAGGTCGTCAAATGGTACAAGGCCGTCTTATTATTATAGGTATGGAAGTACCTAAACCCTTTTTCCAGATAAAAACGAGCGGAATCCAACTGATCCAGACATAGATAGATCTCCCCTAAATTGATCTCGCATACGTTAGTATAGAAATCCATATGAGTAGGACGTACCACCTCACGGGCTTTCAAGAACCAAGGAAGCGCCTTCGCATACTCTTCCTTGTAATAATAGTAATTTCCCCGGCTATTGCAAAAGGTGAATTTCTCGCTCAAGTTACGAGAATCCAGTTCTTTCTCCGCCAAACGGTAAAAGTGATCGGATAAGTCAAAGTCCCTCAATTCCATATACGTCTCGCCCAAACCAAAATAAATAGGAAAGGACATCCGATCCATAATACCCAATGAATCACTCACGAAAAGAGCTTGGCGAAAGTAGCGGGCTCGCTGATCGTAAGCTCCTTTCCGGGTATATATATCCGCTATATTGATATAAATATCCGGGATTTTATGCTCCATCTCACTCTGCCGGATCTCTTGATACGCCTCGGAATAGCAAAGGAGGGCCGAATCCGTTTTATCCAAAAATGAATAATAATTGCCAACCGTATTTTTCAGCGTCCCTAAGAGTCCATGTATCTTGGGAGACATCGGTACACGGTCGCAATAATCTATAATTGACCGATGTAAAACAAACCCGGAATCATATACACTATTTGCAAAATAAATCTGGCTTTTAGCCGCAAGTAATTTATAATATTTATCGCTATCTTTAGTTAGACTTAAAGCTTCATCCAATGCGGAATGAGCATATCGAGGATTCCGGTAAATCGAATCCATAGCCATATGTTCCAAAGAGTCAATCCGCAGGTTATCAGAAAAAGCAAATGTTTTTTCCGGTAGCTTTCCACAAGAAAACAGAAACACAAAATGAAATAGCAATAATAAAATGGACATAAAAGTAATACACACCCTATATTTAGTCATCATCTTGGCGGTTTTAAAGTTCATATGCAAAAATATTTAAAAATTTAATCTACGCAATTATTTCTCCTAATAAATATCGAAAATCGATTACATTTGTAAATCTAAAATAGAGTACACATGAAAAACTTGATGATTCCTGCGCTGGCGTTATTTTTATCGGCGGCGGCGCAAGCAGACGACAGTCCGTTATGGATGCGTTACTGCGCGATCTCCCCGGACGGGCAGACGATCGCATTTTCTTACCAAGGGGATATCTACACGGTCCCTTCTTCCGGAGGAAAAGCCCGGCAGTTGACAACACATCCGGCGCATGATACCCGTCCGGTCTGGTCGCCCGACGGACAGAGAATAGCCTTCGCCTCCAACCGTAGCGGCAACTTCGATGTATTTCTCATGAACAAGGAGGGAGGGGAACCCAAGCGGCTCACCACCCACTCCACAAACGAATATCCCACGACTTTTAAGGATAACGGACACATCTTGTATCTGGCCAACGTATTGCAAGATGCCAAGGATATCCAATTCCCCGGCACCCGCTTTATGCAAGTCTATGAGATAAGCACGGACGGAGGAAGGCCGGATTTATATTCTTCGTTATACATGGAAAATATAGCCCTCAGCAAAGATGGCAGTAAATTATTATACAATGACTACAAAGGTTACGAGGACCCTTGGCGCAAGCATCATCAATCTTCTATCACCCGTGATATCTGGTTATGTACGCTTGGAAAAGATCGCTCTTTCCAGAAAGTAACCACTTTTGGCGGTGAGGATCGTAATCCTGTATGGGCCGCGGATGGGGCGTCTTTCTATTACCTAAGCGAGGAGAAAGGAAGCTTTAACATCTTCAAGAAGGATTTGGCAGGCAACAGCGAGAAACAAATCACGACGCATACCACCCACCCCGTGCGTTTCCTTACCTCCGATAATTCCGGGACTCTATGCTATAGTTACGACGGCGAGATCTATACCGTTAAGGAAGGCCAGAAACCTGCCAAGGTGAATATCCAGATCGTCGCGGATAAGATCGAGAACGACGTGATCCATCGTCTTCTGACCGATGGAGCTACGGATATCGCCGTCTCCCCGAATGGAAAAGAGGTAGCGTTTATCACTCGTGGCGATGTTTACGTAACTTCTATTGAATACGAGACGACTCGTCAAATCACGAACACGCCGCAACAAGAGCGCAATATAGATTTCAGTCCCGACGGACGTTCATTGGTATATTCCGCCGAACGGGAAGGAACATGGGGGATCTACGAAAGTAAACTTACACGTGACGAAGATAAGCAATTCACTTACGCCCCGGAATTGAAAGAGGAGCCTCTTGTAGTCTCCGGACAAACCTCGTTCCAACCCTTATACTCTCCGGATGGCAACGAGGTGGCTTTCCTTGAGAACCGCACCACCTTACGTGTTATCAACCGAAAGACCAAGCAGGTCCGCACCGTATTGGACGGGAAATACCTCTATTCGTATAGCGATGGAGACCAGCATTTCCAATGGTCGCCAGACAGCAAGTGGTTCTTGGTAGATTACATCTCCGTCGGAGGATGGAACAATACGGATATCGCCCTCGTGAAAGCGGACGGTAGCGGCGAGGTAACGAACCTGACGGAAAGCGGTTATTCGGATGGCGACGCGAAATGGGTATTAGACGGTAAGGCCATGATCTGGTCCTCCGACCGTGCCGGTTTCCGCAGCCACGGTAGCTGGGGTGCTGAGCGGGATGTGTACATCATGTTCTTCGACGGTGAGGCTTACGATAAATTCCGCCTCAGTAAAGAAGAACTGGCCTTGGTAGAAGCGGATGAAAACAAAGATAAGGACGAGGATAAGACATCCGATAAAGATTCCGATAAGAAAAAAGAGGATAAGGATAAGCCTGTAGTCCCCTTGAAGTTTGATTTGGAGAACCGCAAGGACCGGATTATTCGCCTGACCGCTAATTCATCCTCATTGGGAGACGCCGTACTCGCCCCGAAAGGAGATAAACTATATTATTGCGCCGCTTTCGAGAAAGGCTTTGATTTATGGGAACACGACTTGAAGGAAAAGTCCACTAAATTACTGCTCAAGAATGTCGGTCGAGGCACTCTATTCGCCGATAAGAAAGTAGAGAACCTCTATCTTACCGCCGGCGGTAAACTGAAAAAGATAGAGTTGAAGGATAGCAAGGAAAAACCGATCGCTTTCAAGGCCGAGTTCGCTTATCGTCCGGCAGAGGAGCGTGCTTATATCTTCCACCACGCTTGGCGTCAAGTCTTGGATAAGTTCTATGATCCGACACTCCGGGGCATGGATTGGAAAGGGTATGAGACCGCTTACGCCCGTTTCCTTCCGCATATCAACAACAATTTTGATTTCCAAGAGATGCTTTCCGAGCTATTGGGCGAGTTGAACGGCTCCCATACGGGCGCTCGTTACAATCCGGGACTAACCGGGCCGGAAACCGCCAGCCTAGGCGCTTTCTTCGATAACGCATACACGGGCGACGGATTGAAGATCGAGGAAATCATCGCCAAGGGCCCGCTGACATTGGCCGACAGCCAGATAAAGAAAGGCTGTATCATCGAGAAGATAGACGGAACACCGATAAAGAAAGACGCCGATTATTATCCACTGCTAAGCGGTAAAGTCGGTAAGAAAGTAATGCTTTCTGTCTATGATCCTACCAGCAAACAGCGTTTCGAGGAACAGGTAAAAGCGATCAGTTACGGAGAGCAATCGAACCTCCTTTATAAAAGATGGATCGAGAATTGCCAAGAAACCGTAGATAAATTATCGAACGGGCAAATCGGATATGTACATGTAAGAGGTATGAACAGCGAGAGTTTCCGCGAGGTCTATTCCGCCTTATTAGGCCGTTGCCGGAATAAGAAAGCCGTGATCGTGGATACCCGCCATAACGGAGGTGGCTGGTTGCATGATGATCTGGCTACCTTATTGAGCGGCAAGGAGTATCAGCGCTTCGAGCCTCGCGGACAATACATCGGTAGCGATCCTTACAATAAGTGGACCAAACCGTCCTGTGTCTTGATGTGCGAGGATAATTATTCGAACGCTCATGGTTTCCCTTGGGTTTATAAGACCTTAGGTATCGGCAAGCTGATCGGCACCCCGGTTCCGGGAACCATGACAGCCGTATGGTGGGAAACGCAAATCGATCCGACCTTGGTGTTCGGTATCCCGCAAGTAGGCGTGAAAGATATGCAAGGCAATTATCTGGAAAACCAACAATTGCAACCGGATGTCGAGGTGTACAATACTCCCGAGGCGCAGCTCTCCGGCGAGGACACGCAACTAAAAACTGCGGTAGAAATCATGTTGCAAACCGTAAAGTGACTTTTACTGAGGTAAAAGCCATTTCGCACGACTGAAAAGCCATTTTTACTTGCGTATAAACGATTTCGCGCCCTTGCGACGAGGTCTTACGCAAGTAGAAATGGCTTTTCACTTCCGCGAAATGCTTTTCACTTGCGTATAACCCATTTCGCAAGTCCGCAAGGTCATTTTTACGTGCATATAAGGATTTTCTCACATCGAACAGAAGAAAGAAACGAAAAACGGAACCGTGAAGTCCACCAAGATCCCGTGAAAGATAGAGACAAAGACCAAATCCTTTCCACAATAACGGGTGATAATCGGCAATGTCGTATCCATCGTAGTAGCTCCTCCCGCGCAGATCGGAGATAGCCTTCCGAAATATCTAACGAACAACGGAGCGCCCAGCAAGGCGAATATCTCACGGATAATATTAGCGATCAAGGCGATCGTTCCTAACTCCGCCGCCAATTGAGCCCCCAGCGTCGGTTCTTTTAGCTCTGTTATCAAGATGGAGGATAATGAATAATAGGCGAAACCGCTTCCGACCGCCAAACAATCGAACACACTCCATTTGGTAAGAGCAAGGCTGATCAGGGCCGAGAAGCTCAACGTCCCGATAATAGTAGCCAGAGGCACCAATAAGAGTTTCGGCCGTATACTCGATAAAATCTCTTTCAGTTTCTTATCGCTTCCGATGCTAATCCCTACTTGAAACATCAAGAGGTAAAGTACATAAACCGTTATATCATTCTCGATAATGACCCCGGGCAGATAACCGCTCCATCCCAGCAAGCACCCCAAGGCAAAGAAGCCCACGACGATCAAACTCCCTTTCATCCCCGGCTCCTTTCCTTAAAAAAGAAATGATAAACTCCCCACGCCGCCAAGACGCTACCCAACGTACCGGCCGAAGCGATCAACAAGGCTTGCCCGCCCAACGTCGTAAGATTATTCACGATAGACTCATTGGCCCCTACCGAAATTCCCAGCAGGAACAAAAGAAGAAGAATCGTATAAGAAATAGGCTTACCGATCTTTTGCAGCAATTCTACTTTACGAAAGAAATACCCGACGGCAATGCCGCAGAACATGATTCCGATTACTGTAAACATCCTTTTGTAGTTTTTGCCGCGAAGTTAACAGAAACTCACAGTACCACAAAGCGGTTACTTCTTCGTTTTCTTGAATTTCACGGGAATCTGCATACCTCCGGCGTCGGCCATTCCCTCTAACTTATTTCCTTTCTGGGTCATAGTTAAGTCTACAGGCGTTCCATCCACATAAAAAGAGCTGGTATAGGTATCTCCTTTCGCCTTGATATCATTTATCTCCAAGGTACTACCTTGTATATTCACTTTAGCGGTCAACTTGCCGTTCTCTTGCTTTATCTGAAAACTTCCATCTTGATATCCATACGGAGCGTCGGGGGCAGAGAAGGACCAATCGCCTACGAGCTTACTGAGATCTGCGGCTTTATCCTGTGCCGAGATCGTGATACAAAACAAAAGGCATAAAAGGGTGGTAAAGGCTTTCTTCATGTTCGTTCCCATAATCTTATGAATTAAATGAGTAATAGATTTAAATAACGTTCCAAATGTAGTGATTAATTTTCGATCTTCCGAGATATGTTCTAATATACGAGCATCAAATTCTTTCCCCAAAGGGGGTAATGCCTCGGCCTCATGAGATACGAACCAAGCCTTATAAGGTAATAAGTCGGGAGGTACCACCGCTGAGGAGAAAAACTGGCGTAATTCCCGCTCTTCCTCCACGGATGTGGCGCATTCCCAATATTTATCCAGCAACTTATTTATTCGTTGATAGTCCATACACGATCCATAAACAGATTACCTTACCGCATACCGCTCCATCCTTTCCTTATTTCCGGAATACGTTTCCCTCAATGCCAGATTACGCGCTACCATCATGCAATAGGAAGGTAAGTTCTCAATGACAATCCAGCTATCCCGGTCTTCCCAAACCTTAAGCAGGGCTTCCTGAACGATCTGCTCAGACTGCTCCACGTCTCCGGTAATCCGGAAAACAACCCGGAAAAGGTTATTCTTCAGCGGCAATATCTTTGTCGTAAATTCGTTTGTTCCCATACTTTTTTATCTATAAGACGAGCCAAGCCCGAAAAAGGTTGCAGATTTTAAAAGGAAATTTCCAATATTCCCCCAAAGCCATTATCTTTGTGACAGATGATTGATAATTCGCTTATTACAAACTAAATCAATAATAACAGTGAAAAGAACGATCTTATTTTTTCAGGCCGCTCTTGCCTGCCTGCTGGTAGGATGCAAGCAAGCGCCGGAGTCGCCGCAACTACAAGATGAGGTGAGGTATGTAGACCCATTCATCGGAACCGGGTTCCATGGACACACATTCCCCGGAGCTACCCGTCCGTACGCGATGGTACAACTAAGCCCGGATACCCATATCTTGGGATGGGACGCGAGCAGCGGTTACCATTATGATGATGACCATATCTACGGGTTCAGCCACACGCATCTTTCTGGTACGGGTATCGGTGATCTGGGTGACGTAGCTTTATTACCTTTCTCCGGTGGAGATTCCATCAAACCGGTAGCTACCTTCAAGAAAGACACTGAGAAAGCGACACCGGGGTATTATGCCGTACGCTTGGATAACTTTGGCATCAACGTGGAATTGACTTCTACGGATCGTGTAGGTTTCCACAAATATACATACGACAATCCCAAAGAACGTCGTGTCCTGCTTGACTTAGGGCATATCCTTCAACCGAACTGGGGACATAAGCTGATCGGTAACCAATATTTACTTGTAAACGACTCCACGGTGGAAGGAACCGTGAAGACACAAGGTTGGGCGCATTTCCATTCTATGTCCTATCGGATTACTTTCTCGGAACCGATCGAGACCGTATACCAATACATCGGAGGGAAATTACGTAAAGACTCCTTGTTCTTACGCCTAAATACAGCAGAAGATTTGAAGTTCCATTACAAATTCGCTGAAAAGGCACAACCGCTTTATGTAAAAGTAGCCTTATCCGTAGTCGATCCGGAAGGCGCCGAGAAGAATCTCGAGGCAGAATTGCCCGGATGGGATTTCGATAAGACCCGTGAGGAATCAACGCATATTTGGAACGAGGCGTTAAACTTGATCCAGATCGAGGCAGATCCGAAAGTCATGGTCAATTTCTATACGGCGCTCTACCATACCATGATCGCCCCCTTCGCTTATCAAGACGTGGACGGACGTTATTTGGGTATGGACAAGAAAGTGCATACCGCCGAACCGGGTTACGTAAATTATTCCGTATTCTCCTTGTGGGATACGTTCCGTGCGCTTCATCCGTTAATGACAATCATTAATCCGGCCCTAGCGACTGATTGGGGTAAGGTACTCGTGCAAGGTTATAAAGAAGGTGGAATATTACCCAAATGGCCTTTAGCCTCTAGTTATACAGGTTGTATGGTAGGATATCCGGCCGTCTCGGTCCTCGCCGACCTTGTAGCGAAAGATTTAGCGGAAGGTGATATGAGCACGTGGACGGAAGCCGGCGTACGTTCTTCCGTTTACCGTGAGGATCTTGCCGAGAAGTTCAAAGGAACCCGTGAGCTGGATCTGATCACGATGCATCCTTACTATAAGGAGAAATATGGTTTCGTCCCCGCCGATTCTGTTCCTGAATCCGTATCGTGGGGATTGGAGATGGCATACGAGGATTGGTGTATCTCCCAAATCGCCAAGAAGGCAGGTAATATAGAGTTGGCGAATGAGTATGCCAAGAAAGCCGAATACTACAAACGCTATTTAGATCCCGAGACGAAAATGATGCGTCCGGTAATGGGCGACGGTTCTTTCCGTACTCCATTCAACCCTCGCTATTCTTCGCATATGAAAAGCGACTATACCGAAGGGAATGCCTTCCAATGGAGTTTCTTCGCACCACATGATATGGATAACTTCATCGCCGCTATCGGTGGCAAGAAAGAGCTGGAAACACGTTTAGACACCCTGTTCACCACCTCTTCCCAGATTGACGGGGCGGAAGCCTCCGGAGATATTACCGGATTGATCGGCCAATACGCTCATGGAAACGAGCCGAGCCACCATATGGCCTATCTTTATAACTGGACAGATTCTCCATGGAAAGGGCAAGGGTATTTAGATTATATCATGCAGAATTTCTACACGAATGAACCGGATGGTATCATCGGTAATGAGGATTGCGGACAGATGTCTGCTTGGTATGTCATGAGCGCCCTAGGTTTCTATCAGGTAAGTCCGGGTATTCCGGTTTACACATTGGGCCGTCCGATGGTAAATAAGGCTTCTATGCACGTAAAAGGCGGTATTTTCGAGATCGTGGCGACCAACAATAATCCCGCCAATAAATACGTTAAAGAAGTCAAGCTAAACGGTAAAGTCCTAGAGACTCCTTTCATCAGCCACTCCGATATCATAAATGGAGGTAAGCTTGAGTTTATCATGACCGATCAACCGGTAAAATAAATTCATATAAAGAAACATAAAAACAAAGGGCGAATCAGTACACTGGTTCGCCCTTTATCTTATATTTGCCCTCAAACGATTAAATTGAAAAGCTATGTTACTCACAACAACTAACACGATCGAAGGAAAAGAAATTACCCAGTACTTCGGAATCGTATCCGGTGAAACGATCATCGGAGCGAATGTATTCAAAGATTTCTTCGCAGGCATCCGGGATATTGTCGGAGGACGTGCAGGTTCTTACGAGAGTGTCTTACGCGAAGCGAAAGAAACGGCCTTGAAAGAAATGAGCGATCATGCGGCACGAATGGGCGCAAACGCTGTAATCGCCGTAGATCTAGATTATGAGACCGTAGGAGGAAGCGGAAGCATGCTGATGGTTACCGCCGCCGGGACAGCCGTACGCTACCAATAATCCCCAAAATGAAATACTTTGGAGCCGGATTAAGCGAATCACATAAAGAACTAAACCGCATTATCCGTAAACCGGAATTAATAGAGCAAACCAAGGAGCTCTTTCTTGAGATTCATGGAAAATTACACCTCTCTGTGGTGTCTGGTAATGAGAGAAACGAGGTCGATGAGCTAGTCGGAGATTTAAGAGAGGATGAATATGCCATTATGCCTACAGCGAAAGATGAAACCATCGCTTGGGTATTATGGCATATCAGCAGAATTGAGGATCTGACCATGAATATATTAGTTAACGGGGAAAAGCAGATCTTCAATGAAGACTGGCAAACCCGAATGAATTCCCCTATCAGAGACACAGGAAATGCCTTATCTGATAACCAGATTATTCAGCTAAGCAAAAGTCTACGTATTCAAGAACTCTTAGAATACAGGAATGAAGTAGGACGAAAAAGCAGAGAAATCATCCGAACCTTATCTCCCGATGATATACGTCGCAAAATCCCAACTCAAAGGATAAGCCGGATATTAGAAGAAGGTGGTATCACAAATCATGAAGATTCGATTTGGTTGCTTGATTTCTGGGCTAAAAAAGATATAGCTGGTATTTTATTAATGCCTCCTACCAGACATGTCATGTTACATCTAAATGACTGTTGTAAATGGAAGCTAGCAATAAGAGGCAGACATCATTGAAAATTAAACGGCTGGTGTATATACCAAAAAAAGTAGAAACGATTTTGGAAAGCGTTCAATCCCACGCGAAGCAATATAAACGAGATAATCAATACCACCTGTTGCTTGAAGAGTTCCGCCTGCGATACCAATAGATAGGATAATTAAAACTGCTGTATCGGGGGAAGTTCCGGTAAGTA
>OGLM01003438.1_pt1 | contig 12859 bp, 13 predicted proteins | sample 1572531 | NCBI WGS metagenome assembly OGLM01 (sample SAMEA2581909, study PRJEB24529) | metagenome | biome: Human gut stool | place: China | collected 2011 | reverse complement strand
TTCCTCGCGCTCTCAAAAATCGTGCGCCACGCATACGGCGAGATGCCGAGGCCGCAATAGCCCTCCGCGTCCGGCTTGGAGACCGGCACGAACGCCACGTCGCAGCGGATGTGCTTGTCGCGGTAGAGATACGGCAGCGAGCGCAGCATGACCGGCATGAATTTCACGAGCCCGCGCGCTTGGAGCTTCCGCTCATAGTCGCCGATGTGCCAGCTATAGTAGGTGAAGCTCTCCTGCTCGGGGTCGGACTCCACGACCTCGATGCGCGGCCGGATCACAAGTCCGCCGCGCACCTTCACGTCCTTTATCTTCCCCCTGCGTGCGGCGAGCGCACGGTCCAGCAGCTCCGGAAAGCCCGCGCCGAAGCCGTAATCCACCCAGTCGCCGGACTGCACCGCCTTGACGGCCTGCTCCGGCGTGACAAACTTTGCCTGATAGTCATTCATAAGAAAAATTCTCCTTACTTCGATGCTTTCTAATGTAGCAGACTTTGCGCCGCTTGTAAATCGTTTCAGAATGAAAAAAGGCTCGCCCGGGCAGGTCTTTTTCTTGCACACCCGCGGCACTTCTGCTATGCTTGGCTCATCTGATCCGTCAACATAAAGGAGTCTGATGCATCATGGTCGAAAACTATCAGGAAATGCTTGATCGGGAATCCAACGGTTTTATCCGTCACAACGGCATTCGCATCGTTTCGGTCGACGAAGAGAAAAGCGTGCTCGAAGCGGCGGTTACCGACGCAAGCCGCAATGTCTGGGGCGGCGTACACGGCGGCTTTCTCTACGCAATGGCGGACACCGCCGCGGGCGCGTTCGCGCGCATCAAATATGCCCAGCGCAACGTGACACTCAGCGCTACGATCAGCTACCTCCGCCCGACAACGCATTCCAAATCGCTCACCGCGGTTGGCCGCGAGGTGAAGGTCGGCGGCCACATTGGCTTTTTCGAGGTCGATATCACCGACGACTCAGGTGCACTCATCGCCCGCGCAGAGGTGAATATGTACTTTTTGGATCATTGAACAGGCAAAAGCCGGCATTCCGCTTGCAGCGGAATGCCGGCTTTCTTCCTTTTAAGCTTCCCCAGCGTCTCTCTTTCAGGGCAGGCTGTCCAGCGGGTTGGCACGGTATCCCTCCATGAGCCTATCGTTTTCCATGATGAACGGGCGCGTCGTATCCTGATCCCACGCGGTATCGTATTTTTCCATCAGATAGTCGCTCAGTTCTGTGCGGTTCCGGAGCTTCACCAGACGGTACGGCTCCTGAAAGGCCACTTTTTCGACAAAGTAGAGGCTTCCGTCCTCTGCCGGCAGCAGCACGCCCACATGCCCGATGAAGAGCGTGTTGTCGGTATCGGAGAACTTATCGTGCAGGACGACGGAGATCAGCCGTGCAGTGCTGTCTGAGAAGGCGATGCCGCGCGCCGCCCAGCCCGCTTGAAGCGCCTTGACCTGCGCGGTAACCTCTGTGCTGTCCGCGGCCGCCACCGGGGCGAACAATGCGCAGAACGCAGCGCCGCTGCCGCCGCAGAGGGCGTTCGGGTCGGCGCTCAGCGTTTCAAGATCCAGAAAAAGGGCGTCCTCGCCCTGCGTATCAGGCTGATCCGCTCCGGCGGTGAGAAATTCACCAAACAGCGAGAATGCCGTAATGCGGCAGTTGTAGCCGGGGAAGCTGCCGTTTTTCTCCGCCCACAGATCCTGCATCTCATAGGGGTCGTACTTGGTGGCGGTCGGCGCGGCACTCTCAAAGCCGTCCGTCAGCCATTCGCTCTTGACGCTCCGGTTGAAAAGATCGACCTTTTCAAAGAGGGCGCTGATCCGGCTTTCGTCCACGCCGGCGTTCGCAAGCGCAGCGGTGAGCAGCGCGCGCGAATCCCCGTCCGTCAGGTTCGCGTACGCGACCGTTTCCAGCGGAGACTGTGCATTGTCTGTGTCTGGTTTTGTTTGCTCGCCGCAGCCGGGAAGCCCTGCAAGGAGGACGCTGAGTACCAGCAGTGCGGGAAGCAGCTGTTTTTTCATATTCATCAATCGTTTTGCCTTTCCTGTAAAAGTAACCGTCTTTTGTTACAAGTCTGCGCAAGCTCACGCGCTCTTATACTTTTCACGCATCGAACGAAACAATCTACCTTGGAGCAGAGAAGAACCCATATCCCATTTGGGCATTTAAAAGGCCATACGTTTCCAGTGTTTCCGGCGTGCCTTCCGGCGCATAGCGTCCCGGCCACCAGCTCAGGAAATCCTCATCCAGCCCGTCCGTGGGTGTATCGGGCAGATACAAAACGAACGTCTCTCCGTCCTCCATGCCGTACGGCGCAGCGGGCACATAGCAAATACCGTCCTCGATCCATTCTTCCCCGCCCTCGTCATCGCAGTTCAGCTCTGATAGCGTCATGGAATAGCTGTATTCGTCCACTTTTTCAATGTCCGAAAACCGTCCGGAAAAATGGCAGAGATAGACCGTTCCGTTTGGATAGTCCTCACCAATGGCTCCCATGTCGGAATCGTGAAACTGTCCTGAAAACGTTCCGTCCCGCTCCAGCGTCAAGGACGTTCCCCAGCCGCCCACGCCGCTGGAGAATTCAAGATCCATTGGGAAATCGTCCGGCAGGGACACCTCGCTTTTGGGGCCGCAGCCGGTCAACAATGCCGTGCAGAACAACAGCACCGCCGTCTTTTTTATTGAAATACGTTTCATGTTTAATCCCTCCCATTTTCAGTATATCGTTTTCTGTGTTCAAAAACAAGCCTTCCTTTCGAGGGGCTGCCCGCCCTGCTAAGCGCAACAAATCCAAAGGGTAAAATCAGGACAAGGCGGAAAAAACGTGCTTGCATTTCCTGCAAACATGTGGTAATTTAAATGCAAGGCAGTTAGAGTTGTCTAACCGTTATGTTCGAACGCGGTACTCCTTTTGCGTTGGAGTTCTGCCCTTGCGCGCAGGTAAATCGTTCGGGCGCGGCCTGCTTTTCGCCGTACGGCTAACAATCCTTACCACGCAACCGCGAAAGCAGGCAGTTAACCCCAAAAAGCCGCTTTTGGGCGGCTTTTGAAAGGCCCTGTAGTTAGACGAGTCTAACTACCGTAACAAGGAAACAAGGAGGCGAAAGCAAATGTCTGAAGAAATTTTGATCCGTCAGGGCGCGCCGACGCTCGCGGGCATCAAGACAGGGAGCCTGTTTCCCTGTCCCTGCGAGGACCGTGAGGCCCTGCTGTCCGATATCCGGCAGCTGAACCGGCGGCTGTCGCCAAAGGGGCTCTGCCTGCTGCCGATCCGCTTTCTGGCGGGGCGGGCGCTCCTTTACCTATACCGCCCCGCTGGACTGCGGCGGGATCTGCTGGACGCGCAGGCGTCCGAACGGCGACGATAGCTGCGCGCTGTGTGGCGCGGCTTGCACGGCGCTTCCGCGAAAGCGGGGAGTTTCCTCACGAGGTAGGGCTGTCTCTCAGCTATCGCCGGAGGACGTGAGGGGCTTCATCGACCACCGCGCGAACGGCTTCAAATGCGCCGGACTCTGGAAGGTCTACGGCGACGAGGAAAAAGCACGCTCGCTATTCAAGAAATACAAAAAATACACAGAGATCTATTGCACCCTTTGGCAAAGCGGCTTGAAGCTTGAGCAGCTTGCCGTTGCAGTTTGATCATATAAAATCATTAAAAGAAAGGAACTAACAAACATGAAAACTGCTGTTGTTTATTGGAGCGGTACGGGCAATACGGAGGCAATGGCGCGTGCCGTTGCCGAGGGCATGACCGCCGCGGGCGCAGAGGCTGTGCTGCTCACGCCCGCCGAGGTCGCATCCGACGATCTGAACGCCTACGCCGCCATCGCCTTCGGCTGCCCCGCCATGGGCGCCGAGGTGCTGGAGGAAATGGAGTTCCAGCCCATGTTCGATGCCTGCAAGCGCAGCCTTGGCGGCAAACGCGTGGCGCTGTTCGGCTCCTACGGCTGGGGCGACGGCGAGTGGATGCGTACTTGGGAGAGTGACTGCGACAGCGCAGGGGTGAACCTCGTTTGCGAGAGCGTGATCTGCACGGAGACGCCCGACGACGCGGCGCTTGAAGCCTGCCGCGCCTTGGGTAAGGCGTTGGTGGAATGAAAAATGATGCCTGCCATTGACGGTAACTTTAGCGGCAGATTGCGCGGGTTGCGTTTGCCAAACAGCCTATCCGAAAAGGCAGGGACACCTCTTGCGGTGTTCCTGCCTTGCGCTGTATAGCGATGCTTGGAGTATTGAAAAAGAATATGCGCAACATTGTTCTGTTTATCATCCTCGGTGCGCTCTGGTTGGGTGCACGTAAGAAAGAATACTTTCGTCGTTGGGTAGAGTATTTGCTTTTGATTCCCATCGCCTATGGGTTGGGTCATCTTTGCGTGCTGGGCTTCCGAACTGTCTCTTACTCAGAATGGCGTGACTTTCAGCTTATTCTTGCTGTCGGCGTACTCCTTTACCGTGCCATGTTGCTGGCATTGAACATTTTTTACGCCTGGAAAGCACTTTGGGTTGCTCAAAGGAGAGAAAACTGATGGTTACATTTTTCCTTCCAAGTTAAGGTAAATCTGTACAAAATTTGATTAAGCAGCATGTATTGCGGAGCGTGTGCGAGATTGTTAAGCATCCTGAAATCGCAGCAGTATATGTTTCTTGAAATAATCGAAAGGAGGACTCTGGTATGGTCACACCCTTTTACAGCGACCTTGCCGCCCTTTCGCAGCCCGCACGGCTGGCGTATTGCTCAACCCCTTCGCCCATGCGACCTCTTTGATCGGCGGGAGCTTCGGGCAGCTCATGTTGTGTGACCCGCTGATCTCGGCGGCAATCCTCCTTCTTCTGACCGCCATCCTTGGGGCGCTGTCTGTGAAACGCTGGTACAGTAGCCACGCGGCAGAGAAGTTGGGCGTTTTCTAACGGTTTCAAACTATCCTATCACACAGAAAAAGATTGGCATATATAGTTTGAAATGCTCAAAAAATATATTTTCGTTTTTTCTTTTTTACTTGTAAGATTTTTCGTTTTTCGCAGTCTTATAAGTGAACGGGACAAGGAGGTGAGCAGGTGACGGACTTTGAACAGATATACAAGGACTATTTTCGGGATGTGTTCCTCTATGTGCGGCGGCTGTCCGGCGGGGACGAACGGCTGGCAGAGGATATTACCAGCGAAGCCTTTTTCCGTGCGCTTCGCCGCATTGACAGCTTTCGGGGGGATTGCGACATCCGGGTGTGGCTGTGTCAGATCGCAAAGAATTGTTACTATACCCATCTGAAACAAAGCCGCTGGACAGAGCATACAGCGGATATGGAACAGCTTATATCGGAAGCGGAGGAATCACCGGATGAAATGCTGCTGCGCAGCGAGAATGCCCAACAGGTAAAACATCTGCTGCATGAGCTTCCCGATCCGTACAAAGAGGTTTTCATGTGGCGTACCCTTGGCGAATTGAGCTTTAAGGAGATCGGGAAGCTGTTTCACAAGACGGAAAACTGGGCGTGCGTCACCTATCACCGCGCACGAAAAATGATCCAAAAGGGAATGGAGGTTGACGAAGATGAAAAATGAGTGCAGTATCATCCGCGATATTCTGCCGCTGTATGTGGAAAACATGGTATCGGAGGATACGTCGGAGTTTGTAAAGGAGCATCTGGAAAGCTGCCCCGCCTGCCGTGCGGAGCTTGAAAAACTGCGGGAGCCTGTGGAGGTGCAAACAGAGCCGCAGCCCGACATGGATGCCGCGCCGCTGAAACGCTTGAAAAAGGCACTGCTGATGAAAAAGGTGCAGACCATCCTATGCACGGCGGCGGTGCTGCTGGCGCTGATGCTGTCGGTCATCTCCTTTCTGACTGCGCCGGAATACTTCGCCTATTCGCCAGAGCTGGTGACTGTGACGGAGGAAGCAAACGGTGCGGTGACGCTCTCTTTCAGCAACGAGGTCACGAATTATAAGCTCCAACAAATCGCCGACCCCGATGATCGCAACACTGTCTACCATCTTGAGGTGTGGACCTCCGTATGGGACAGAGCGTTCCATAGACCCGGCGCGCAGGCCGTGACCGCAGCGCCGGAGAGCGGCAAGCCGCTTCTCGTTTATTTCACGCAGTTTATCAACGGACACGCCGAAAGCTCCAGCGATAGCTCGGTGTGCATCTACGGCACCGCGCCCGACAGCGGCGGCTGGGTCGCTTTGGCGGGGCTTTCTTTGGGCTATTGGCTGCTATTCAACATCGCCCTGTTCCTGATCCTTATCGGGGTATGGTTCAAGCTGCGCAGGAAAGAAAAATCCCGCCGCCGGGTGGAGCGCCTGCTCCCGATCCCTATCTCATACGGGCTGGGGCATCTGTGTGTCATGGGCTTTCGCACTGCATCCTGTTCGGAATGGCGCGACTTTCAACTGATCCTTGCAATCGGCGTTCTGTTCTACTGCGCGATGCTGCTGGCATTGAGTATTTTTTATAATATAAAAGAGCTGCGGGGTATAAAAAGAGAGGGTGAGAACGAATAGCGGTCTGACCATTTGGAAAGTAGGTGTACCATGAGAAAACTTGTGATCTTTTGCTTTGCCGTCTGTATGACCGTGCTTTCGGTACTATCCCTGTTCAATTTTGCACAGGACGCAGAGGAAAGCATGATACTGGATAAGCGGGCGGTAATCCTCGAAAAGCCGGAGACATTGAGCAACCGCGAATTTTTGGGACAGATAGATACTGCACTCGGAAAGATCGGCGCAGACATTATGTACCGCTACGCGGAGCTGGATGGGGACAAGCCACTGTACCGCTACTATAAGACCAGCCATACCGACAGCTTTCTTTCCGTTTCTACCGGGAAAGGGAGCGTGAGGCTGGAATCGGACGAGTTCTTTTCCACTGCAAAGCAGCCGGGAGCTATGGCGCTGCATCTGTCCTCGCTGTTTCAAGATACCGCCATCTATCCACTCATGCAGGCGCAGCAGCATGACTTGACCGCCGCGACTTGGTATGTGGCGGAAGGACAGCTTGACGCGGTGCTTCATGCGCTGAAAGGCTTGGGCTATTCCGTAACAGCAACCAACGAAAGGCTTTTGTCTACCAAACTGCCGCTTTATTTCCTGTTCATTCCTGCCTTTATGCTCTGCGTCAGTATCGTATTCTACACCCTGTCCGCAGGCAAGAAAAATGTGCTGAAAAAAATGGAGGGCTATACCACGGGGAATATCCTGCTGGGGGAGATCAAAGCCTTTGCCCCTGCTTTGTGTCTTTGCTTTCTGCTGATTTTTGCCGCCGCCATGATTTGCGCCGTGTGGCTTCATCCGGTGGCGACCTGGCAATTTGGGCTGTTCCTGCTGGGGGATTGTCTGTGGCTGCTCGTTCCTCTGATACTGGGCATCCTGCTCTCCCTGCTGTTCCTCTCCGGGCAGCGCAGCGCGGAGTATGTGAAGGGCAAAGTTCCAAAGCGCGGGATCTACATTACAAACACGCTTGCGAAAGCTGCTTTTCTAATCTTTATTCTATTCTCTCTCACCATTGCCATGCGGAACATCACGCAGATCTACAACACCTTCCATGCAGCGGAGTTCTGTTCGCAAAAGACAAAGGGCTATGTGACTGTCCCTCTGAACAATGTTAATTCCGGCAGAGCACCGGAGGGCGCGGATTATCTGGCGTTCTATTATGCCACAGTGGATCGCTACAATGGAATACTCATGGCAGCCAACGATTTTAATTACGACCTGTTTGAAGGGAAAATGCTGGGAGAGGCATACGGTCAGGATTATGCCCACATCAACCGAAACTACCTTGCGTTCAACCCCATCTATGCGCCGGACGGGGAGCAGATCGGTGACGCTCTGCTTTCCGATACCCATGTGAATATTCTGCTTCCGAAGTCCAAGGAATACAGGCGGGATGAGGTACGGGAGCGCGGCGCGAGCTGGGGAAATTCCGGGGATGTGAATATTGTCCTCTACGATGATAAAGCGTCTGACATATACTCCTATAACGCCAGCACAGGGCTTGGGGGAAACGGCGCTCTGCCCGCGCCCATCCTTGTAGTCAAGGAAGGTGACCTGCTGGACGGGCTTTTCATCGAAGCATGGTGTTCACAGGGGGCGTATTTCCTCTATGTTCCCACCGATGATCCGTATGCGGAGCTGCTGCCTATCCTGCGGGAAACGGGGATTGACGCGGCGACCGTTTCCACACCGACCGTCGCCGCCACCTTTGATAAAATGCTCCATCATCTGACCTATATGCTGATGATTTGGGGCGTACAGGCTTTGGTGCTGCTGATTGGGCTGTTCTGCCTGATCTTATTCGGCGCAAGGCTCTACTGCGACAATTACAGGGACAGGATCGCCTGTCGCCTGATTGAAGGGCATTCCCTTTTGAGCTGTATTCGCACCCATCTCGTGCTGACGGTGCTGTACTATGGGGCGGTAGCGGCAGGGCTGCTGCTCTTAAAGCTCGCCATCGAGCTTGACTACAATATCCTGCTGGGTACGCTTCTCGCGGAGCTGCTGATCACGCTACTGGCCTGCGGCAGCATTGCCCGGAAAAACCTCTATCAGATTGTGAAAGGAGCGGAAGCATGACTGCCATTACTTTATCCAATATCAATAAACGCTTCGGGGAAAAAGTCCTGTTTCGGGATTACTCGCTGCATATTGAAGCCGGAGAGTTTGTCGCCATCAAGGGCGAAAGCGGAGCCGGAAAAACAACGCTCCTGAACATCATAGGACTGCTGGAAACGCCGGACAGCGGCAGCGTCACCCTCTGCGGCGCAAGAAACCCGTCCTTTTCCTCCCGCGCTGCGGTTCATCTGCGGCGGCACAAGCTGTCCTACCTGTTTCAGAATTACGGGCTGGTGGACACCGACACCGTGGAAGCCAACATGAAGCTCGCCACCCGGTTCGGTAAAGCAAAGGGCAAGGCAGAGAAAGAACGCATCGCGGATGCGCTGGCACAGGTGGGGCTTTCGGGCTATGAGCGTCGTAAGGTCTACACCTTGAGCGGCGGTGAGCAGCAGCGGGTGGCGCTGGCAAAAATCATTGCAAAATCCCCCGACATTATCCTTGCGGATGAGCCTACGGGCAGTCTGGACGAGCGCAACCGCAGCTATGTGATGGATATTCTCAAAGAGCTGAACCGACAAGGGAAAACCATTGTTGTTGTGACACATGATCCCTATGTGAGCGATTGCGCCACACGGCATATTGCGCTGTGAGAGGACGGAGGGTAAAGCTATGCGAAAAAAGAACTGGGCTGCCTTGCTGTGCTCGATCCTGATTCTTGCGAGCATAGGGCTTGGCGTTTCCATCATTTACTCGGACTACTATTTCAGCCCCGTGTCGGGCTTGCAATCCTTTACTGTCGCGGACGTCTCCCGGATATACCTTCATCCGGAGGAGGACGCAGGCACGCCAAGCGCTGCCGCGCCGTCCGATGAACTGTATGCGCTCCTGGAACGCTGGGCGTTGGAAAACGAGGCGACAATCCTATACAAGAACGGGTTTGCCGCAGGCTGCGGCATTCTGGACGGTTCGGATTGGCTCCGTGAAGCCATCGGGCTTTCGCTGCCTTGTGACGCGCAGGGCGTATTAACCGCAGAAGACGCGGCTTTTTCTGATGCCTATGTGCGCGATGGGCGGTTTTTGCCGGACGCGCTGGGGCTGCCTGTACTGGGAACCTATCGGGAACGGGATGTGCCTTCCGTTATCTCCAATGCAGGGTTTCTCTATCCGTTGTCCATGAGCGGGGCGAAGGACGGAATGTACTTCACAGATGGCGCGGACACCAGTGGTCTGACGGCCCTGTTCGAGAGCCGCGGCTATACGGTCACTGACCAGCGGCAGCATTTAAGCCTTCCCGCGCTGGCGGCCAAGCTTCTGACGGACAGCGTTCTTTCCAGAGCGATTTCCGCTGCCATGCTCGGTTTGATCTTTTGCTTCTCCTATGTGGTGCTGACCATGTATCGGGAAAATGACCGCCGCTATCAAATCTATCATTTGTTTGGACTGTCAAAAGCACGGCTGTTCCTCCGCTCCACCCTTACGGCGATGGGTATTGCACTGACTGCTGCTCTGCTTTTCGGCGTGGCGCTGTACCGGGGGCTGACCTATATGCCGGACAGTGATCTGACCACGCTGCTGATAGGTACTACGGTAGGGTTTGTACTGTTCTCACTGATTTTGAACTGGGCGGGCTACTGCGGAACAGCCGCACGGTTGGGGAAAGGGGGAAGATGATATGACACTGATCAGGCAGGTGATACGGGATTTGGTCAAGGATGCCGGATGGGTCATTTTTTACGGCTTTTTAACCGCAATGTCCATCATGGCTTTCGTGCTGGTGGGATTGAGTTACCAGCATGTAGCGTCACAAAATGATGCAATCCGTCGCTTTACGCAAAACGATGTGAGCATGGTGCGGGTAAAGGATTTGAGCAGTCTTATGACAGCGGCTGACCGGAAAACTACCGCACAGCCTATCAGCACAGGCAGTGGGCGGCAGCAGGGCCTCGTGGATCTGTTTCAAAAGCATGACAACCTCGGCAGCCTCGTCCTTCTCCCCGGCATCGGCGGGTATCAGCAGACCATCGTTTATGTGGGCGCCTATACCCGGCTGACAGCATTCCCATTTCCGGCAGGCAGTGATGCACCCATCGCCGCGGTTTCGCCGGACTGCGCCGGGGACGAAGGAAAAACGCTCCGCATCGGAGATCACGAATGCACAGTAACCGTTGTTCCATCCGATATGGACGTTTACCATCCGCTGCACTACATTCCACCCGCATCGGAGAATCTGAAGAAAACGCTCTATGTTTTCTCGCCATCCTGTGAGGATGCCCTTTCCCTCGCGGCGTTTCCGCACGTATCGGTGGATATGTTCATAGACCGTCTGATTCTTGCCGAACCCACAGAGGAAAGCGCCGCCGATGTCAGGTCGTTCCTGTATCAAAACTATTCCGCCTATGCGGAGATACAGTCAACGGAAAACTTTTTGCGGCTTTCCGCCGCAAGCAGCACCCGCACCCATCAGGCGTATCTTCTGTTCTACATCATGTCCACGCTGGTTTTATTCGGTGCGCTGCTGCTGAACACCTATCGCATCCTGCGACGCAGGATCCCGGAATATGCGGTGCATCATCTGTTTGGCGCAACACAGCGGTTTATCTTTGCAAGGATGTATCTGTTCGTGTTGGGATACCATGTGATCCCGCTTGCGGGAACGCTCCTGATCCTGTCATTGAACAGGCTCGCGTCGCCGCTGAATCTTCTCATGGTATTCGCAGCCACCATGGGCTCGGCGTTCCTTGTCACAAGTATTGTGCAGCAGCGTTTTGTATCTAAATTTTCACAGGGATTAAGGAGGGAATGAACTATGCCGGGAATCACCGTTACACAAGCCTGCAAGAGCTATGAAACCAGCCACTATACCGTAAAAGCGGTGAATCACGCCAATCTTTCCGTGGAAAGCGGCGAAGCCGTCGCCATTGTCGGACCTTCCGGCAGCGGCAAGTCCACACTTTTGAACATTATCGGTCTGATTTTGAAGCCGGATTCCGGAAGCGTCGCCGTGGGCGGAGAGGAAGTCCTGAACATGAACGACAGGCGGTGCAGCGCTTTCCGAAATGCCTCGTTCGGCTATATTGTGCAGGACTTCGCCCTGCTGGACGATGAAACCGTATATCACAACATCCGAATCCCCCTGCTTTACAACAGGCAGATCAAGCGCAGGGAGCATAAGCCCCGAATCAGGGAGATCGCGCAGAAGCTGGACATATCAGACAAGCTGAACCGCAAGGCAGGCAAATTGTCCGGTGGAGAGCGGCAGCGGGTGGCAATCGCCCGTGCAATCGTCTGTGACCAGCCGATCATCCTTGCGGACGAACCCACCGGATCACTGGACGCGGCGAACAAAGCGAATGTCATGGACATCCTCATGCGGCTCTGCAAGGAAAGCGGCAAGACGCTGATCATCGTTACGCACGACCCTTCGATTGCCGAACGCTGTGACAGGATCGTTCAGATGACGGATGGCCGCATTGAGGGAAACGGAGAAAACTTGCCGTGAGAGGGCGTGCGCCCATTACCATGGATTTCAGAATCAAACAGCCGCAAGCCACCATTTTTGATGACTTGCGGCTGTTCTGTTCAGCAGCTCTTTTGGTAACTCTCCATCTTGTACGCTTTGCTTCGCCAAACCGCTGGTAATGGACGATCTCCCGCTCCCGCAGGAAGCGGATGGGCGCAATGACATCGGGGTCATCGATGAGACGAAGGATGTTATCGTAGGTAGTGCGGGCTTTTTGCTCGGCGGCCATATCCTCACTCAGGTCGGTGATGGGATCACCAGTGGACTGCATGGAGGCGGAGGAGAAGGGCATGCCGCTGGCGGCCTGCGGCCAGATGCCAACGGTGTGATCGACGAAGTAGGGTGCGAAGCCGGAATTTTTGATCTCTTCGATGGAGAGATTCCTGGTGAGCTGGTGGACGATGGTGCCGATCATCTCCAGATGAGCCAGTTCCTCGGTGCCAATATCATTGAGGAGACCGGCGACCCGGCGGTTGGGCATGGCAAATTTTTGCGAAAGGTAGCGCAGGCTGGCGCCCAATTCGCCATCGGGTCCGCCGTATTGGCTTATGATGATCTGTGCGGCCTTGGCGTTGGGGCGCTTGATATTGACCGGGAATTCCAAAATCTTATCATAGTTCCACATATTCAACCCTCCCAAGGCCAGGGAGTGCAGCCCCAGCTCCAGTTACGGCTGCCCGCCGCGGCACAGGGGGTCAGCGGGGCGGCCTCATTATAGGCGGTACGGGCGGCATCCAGCTTTTCGCAGGCTTTGGCAAAGGCAGCGGCCGCCTCCTGGCAATCCGGATGGGGATT
>OGLM01003437.1_pt1 | contig 12863 bp, 9 predicted proteins | sample 1572531 | NCBI WGS metagenome assembly OGLM01 (sample SAMEA2581909, study PRJEB24529) | metagenome | biome: Human gut stool | place: China | collected 2011 | reverse complement strand
AAACGCATCGTTCAGACAGGCTTTGAAGCCTGTCAGGACATCAAAATTGACGTTCTCTCGTGTGATATGGAGACATTCGGCGAAGCATCCACTTGGATTTCGAGTGCGACCTCTTACGACCACTTGAGTAATGCTCCATATTCACAATACAGCTTAATTATTATAGCAAAATCCCGCCTTTCCGTCAACTGGAAATACAAAAAGCCCTTTCCCTTGTGCTTGACAGGCAGAACGGGGTGTGCTATATTTATTTCAAATTTGAAGTATATACTCAAAGGAGAACCTATGGCACAGAATCGACAGGATATGGGCAGCGGGCCAGTCAAGCCCCTGCTTTTGCAGTTGATGATACCCGCCGTGGTGGCGCAGGTGGTCAATCTGCTCTATAACATCGTAGACCGCATTTACATCGGCCACATCGAGGGCATCGGTGCGGCGGCGCTGACGGGCGTGGGTCTGTTTGCGCCGATCCTTATGCTCCTGAACGCCTTCGCCATGCTCATCGGCGCGGGCGGTGCGCCCCGCACGGCCATCGCGCTGGGACAGGGCAATAAAGACGAGGCCGAAAAAATCATCGGCAACAGCTTTACCATGCTGCTGTTTTTCGCTGTGGTGCTGACGGCGGGCTTCTATGCCGGTGCGCCCGCCCTGCTGCGGCTCTTCGGTGCCAGCGACGCCACTCTCCCCTATGCGGTGGCCTATGGCCGCATCTACATCCTCGGCTCGGTGTTCGTGCTGCTGGTCATGGGCATGAACCCCTTCATCACGACCCAGGGCTTTGCGAAGATCAGTATGCTCACGACAGTCATCGGCGCAGTCATCAACATCATCCTCGACCCCATCCTGATTTTTGGTCTTGGCTGGGGCGTCCGGGGTGCGGCAGTGGCGACGGTGCTCAGTCAGGCCGTGGGTGCCTGCTGGATATTGAAGTTCCTCACCGGCCCCAAGACCATCCTCAAGCTGCGGAAAGAAAACCTCAAAGTGGAGCGGAACATCATCCTGCCGGTGCTGGGGCTGGGCATCTCGTCCTTCGTCATGCTTTCGACGGAGAGTTTGCTCTCCATCAGTTTCAGCTCCAGCCTCGCCCGCTACGGCGGCGATGTGGCTGTGGGCGCGATGACCGTCATCACCAGCGTGTCCCAGCTCTGCACCATGCCTATTCAGGGTATCTGTCAGGGCGGTCAGCCGGTGATGAGCTTCAACTTCGGCGCAGGCAAAAAGCCCCGCGTCAAGGAGGCGTTCCGCTTCCAGCTCACCCTCTGCTTCGGTTATACCACCCTGTTCTGGCTGCTCATGATGCTGGTCCCCGGCGTGGTGGCGGGCATCTTTACCTCGGATGCCGCCCTCATCGAATACACCACATGGGCCATGCGCATCTACATGGCGGGCATCCTCGCCATGGGCGTTCAGATCGCCTGCCAGCAGAGTTTTATGGCGCTGGGTCAGGCCAAGGTCAGCCTCCTGCTGGCCTGTCTGCGGAAGATCATCCTGCTTATCCCGCTGATTTTTATCCTGCCCTGCTTCACGGCAGATAAGTGCCTCGGCGTCTTTCTCGCCGAGCCGGTCAGTGATATTCTGGCAGCGACCATTACAGCCATCACCTTCTTTTCCCGCTTCGACAAGATACTGGACAAGGGTGCCGGGAAGGTATGATTCGCAGGAAATAGCTCTCTGAAAAAATGCTGCAAAAAATCCGGAACCGTTTCTGAGCCATCATGGTTCAAAAAGATTCCGGTTTTTTAGTTTTGTGTAGCCTGAATCAACGATAGTTTATCTCGGAGAGAGTGATGCGGGGTCTTGTGGTGTCGGTCTCATCGCACATTTCATAAATTTGCTCTTGCAGATACGGCACCCGGGTGCTGACATCCGGGAACTTCGGCCCGAGGATGACTTCATCCAGTTCGAGGGGAAAAGGCGTCTGCACAAAGAGCCACGGCTTGTCCTTGGGGTCCTTCGGTTTGGTATGCAGGATGTTTTCCTCCGTCTGGTAGATGACCCGCAGCTCCTGCTCGTAGCTGTAGCTGCTGTCTTTGAAGAGGTAGAGGACTTTCCCTAGGACATCATCGAGATAACGGCGGTCCTGTTCTGCGATTTCCTCGGCGACATTGTGCAGTTCCTGGAGCTGTGAATTTATGGCGCGGCAGGAGCGGGAAAGCTTTTCATTGTCTTCGTTCAAGACTACATACGAATTTCCCTGTTTCCGAAGGTAACAGACGTGATAGAGAACAGGCTCGGCTTCTTCTTCCATCCATTTTGATGCTTTCCAGTCGATGACAAGACAGCAGCCTCTGGCGTGGTCGCCATACATTTCCCACATGGGCAGGTAGTCGATGCGGGGGCTGAAGCATTTTACAAATACAAAGGGAACATCCAGAGGTTTGCGGCCTTTTTGAAGTGCTCCATACGATGGGCCGTAAATTGCTTTTTGCAGAGTTTTACCTTCGTTTGGGTCATTCATGTAGGAGAGATGCATCACCGTCAGCTTCCCCAGCCGGTCAGCGGTGTCGTCCTCTTCGGTACATTTTTCGGGGAGCATATAAGAAAAAACTTCTGCCGATGTATAATAAGCGATTTCCTCCGCATCCTCCTCAGCGTTCAGTTCATCTAAAAGAAGTTCCGAAAGATATGCAGCTTTTGCCAGCCTCAGATAAGAGTCGAAGCACCATATCCCCGACTTCCATGTCATATGCGCTGCATAGCGAGAAAGAATAGAGTAACCGGTATCCTCAAGCAGGCGGGATTTTTCCATGATAGCGACTTCCCAGCGCTCCCTGTCAGGGTCATCATAAAGACGGGCAAGCTCAGGGAGGAGACGCTTTCTCGTTATGACGATGAACATCAGCAGTGCCAGACGGTTCCGGTGGAGCCGCCGAGGGTTGGGTGTGTCCAGCACTTCCTTAATGGCCGCAAGAAATGCATCCAGATTTTTCGCGCGGGAAGCAGCCGAAGCTTCCGGGTCGATGATACGATTGTACCGTTGAAAATAGGTCGGCGAATCGGAAGAAACGCTGTAGGGATAGGGGGCGCCCTTCAGGATACGGGTGTAAAGCTCATACTGGCGTGAAAAAGAAATGAAATAGCTGTCATTGAAGTCTTTCGCCGGCTTTCCGGCAGAGTCGATCTTCCACGACAGGGCCGCCAGCCCGTAAAACTTCAGGGCTTCCTCAGTATTGAGCTCCAGAAACAAAAAACGGTCTGCCTGTCGGATATAGAGTCTGTCAAAGTTGGGAAGAAATGTTGATTTGGCAAAGTTTTTATTTTCGCTCACAGCGGTATGCCATTCTGTGACTTCTTCCCATACAGTATCTTCGCAGCCGTAGCAGAGCAAAGCCTCCGTTAGCGCACACAGGTCAGCTTTGTTTCCGAGGCCATGTTTGATGCAAGCACAGTAATTATAAAAATCATTTTCCAAATCGTTTACGAATAACAACAGGTCTGGCTTTTTTGTATGTGAGCGTTTTCTCGTTCGGATGGTTTTGCTTTCTTCATCCGAAAAGGACAGCCCGTATTTTTGAATCTTCCATAAAACACCTGCTGCGTGGCCGAGAGCATTTTTCTCATCACCGGGAAGACTCCCGAAATCATCGTGCTCATAATCCTCTGTCACGATGCTGACCCTATCCATAAACTCCGGATGCGGATTCAGCGTCAAAAGCTCCTCATAAAGCTTTTTATCATATTCGAATTCCAGCAGTGGATATTTCATCTTTTCGTCCGGCATGGAGCATCCTCCTTTTTACGTCCTTTCAGTGAGCATTCCGCACATGACTTCCACGCACTGTGGGTCGAACGCATGTCCGGCACACTCGCGGAGGGCCGCGGCGATTTGGGCGTCCGTCTCGCCCCGGCGGCGGTGGCGGTCGGTGAAGTCGGCCACAGCGAGGATGCGGGACAGCAGCGGGATGGCCTCGCCCTGCAGCCCCTCAAGGTAGCCGGTGCCGTCGTAATTTTCGCGGTGATACCGCACGGTCTCGGCCACCCGGTCTACGATTTGGAGTTCCTGAATGATGCGGCAGCCCCGCTCTACATAGGTCTTGTAGAGCTGGTACTGCTCCTCGGTGATGTTCCGCTGCAATACCACATCATCGGGCAGGCCCACGGTGCCTACTTCGTGCAGAAGGCCCGCATAGTAGCCGTCCCGGCAGGCGGCCTCATCCAGACCCATCCGGCGGGCCATCTCCTGCGTCAGCTCCGCAGTCTGCTGGCAGTGGAGGTCGATTTCGGGGATCTTGGAGCTGAGGGCGCTGTACATGGCCGTGATGACCTTCAGCGACATCTCCGAGAGTTTGCCCTTCTCCGCGTCGATGCGCTGCTGCAATAAAAGATGGCGTTTGGCCTTGTCCACCCAGTAGCGCTGGATGGAGAACATGATGATGTAGGCCACCCCGAGGATGCAGATGTAAAGGAAAGGGAAACGGCGCACGAAGCTCTCGCCGTAGAGGGCGGCGGGGTCGGGGATGAGTCCGCCGTGCAGGCAGGCCATCACCCAGAGAAAGCTCAGAAGGTTGATAAAAGTGCCGTCCACGAGGCCCAGCGCGAAGGTGCAGGAAAAGGAGAATATCAGCAGGAAAAACCAGCTGAAATAGCCCACATAAGCCTTCTGGAAAAGCAGGGCGCTGCCGGCCAGAAACGCCAGTGCTGCACCCAGCTCCCGCGCCCGGCTGGCACTGCGGCGGGACAGAAAGAGGTTGACGCCGTCCAGAAGCATCATGCCGCCCAGCAGAAGATAAAACGGCAGCGGCGCGCCGTACAGAAACCCCAGCGGCAGATGTACCAGCCAGAGCAGACCCACGACGAGCTTGGTGTAGAGGACCAGCTGCGGGTCGCCATGGGGGACGAGTACCGTCTCACGCAGCCGTTCAAGCGTATCCTTGTTCATAAAACATCCTTTTGGCGCGTCACTGCACCGCTATCTCTCCGCTTTCCAGCAGCTCCACCACGGCCTTGACCGCCGCAGGCTCGAACTGCGTCCCGCTCAATTTCCGGAACTCGCCGATGATGTAGTCCCTGTTGCAGTGGCCGCGGTAGCACCGGTCGGAGCCCATGGCGTCCAGCGCATCGGCGACGCTGATGATCCAGACCATCTCCGGCAGCTGCCCGCCTTTCAGCCCGGCGGGGTAGCCTTTGCCGTCGAACCGCTCGTGGTGGTAGCTGGCACCGCAGTCGGCCTGAGGCAGAAATTCCAGCCCCTCGAGAATTTTTCGGCCCCAGACGGTGTGCTGCTTCATGATGTCGAACTCCTCGTCCGTCAGCCGGGAGGGTTTGTTGAGGATGGCGTCCGGCACGGCGATCTTTCCGATGTCATGGAGCAGGGCGCTCCGGTAGAGGCTGTCCAGCTCCTCGCCGGCGAAGCCCATATGCGCCCCGATGAGGCGGGCATATTCGGCCACCCGGTGGGAGTGCTCGCTGGTGTAGCGGTCTTTTTCGTCTATCATCTGGCTGATGGCGGCCACAGAGCTCACCATCAGCTGCCGGGCCTCGCAGATGGTGGCATGGACCTCACGTTCCATCTCTTTTTCGCTCTGCTCCTGCTGGATGCGGTAGTGTTTGTAAAAGATGTCCGCTGTTATCATCAGCAGACAGAACGACCAGTAGGCTGCGGGGTAGAAAAGCGCATAGTCCCGGCGGTAGAGTGTGCTGCCGACGAGGGGACCCAGCCACAAAAAACAGGTGGCCGCGAGGCCGTAGGCCGTGCAGAACGGCAGGCCGATGGGCAACCCCGACTGCACGAAAAGAGTAGCCGGCATCAGGAAGAACCACAGGTTCTGGAAGCCGTCGTTCTCGTTCCAGACCAGAAGCAGCAAGCCCATGAAGATAAGGGCCGTGTTTGAGAACATGACCAGATGCTTTTCGTTTTTCGCCCGGGGCAGCAGCCACTCCACCATCAGCAGCACAAGGCTGATGAGCCCGGTGAGGACGAAGACGACGGGCTTGTCGAGGCCGTTGCAGCTGAAATTCAGTGCAAAAAGCACGACGACCGCCAGCGTCAGCACCTGGCGCAGGTAGTCTGAGTCCAGCGTAGAATGCTTTTCGTAATGATATACTTCCTTGAGAAGGGGCCAGATGCGGTAAAGCATGAAAACGTCGCCTCCGAACGGGCCGCGCGGGCGGCTGGCTGCTGTATCTTTATAATGTTACAATACATTATACAACGAAATCTGGACGATGAACAGATGGATTTTCAGAATGACTGTATGCATCAAAAATACATCGGCAAAGAATCTTGGATACAAGAGTTAAAAATCGAAAAACGAGCTTGCAGAAGGCTCCAAAAACCAATCAAACGGGTCACTTTGTACAAACATTGCCTGAAAAATTTGTGCTTGAATCTAATTGCGGGATGAGAAAATATGCGTTATCATAATATCCAAAGGCGACCCGTATGCGGAAGGAATGTTGCCGTGAGCAAAGCACGGCGCTGCCATAATACGGATAAACGCAACGTGAATCGGAGGTAACAAGAAATGAAAAAGATCTCTCGTCGTGACTTCCTCGCAGCTTCTGCTGCTGTGGGTGCAGCTGGCGTCCTGACCGCCTGCGGCGGTTCTTCCAGCAGCACTGCCACCTCTACTGCAGCTTCCACTGCTGCCAGCACCGCTGCCGGCGGCAAGTCCACCGACTACCCCACCAAGGGTATTTCCGTCATCTGCCCCTGGTCTGCAGGCGGCGGCACGGACTCCTGCCTGCGCGCATTCTGCGAGGCTATGGGCAAGAACCTGGGCGTCACCCTGACTGTCGATAACCAGACTGGCGGCGGCGGCATCCTGGGCCATCAGGCTATCGCAGATGCCAACACCGACGGCTACACCATTGGTATGATCACCTTCGAGCTGGCTACCTACAAGAAGCTGGGCACCAGTGAACTGACCTGGGAGAATTACGCTCCCCTGTGCCGCGTCAACACCGACGCAGCTGCCATCACCGTCGGCGCAAAGTGGGCTGCTGACAACGGCATCACCGACCTGCCCGGTTTCATTGATTACTGCAAGGCTCACCCCGGTGAGGTGCAGATGGGCGGTTCTTCCAACGCTTCTGTCTGGCACATCGCTGGCGGCTACCTGATGAGCGCTACCGGCATCGACATCCAGATGATCACCTATCAGGAAGGCGCTGCTACCGCTGTCCAGAACGCAGCCGGCGGCTTCATTCAGGGCGTTACCGTCTCTCTGGCCGAAGCTCGCAGCTTCATCGAGTCCGGTGACCTGATCTGCCTGGGCGTCATGGACGAAGAGCGCAACCCCGTCTTCCCCGATGTTCCTACCTGTAAGGAGCAGGGCTACGACATCACCTACTACACCCAGCGCGGTATGGCCGCTCCTCTGGGCGTTGATGATGCCATCATGACCCGTCTGGAAGAGGCCTGCGCCGCTGCCATCGAGGACCCTGACTTCGTGACCTTCATGAACAACAACGGTCAGGCGATCTCCTATCTGGATGCACAGGGCTATGCTGACTACCTGAAGCAGGCTGCTACCGATGTCGCAGCTGCTATGGACGCTGTCGGCCTCTGATTTGTCTCTCTGAGTATTTGCTGGGGCAGGCAGTTCATGCCTGCCCTTTTTTATGAGAAGATATAGAGAGGAGGAACCCCTTTTGAACAAAGACAAAATGAAAACGATGGCCTTCTCCAATCTGGTAGGCTCCATCATTTTCCTCGCGATCGGCATCTGGGCGTGGCTCCAGACCGATAATTTCCCTGAGGTGGCCAACACCTATGTGCAGGCTTCTACCTTCCCCCGCGTCATGATCGTGGGTATGCTCATCTTCTCGGTGGTCCTGCTCATCCAGTCCATCTTCAAGCTGATGGGTACCATGAAGCCCACCGACCCCGTTGCTGTCGAAGTCGGCACCCTGAATCCCCTCAAGGATAAGGGCGTGGCCGCTGCTTACCTCGTTATGCTCCTCTGTGTGCTGTTCGCTGCTCTGTTCAAGAGCTGCGGCTACATCCTGTGCGCTGTGGTGCTCTCGATGATCATCATGTTCCTCATCGGCAAGCGCAACTGGGTGCAGATGGTCCTTGTGAGCGTTCTGGTGCCGCTGCTGATGTGGCTGGTGTTCTACAAGGTGCTTACCGTCAATATTCCGCTGGGTCCGCTGAACTTCCTGCGCACCCTCGTGGACATGATATAAGGAGGGAGCACAGTTATGGATTTTAGTCTGCTTCTTTCCAGCTATGCTACTGTCTGGTCCAACCCCGAGGTCCTTCTGATGACCTTCATCGGCGCACTGGGCGGTGTTCTGCTGGGCGCTATCCCGGGCATGACCGCCACCATGGGTGTGGCGCTGCTCATCCCCTTCTCCTTCGGCATGGACCTCATCCCGTCCATCGGCCTGCTGCTGGGCATCTACTGCGGCGGTATGTACGGCGGTTCCATTTCCGCTATCCTCATCCACGCCCCCGGCACGCCCGCCGCAGCCGCCACCCTGCTGGACGGCTACCCCATGTGCAAGAAGGGTCAGGCCGGCAAGGCACTGTCCGTTGCCATGTTCGCCTCCTTCTGCGGCGGCGTCATCGGCGCCCTCATCATGACCTTCCTGTCTCCGCTGGTCGCTGACATGGCCATGAACTTCGGCCCCGGCGAGATGTTCATGCTGGCCGTCTTCGGTCTGTCTGTCATCGTCGCAATTTCCGGTAAGTCTGTGGCCAAGGGCCTCATCAGCGCCTTCTTCGGTATGCTGCTCTGCACCGTCGGCCTCGACCCCACCAACGGCATCCCCCGCTTCATCACCACCAAGCAGACCGGCCTGCTGGATGGCTTCCAGTTCATCCCCACTCTGATCGGTCTGTTCGCTGTCTCTGAAGTCATCGCCGGCGTTGAGCGCATCATCCGCGGCGAAGAGCATGAGCAGAAGTCCAACGAGAAGATCACCAACGTCCTGCCCGATTGGAAGACCATCAAGCAGATCTGGCCCAACATCCTGTCCGGCGGCCTCATCGGCACCTTCATCGGTGCGATCCCCGGCGCAGGCGGCGACATCGCAGTCTTCGTCTCCTACGGCGCAAGCAAGTCTGCAAGTAAGCACCCCGAGCTGTACGGCACCGGCATCCCCAACGGCGTTGCTGCTACCGAGTCCGCCAACAACGGCTGCTCCGGCGGCGCTATGATCCCCCTGCTGTCTCTGGGCGTCCCCGGTGACTCCGTCACCGCCATCCTGCTGGGTGCCTTCATCATGAAGGGCATCACCCCCGGCCCCATGATGTACGTTACCGAGCTGCCCACCGTCTACCGCGTCTTCGCGGCTCTGATGCTGGCAAACCTCTGCATGCTGGTCGTCGGCTGCCTGGGCGTCCGCTTCTTTGCAAAGATCGTCTCCATCGAGAAGAAGATGCTCTACCCCATCATCCTCGTCATCTCCCTGCTGGGTGCTTTCTCCATCAACAAGAATGCCTTTGATGTGGGCGTCTGTGTCGCCTTTGGCATCATCGGCTGGCTGATGAACAAGTACGAGTTCCCGCTTTCTCCCATCCTGCTGGCCCTTATTCTGGGACCCATGTGCGAGAAGAACTTCGTGCGCTACATGAACATCCAGCGCGGCAACTTCTTCGCCATCACCACTTCTCCCATCGCAATGGTCTTTGCAACGGTCGCTATTCTGGTCATCGTCTACTCTGTCTACAACCAGAGCAAGATCAACAAGCGTGCTGCTGCAAACGCCGCGAAGGAGAACGCATAACCCCAACATCCAGACAAGCTCTGTCTTTTACATTCCCATGAAGCTGCGGCTGTCCCGTTCCGGCGGGGCGGCCGCGCTTCGCTTTTATGGGATAATAAGAAAGCCCCCGGCATTGCCGGGGGCTTTCGTTGTGCTGTATTTTATTCTTCCGATTTAGGAGCTTCGGGGTGGCGGCACTTGGCCAGCATATCCAGCTCCGGCATCAGCTCGGTGCTGATGACCGAGAGCATCTGCTCCATCTTGTCGCAGTCCTCAGCCGGGAAGCGCTTGCGCACACGCTCGATGACCGTGTGCAGGTAAGAATAGCTGATGCTGTAGTAATCGATGTATTTCTGGGTGGGGCGCAGGAAGTATTCGCGGCGGTCGGTGGTGGACTGGATCTTCTCCACATAGCCCTTTTTGACAAGGCTGCCGATTTTATAAGCCGCGTTGGGGGTGGAGATGCCCATCATACGGGAAAACTCTGCAATGGTGGGCTCCCCCATCGCCATGATGCCCTCCATGCAGAAGGACTCCACCGTAGTCAGCGTGGCTTCGCGGGTGGCAAAGCGCTGAAATACATTCTGATAAAAATGCAGCTTGAATTTTGTATAGACGTCCTGAAAGACTTCTTCCAGCATGGGGTTTTCCTCCAGTGAGCAAATAGCTCAAAAAATTTACTCTTTTGATAAGTATACCATGATTTGCGCCGGAGGGGAAGACAAAAATCTACGATTCCGTTAAGATTTTGTGACCTCTTCCTTCCCAGTATGGCCCATCCGCGCCTTGACGATGCTGAGCACGACGAGTTCGATGACGATGGCACAGGCCAGCAGCACGAAGGAGGTCAGGGTGTTGGCGGCATCGCCGAGGACAGCCTGTGCTGCACCGCAGAGCAGATAGCAGCCCGCCGAGATGGCGGCGGCGGTCATGGCGTAGGGCAGCTGGGTGGAGACATGGTTCACGTGGCTGCAATGCGCGCCGGCAGAGGCCATGATGGTGGTGTCGGAGATGGGCGAGCAGTGGTCGCCGCAGACCGCGCCGGACAGGCAGGCGGCGATGGAGACCACCAGCATCTCACCCTCCGGGAACGCATGGCAGACGATGGGGACCAGAATCGAGAAAGTACCCCAGGACGTGCCGGTGGCAAAGGCGAGGAAGACCGCCACCACAAAGATGATGATGGGCAGCAGGTACTGCAGAGCCGCCGCAGAGCCGCTGAGCAGGCTTGCGACGTAGTATTTTGCGCCCAGCAGGCCGGTCATGCCGGAAAGCGTCCATGCCAGCGTCAGAATGAGCATGGGGCTGACCATGGCCTTGAAGCCCTCGGGGATGCAGGCGGCGAAGTCCTGAAAGGTCATGACGCCCCGCACCCGGTAAAACACGAAGGTGAACATCAGGGCAATGGCGCTGCCCAGCACGAGGCCCATGGAGGCGCTGCAGTTGGCAAAAGCGGTGACGAAGTCCACGCCCTCAAAGAAGCCACCGGTGTACACCATGCCGAAGATGCAGGCCGCGATGAGCACCAGCACCGGAGCGATGAGGTCCACCACATGGCCGCGGGTGTCGCTGCCGTCGTCCGCGTCGTCGCCGTAGGGGCGGTCGTCGGTGGTGAAGAGGTCGCCCAGCAGGGCGTTATCCTCGTGCTTTTTCATGGGGCCGTAGTCGAGGCCGCTGAAGATGAGGAAGAGGCTCATCACCATGGTGAGGATGGCGTAGTAGTTATAAGGGATGGTGCGCAGGAACATGGTAAAGCCGTTGATGCCCGAGCCTTCCGGCACAGAGGACGTGACGGCGGCGGCCCAGCTGGACACCGGCGCGATGATGCAGACGGGTGCCGCGGTGGCGGCGATGAGGTAGGCCAGCTTTGCGCGGGAGACCTTCTGCCGGTCAGTGACCGGGCGCATGACGGAGCCGACGGTCAGGCAGTTGAAATAGTCGTCAACGAAGATGAGCACACCGAGGAAGAAGGTTGCGATTATCGCACCGGCGCGGGTGTGAACATGCTGCGCAGCCCAGCGGCCGAACGCGGCGGAGCCGCCGGTGGCGTTGACGAGCGCGACCATCACGCCGAGGATCACGAGGAAGAGGAAGATGCCGGCGTTATCGGCGATGGCGGCGGTCAGACCGTCGTTGATGATGGTGTCGAGCGCGCCGATGGGGCTGAAGTCGGTGGCGAGCAGGGCGCCGACGACGATGCCGATGAAGAGGGAGGAGTAGGTCTCCTTCGTCAGCAGGGCAAGGCCGATGGCGACGATCGGGGGAACGAGGGACCAGAAGGTGTTGACAAACATGAGGGATTCTCCTTTCGTGCGTCTGCACAAAAAATTTAAGCCATGATGCTTCCATCATGACTTAAACACAACACCCTTTGCAAATACGCTTTCGGTCGTATTCCGATCATGACAGCTCTCCGCCTTTCGGCGACAGTCCGACGGATGTTATCCCCCGGCCCGGTGAACGCACGCACAGGAATCCGTGTGTCCCCTCGGCGGCCGCCCCTTTCGCTCTCCGGTTCCTGCCGGTCATGCAGAGCTACTGATGTTGGCCGCGCCTCTATCAAGACTTATTAAAAACAAGGACAGTATACACCCTCACAGCGTTTTGTCAAGAGAAAATGTAAAATTTTTGTGTCTTTTTTTGGTCATTCCGCGAATTCTGCCGCTTTCGGTGGGGTTCAGCTCTGCGGTCCCATGCAGAAGCCACGCGCAAGACAGCGTCCCAGCATCTGCACGAAGGTCACATGGCCCACGTCCTCGCCCGCGAGGATGGGCAGCTCGGCGACCGTGTTCCCCGCCGCGTCGCGCACCGTGAGCTGCCCGAGCGTGTCGCCCGCGTATACCGGCGCGGCGACGCTTTCTGCCAGCGCGACTTCCTTCGTCAGGCCGTTTGCCAGCGTCTTTTCCACCAGCAGGGTGTTCTCGCTCGTGAGCACCGGCTGCACCGTGCCGCGCACGCCGAGCGTCACCGGTACGGGCGGCAGCACCTCGTCGGGCGTGACGGTCACGAGCGACCAGGTCGAAAAGCCGTAGTTGAGCAGGCTCTTGGCGTCGGAGAAGCGCTCGTCGCTCGTCTTGCCCTTGAGCACGACCGCGATGAGCTCCATGCCGTTTTTCTCCGCCGTCGCGCTCAGGCAATAGCCCGCCGAGCCGGTCGAGCCGGTCTTGAGGCCGGTCGCGCCGTCGTAGAAGCGGATGAGCTTGTTTGTA
>OGLM01003430.1_pt1 | contig 12874 bp, 10 predicted proteins | sample 1572531 | NCBI WGS metagenome assembly OGLM01 (sample SAMEA2581909, study PRJEB24529) | metagenome | biome: Human gut stool | place: China | collected 2011 | reverse complement strand
AAATCAGAGAAATCTTCATCAAGTAAAATAAAATCTGCCATAATAACCTCCATTCCAAAATAAAAAAATATAATTAATGGCTCTTTCTGTAGCTTCCGGGCGCTTCGCCCATGATTTTTTTAAATGTGCCGCCCATAGTATTACTGTCGGCGAAACCGCATTTGTCAGCAATCTCAGTAATAGAGAGGCTGGTGTTGACTAAAAGGTCTGCTGCTGCGTGCGTTCTTACATTAATAAGATACTCTCTGAATCTGAAGCCTGTAAAAGCCTTAAATTTCTTGGAAAGGCTCGATTCACTCATATTAAATAGTTCTGCAGTAGCAGCCATAGTTATGTCATTGTGATAATTCTCGATAATATATTCAATAACCTTCTGGATAAGTTCATTACCTGTATCCATTTTCGTAATAACATTATCTTCGTACATCTGACAGCGCAGAATAAAAAGTATAAGTTCATGAAAATAAGAATGTACGAAAGATAAAGACAGACTGTCGACACCATTGTGTTCATAAGAAATCTTCTGGATAATTGATGATATATAATCAAGTCGTCTTTCTGGTATATGGACAACAGGATGTTTATGAAAAATGCTTTCTATATCCTGAGAAGAATCATCAGCAATCCACTTTAAATCATCATTATTAAAATATAACACATATCTTGTATGGTCACTTCCGGCGAGGTAAGTAGTCATGTGCGCCATGTCTGGTGGGATAAGAGCAAGTCCGCCCGGATTTAACATATATATTTCATCACCTACATAAAGGGTGCAGGAACCAGAATATATAAACATCAACTCCCATCTGTTATGTTCATGAAAATGTTTCATTTTATAAGATGGTGGCACAGTAGCAATATCCGTGTGGAAATTGTCATTAATAAAATGGTACATTGCCGTCTCCTTGGTATATGAATAATATCTTACGAAGCAAAATCATATACTGATTATAGGTCGTTTATAGAGAAACTGTTACTGATTTTTTACATATTTTTTTGATTTTGAAAGATTTCGTGCTGTTTTTTTGTATCTATAAAAAAACAATGTGAATATAATAAAAGCATCTTAAGAAGCAGAAACAATTTAATATTAAGGAGGAATAATATGATACGAAGAAACAAAATTATTGCTTCTGTTGCTGTCAGTGTCATGACTGGTGTTCTTGTTGCAGGCAACTTAGCTCCATTACAGGGATACTATGCATTTGCACAGGAAACAGGAGTAAAAGCTGGAAGGTATTCAGCAGTAAAAGACATTAACAAAACATTAGAAGGTTACACACCAATGGACAGTTCTGATCCGGTTGAATTCGGTGGAACTTACATTAAGTATCAGGGCGAGACAATCCAGTTGTCGGAGACAGCCATATATGTTGATGGTTCGTTATCAGACGAGCTTGCTGCCCAGTACCCATATGTATATAACGACATTACTAAGGCATTGTCAGCAGATGCATTAAAGAATGGAACAGCAGACAATCCAATGACAGTATATGTTGCACCATATGTATACTGGATAGATGATCCGGCAGCAACAGATACAGTACAGAAGACCGAGGGATATTCAGTACCTTATGGAATGGTTGTTAATTCAGATTATCTTACTATCAAAGGTCTTACAGGAAATCCTGATAATGTTGTATTAGCAGGAAACAGAGGACAGTCACATGCCTCTAATGGTAACTACACAATGTTCAGATTCAACTGCAGTGGCGCGCTTACAGTTAAGAATATAACAATAGGTAACTATTGCAGCGTTGACCTTGATTATCCGCTTATGAGTGAGCTTAATCAGGCAAAGAGAACAGAGACAATCACACAGGCACAGCTTGCTGATGTTTCTGGAGACAAGATGTTTGCAGATAACTGCAACTTTATAAGCAGACTTAATCTTGACCCAATAAATGGAGCATCAAGAAGTCTTTATAACAACTGTCATTTTGAAAGTACAGATGATGCCCTTAATGCAAATGCTGTATATGTAGGATGCGATTTTGATTTCTACGGAAACAGACCATTATATTCATCATATGGTACAGGTTCAACATTTTTAGGTTGTACATTTAATTGTAAGATATTAAATGTTGAAGCAGAACCGACACAGTTCTTTACTAAAGAGGGTGGCACAATTACCGCAGTAGACTGTGTATATAACAGTAATTTAAGTGTACCTATATCAATTGGATGGACTAAAACACCATCAACTTCATTAAAGTGTTATCAGAGCAACATAATTCATAATGGACAGAGCATCACAATCGGTGGTGAGGGTGCTAAAGAAACCGTTGATATGACAGGCAAGTCAGTACTTGATGCCTACAAGGTTGTGTCAGGTGGTAAGACATATTACAACACATACAATCTTTTAAAGGGCAGTGACGACTGGGATCCATTAGGAGTTAAGGATGTAATTAAAGCAGCCGGACAGGACACAGTTGCAACACAGCTTTCAATAACATCAGATGTCACAGAGATTGAATCTGGAAAGGAAACAGCTTCAATAGGAGGAACAGTTAACTATTTCTATGGAACTAATGATACAACACAGAAGATAACATACAGCGTATCAGACGAAGATAAGGCATATGTGAAGTTAACAGATAATGGTGACGGAACATGCAAAGTAGAAGGTACTAATAATGATGATGCAGCTAAGAAGGTCATTATAAATGCATCTACAGAGTCAGGTCTTGAAGCAGCAGTTGGAATTACTGTAAAGCCAAGCAAGATTGAAGCACCAGCATTTACAAAGGCACCAGTTATTACTAATGACGGACAGGGCAGTCTTAAAGTAGATTACTCACTTGATTTAGGAAGCAGAGAAGACATGTCTGCAATCTCATGGTACAGATGTACAGATGCAGAGGGCAGCAATCCTATACTTGTAGCAGTAACAAGAAATGATTCACCAGAGTATACATATAAGTTAACAGCAGGTGATGTAGGATATTACATCATGGCTAAGGTAGAATCTAAGAACATCAGAAGTGATTATGGAACACCGGTAAATACAGTATATGACAAGGCAATCGGAGTGAAAGATGTAAGAAGCAAGAACTTTGCTACAGATTTCTCTAACTTCCCTAATGTAAAGCAGTCTGAAATCAAAGCTGGCTTCTGGACTGTAGATTATAACCGTCCGGCAGATACAGAAAGTTTTGGAAGCTGGCAGGGAGCTGATACAGAAGAACCTTGGAAATATGGAACAACAGGTAACGGCTGTGTAGGTGCTGGATTATATGAAGGTACACAGGGCGCAAGACTTATGTATACACCAGTAGAAGGAACATATGGTGATATGTCACTTAAGCTTGTAGTTGACCCAGCCAAGACAGCAGGTCAGGGATTTGGTAGTGCAGGACAGTATATGGATGTACTTCTTAAGTTCGATACATCAACACTTACAGGATACGGATTAAGAATAGTAAGAACAAAGGCTTCATCTAATGCCGTAACATTTGTACTTGTAAAATATGACAATGGAACAGTAACAGAGATTTCTGATGAAGTTATCGCAAGCTGCTATGCAACAGGCTGTACAATCAGCTTAAAGGCTGAAGGCAATAAGCTCACAGCACATGTTGAGACACCAACAGAACAGCTTGCAGACCAGGCAGCTAAGGGATATCCACATGTGGTTGACCTTACAGCAGATATTGAAGCTAACAGCTTTGGCGGAGTTGCAATCCAGCATGCAGGAACACTTGGCGCAGGCGGATGGCAGAACACAACAATGCTACATAACTTAAATGTTACATGGGAAGGTGAGAATAACCAGAACCCTGAATATGTTGAAGGAAATCCATCAGATAACGAGAATCCTGCCGAGACACCTGATGATTCAACAGGAACATCAACAGGAGCAGACACAACAGTCAAGACTGGTGATATGAGTCATACAGGAATGTATGCAGCATTAATGGCAGCAGGACTTAGTGGCTTACTTGGAATGGCAGCAGTATACATGAGAAGAAGAAAAGATATCTAATTTCATAAGAATTTTCTTTACAGGAGCACCCGCAATTATATTGCGGGTGTTTTTGCGTGGTGAATGTGTGACCGTATGTGATTGACATTTTGATTATTATGCTATAAAGTTTTATGGAACTAACCAGTATAAGATGGAGGATAAAACTTAAAAGCATGAAATATAATATCAGAAAATATATATTGGCAGGAATTACAGCAATTCTTGCAGCGGCTGTTTTGACGGCATGTGGTGGCAGCAAGCCAGAGAAGGACGATACAGTCCAGAGTACACAGGAAATATTTGCAATGGATACATATATGTCGCTTACTGCATATGGCAGCAATTCAGAGGAAGCAGTAAGTAAAGCAGTTCAGGAGATTAACCGGCTTGATGCAATGTTTTCGGTAGGAAATGAGGACAGTGATGTTACTAAGATAAATGAAAATGGAAGCGGAGAAGTATCGGAAGAAACTGCATTTATAATGAACAGGGCAATGCAGGTGTCAGAAAAGACCAATGGGGCTTTCGATATTACGATATATCCTCTTATGGAGCTGTGGGGATTTACGACGAAGAATTACAGAGTGCCTGAAAGCAATGAGATTACAGAGGCACTTAAGGGAGTTTCTTATACAAATGTGGAGGTTAACGGGCAGCAGGTGACATTGTCAGATGGTGCAAGCATTGACCTTGGTGGAATTGCCAAAGGTTATACTTCTTCAAGGGTGATTCAGATTATGAAGGACTGCGGCATAGAGCACGCAATCATTAATCTTGGAGGCAATGTGCAGGTGCTTGGAACTAAGACTGATGGCTCAGACTGGAGGGTTGCCATACAGAATCCTGCCAGTGAGAATAGTTATCTTGGAATATTAAGCACGGCGGATAAGGCTGTCATTACATCAGGCGGGTACGAGCGGTATTTTGAGCAGGACGGACATGTATACCATCATATTATAGACCCACAGACAGGTTATCCATCAGAGAGCGACCTGACCTCGGTTACAATTGTATGTTCAGATGGAACTACAGCAGATGCATTGTCAACGGCACTTTTTGTAGTGGGTCTGGACGGCGCTAAAGAACTTTACAGAAGCGGTGCTATAGATTTTGATATGATACTTTTCGATGGAAGTAAAGTGTATGTGTCAGAAGGAATCAAAGACACATTTTCAACAGATATGGATAAGGAAATAATTACCAGACAGCCTTAATGAGAATTATTATTAACTGTCTGTATTGACAAATGTGGTGAGAAAAATATATTCTATAGGTCGGTTAGCAAAAACTAATTAAAGATAGGCGAATATACTTTTGTTAAAGAAAGCTAACCAAGATATACAGACCCGAAGGAGCAGACATGTTATTAATAATATCACTTATAATCGTAGCTTTATTTATATATTTTCTCAAGGATTCACTTAAGAAATATGCCAATATATTTTATATAGGTGTGGCAGTAATCTCTATTGCAGTATTCCTGCTTGAGTTTCTGTCAATGCCTTTGTTTGTAAAGAACAATATATTAGGAATATTTGCAAAAGGCTCTCTTGGAACGGCAATGTTTGTTGTGGTAATGTACACTGGCGCATTACCTAAGGGCAACAAGCTGATTGCACCGCTTATGAAGATAAGAGGTGAATTGTCAATTACAGCGGCAATACTTGTCCTGTGTCATAATTTCACATATGGAATGACATATTTCAGAATGTTATTTACTAAGACAAGCCTGTTATCAGCCACACAGCTTGCAGCTGCGGTAATAAGTCTTGTGCTTATAGCTATAATGCTTGTGCTTACAGTTACATCTTTTCCATCTGTAAGAAAGAAGATGCAGGCTAAGAAGTGGAAGCAGTTACAGCGCACAGCATATGTGTTTTATGGTCTTATGTATGTTCACATTATGCTCATTAACATACCTTATGCGAGACTTGGACTTGGCATGTATATTGCAAATGTAGTTATCTACAGCATAGTTTTCCTAGGCTATGCAGCTATGAGAATAGCAAAGGCTGTATCAGTAAAGGCAGCAAGAGCTGGAAAGGCATACGGTAAGAAACCAGAGACGGTTCTGTATGGACTGGCATTGGTTATATGTGCAGTGATGACGGTGTCGTGCTTTGCAGGAAGACAGACAGTGTCGGCATCGGAAGACAATGAGGAATGGAACGATTTCTTTAACGAAGAGACAGTTGCAGCAATGGTCAAAGAGATTGAGAGCAGTACGGCTAAGACAGATGCCGAAGGAACAACACAAGAGAGTCTGGAAGAATCAGTTTCATCAGATGGACAGTCAGACTCACAGGCTGGTGGTGTAGGAAATGAAGTGTCGGGAAATAGCAATAATTCCGGTTCGGATAATGTTTCTGGTAATTCATCAGGTAATAGTTCTGACAGTGGTAATCAGTCAGCCAAGCCGGATAATGGTTCTGACAATAGTGGAGAGCTGAGCGGCGGTTCAGGCAGTGATACACCGGTTAATACAAAATTTAAAGCAGATGGAACTTATACAGGTTCCGCTGTGTGTGAGACTTATAACTACAATGTAACGGTTACAATAGTCATATCGGGAGATACGATTACATCGGTTACTGCTGAATCAGAAGCGGGTGCGCAGGATGTGCAGTATTTTAATATGGCAAATGCAAAGGTTCCTGCACAGCTTCTTGCAAATCAGAGTACATCAGGCGTTGACAGTGTTTCTGGGGCTACTAAATCGAGCAATGCCATAAAGAAGGCATTTTACTATGCTTATAAATCGGCTAAGAAGTAGAGCAGATTTGTAATAGAAAAAATTATAAGGAGGCAAAATTCCTCTCCTCACCAATGGGTTCGGATTTTGCTTCGCAAAACAAGGAGGATTTATGAGGAAGAACATTTTTACTAAGATTGCTGCTGTTGCAGCCGCTACTGTTCTTGCAGTTACAGCACTTCCAGCTCTTGTGTCTGATACACATGCAGCAGATGATGAGTATTCATATGTATATGCTGGACTTACATGGCAGGAATACTGGGCTAACGAGGGCGTATATAACGCAGGAGATGTAACAACATCTAATGAGAAGGATACACATGGTGAGTACGATAAAGGCGGTTTTGATACAGTAACAAGAGCTACAACCAATCATGGTCTTCACAGAGGAAGCTACCAGTGCATGGCAACAATTGATACAGAAGATGGTAAGAAGTATGAGCTTGCCGGCTGGAGCAGTGATGGAAAGCAGATGATACTTACAGATGGTACACAGCTTTCATACAACAGAGGCACAATTACTAATGCAGATGGTTCAACATCTAAAGTTTCTTCTTATGATGTAACTGGTATTAAGTATGTTCCGGTTAAGGTTAAGACATCTGATCTTGCTGATTTTGAGCAGCATTACAGAGTTGTCAAGAATGGCGAGAAGTTATACGGTGGATTCGGCGAGAACAAGCTTAGCTCATATGAGTATACAGCAGCAGTTAATGCAGATACTAACGGAATTAAGACAGCAGTTAAGAATGCAGATGGAACATATTCATTCTCTGCAAGACAGACTGGAAGTGGAAAGTCATTTGCAGAGCAGGATATAAGTGTGGCTGCTAACATTACATCTACAGTAAAAGATGCTACAGGTTCATACGGTGAATTCTTAAGAGTTGATATTAATGGTGATGGTTATGGCGCATTAGGTGCTATGATGCAGGCTGTTAAGTGGACATATTATGGAAATGATGCAACAAGAACAAATGCTGTTGCTACATATGGTACTAAATTCGCAGCAGATAACTGGATGCACAAAGTAATGGGAATCCAGCTTGGACTTACAGATTCAGCACGCTGCCAGTTACCAGCAGGATATGATGGAACAGGTTACTGGTCACTTACTGTATATGCATTAGGATATACTGATACTACAATTGATTTTGAAGCAACAGATGCTAATATCGTTAAGGTTAAAGCACCTGTAAGTGATACATCAAAGCTTTCAGCAGCTATTGCAGCAGCAGATGCACTTAACGAAGCTGATTACACAGCCGAGTCTTGGGCAGCTATGAAGCTTGAGTATGAGGAAGCAGTCGATGCACTTGCAGTTGCAGAATATCAGGCAGATGTTGATGAGGCAACAGAGCATCTTACAGCAGCAATCAATGCATTAGTAAAGGTTGATGCAGGTACAGGTTCAGAAAGAACAGATGATACAAATGGTGCTGGTACATCAGACTCAGGTTTAGCAGATACATCTGTATCAGATGTTAAGACTGGCGATGCAGACAACATGGCAGTATATTCATTAGCTGCATTACTTGCCCTGGCAGCAGGTGCAGCAGTTGTATCAAGACGCAGAATTAAAGACATCAGATAACTGATATGCTTACAATCATAATAAAACTATAAACAAGCCAGAGAACCGGGTCGGAGAGAATCCTTTGTGGGATTTTCTTGCGGCCCGGTTCTTTGTTAATTGTGAGTGAATTAATTTCTATACTTATCAAGTGAGCATTTTGTTGCATTAATAATATCTCGAAGAATATAAAAATCCTGTGTCGAGCAGGAATCCAAAACATTTAGTATTTCTGCTTTGGTAGATAGATTAATACTTGGTGTGTCATAAAGCAGCTCATCAGTCTGTACAGATAAAGCCTCCGCAATATCAACAAATACCGGTAAGCTGAGCTTAGTGTTTCCTGTTTCGATATGGCTCAAATGTGTTGTAGAGATTCCTACTTTTTCAGCCAGTTGTTCCTGTGATAATCCACATCCTTTTCTGAATTTTCTGATTTTTTGCCCAATCATATAATAATCCATAATACACCTGCCTATAGAATATAATTATACTTGAATTGTATGGTCGGAAATGGTAATATTACATAAACTGTATGGGCTATTTTGTGCTTATATAGTTAAAATATTCTGGCGCGAGGTGGAAACATATGAAAAAGAAGTTAAAACAAATAATATGCACTCAGATGTTGCTGGTTATGTCTATACTCAGTATAGGTTGTAAAAATAATCCAACTGTAGAAACGGGAGAAACAGTAAGTAATAGGGAGACAATTTCTACAGAAATAAAAAATACTAATGTGAGTACAGAAAATAACACTGTAAGTATAGGTGAAGTAAAATCCGTTAGATACAGTGGATATAAGGATTATTATTATACTAGCGTTGATGGAAAGGCATATTTATTTGATACAACAGGAAAAATAATAAAAACTTATGCATATGGGGAAGTGTGCCCTACTGAATTTTTTGATGGAATTGCCATAAAAAAAATGGTAGATACAGCTCATAATAATGGATATTATGTTATTACAGATTATGATGGAAATGTAATAACATCTAAATATGTTTCATCAGCAGACCGTTTTTTTAAGATATATAATTTAAATGATGAGCCATTAATAGCTGCATTTGTTTTTAACGATACAGCCACGACAAGTGAAGGACAAGTTGTGTTTAAAACAAAAGATGGAAAAGATAAATATGTATTTAGTACAGAAGATGATAATATGAAGTCTAATGGAATTGATGTATCATATTTAAAAAATACAGATACAAGTTTAAGCTATATGGGCGATGGAATGGTATATTTGCATAATTGGTATAAAAATAGTTATTTTCTAAATCTTGAAACTAAAGAAATTTTTAAAGACACATTTAATGCACATGGAGATTATATTAATGGATATCTTTCTTTTAATGGAAATGGCGGTTGTGGAATTGTAGATACACATGGTAACAATATTATGAAAAGCGATATGCCTAGATTACAGTGTATATATAGTCAAGGATTATACTATAATTGTACGGATAATAAATTCTATAATATAGAAGGAGAATGTGTAATAGACTTATCTCAATATGATGTTAAAAATCCATATAAGTGGAGTGGAACAAATGATGATAGAATAAAGAGATATGTTTTTGATGAAAATGGAATATGTAGTATAACAGTTAATAATCCATCAGGTAAAGAATATAATGGTTTAATAAATACTAAAGGTGAATGGTTGATAGAATTACAGACAGATTCGATTAGTTATTTTACATCTATAGGAAATAATCGTTTAATTCTTAATACAAAAACAGGATATATGGCATATGATATTACGACTAAAGAGTATATTGGTAAATCAATAGATATTATTACAAACGATATGTTATATGGTTATCATGATGGAACTGTTGTATATGTAACGAATGGGGAAATCTATTCATATAATTTTAAAACAGAAAAAGAAGATAAGATAATATTACATAAATAAATATTACGGTAAAAAAGATGTTGTGGTTGAACTACAACATCTTTTTTTATTATAATATGTGCATATAGTTAAAAATAACTTGAATTACAAAGTCTAAAATGTTAAAATTTCATTAACTTGATAGGCAAACAGTGTTTATACAGTTAATAAAATGCAAAGGAGAATAACTGATGAAAAAGAAAATTGTTTTAGTGTTGGCTTTAATGATGCTGGCAGGTCTTGTTGCTTGTGGAGGAAAATCTGGGACACAACAGAATGTAAAACAGCAGAATGCGTTAGTAGGAAGATGGGAGCTTGTAGATGTACAAACTGAGTATAATAGATCAGCTTATTATATTGGTGAAAAATTTGAACTTTTCAGTGATGGGACAGGTATAAGCAGTGCAGGATATGAGAAGAAATGGATAGCTGAAAATGGAAGATTAAAGATGGGGGATGATGTATGTAGTTATAAAATAAGCGGAAATAAATTAATATTGACTGATGATGATGGTACTATTGAAACCTATCAGAGAGTACAGCAGTAAATTAATGCACGGGGAGAATTGCTTATGAAAAAGAAAATTGTTTTTGTGTTATCTATAATTATGATATTAGGACTTGCCGGGTGTGGTAAAAATCAGACAAACATAAAGGAAGCTGACACATCTGATAATAATGAACAAATGGTACAAAACATATATAAAAATAAGAGAACAGAAGTAAAGCAAAAAATATCAGAAATAAAAGAAAGAATGCCGGAAACTTCTGCGGAAGATAAAGGAACTTGTGGTGGTAAGGCAAAATGGTATTACAAAGATAATACATTAATTATTTATGGTGAAGGTGTAGTAACAGAAGATACATGGCATAAAGCAAATACTATTATAAAAACAGTTGTTATTGATTCTGGAATTACAAAATTAGAAGAAGATATATTTACGGGGTTAGGGTCTGAACTAGGGAAAAATATAGAAAATGTTTATATTGCTGATGATCTGGAAGAAATAGGAATGAGTACTTTCGGAAATTGTGATAGTTTAAGTGAAATCGTGCTGCCTCCCAGCCTATATTCCATAGGTGCATACGCATTTGCCAACTGTGATTCTTTAAAAAATGTTTATATAACAGATGGATTGGAAGAAATAGGAGATAGTGCATTTTCTGGTTGTAAATCACTGGAAAGTATCTATATACCTAGAACGGTAATGACAATTGGAAAAGGTGAATTTTCAAGATGTAATAATTTATCTGATATTGAGATTTCAAAGGATAATAGTATATTCAGTGTAAAGAATGATTGCATTATTAACAATAATACAAAAACATTGATTTATGCTATGAATAAAGCTTTGTCTATTCCAGATGATGTTAAATGTATTGCTGAGGATGCATTTTATGGGTGTGAAATTGATAGTTTAGTTGTACCAGAAGGAGTTAAAGAAATAGAAGAAGGAGCGTTCAACTATAGTAAATTTGTCGAAATTAAATTACCAGACAGCTTAAAGATAATAGGAAATTATGCTTTTGAAAATTGTAGTAAATTAAAAAGTATTTATATACCTAAGAGTGTAAACTATATCGGAAACAATATTTTTCATGGATGTAAAGCCCTAGAAAATATCGAAGTTGATAAAGATAATACGGTTTATGATAGTAGAAATTCATGTAATGCAATAATTGAAACTGCTAGAGATAAAATGATTGCGGCAAGTTCAAATACGATAATTATGGATAATGTATCGGATATAGCGAATGGCATATTTGCCGGATTTAGCATTTTAACGGATACATATAATAAGGCGAAGCAGATTAATCCAAATAGTTTTGGAAATTAGTTAAATTACACGAGGAGATTAATTATGGAAGAGAAAAAATTTTGTCAATATTGCGGTACACCTATTGATGGTGAATCTAGATTCTGCACCAAATGTGGAAAGAGTATTAATGGAGAACAGAATGTAACTAGTCAGAGAAAAGTTTATCAGCAGACTAATTTTGTGATGGATATGTTAAGAAATTTTGGTAATCCAAATTCAGTAATAAGAATTACCAGCATAGTTAGTGCAATATTTCTGGCAATTGTGCAGTTTTTTGGTATGGGATATGTAATACAAGCAGATGGTTGGTTCATAAGTAAAACAGAAAAAATTAGTGCAATTAAGTTCCTTTATAAAATAGTATTTAAATCGGGAGATATGTCAGATTATGGCATTAAACTAAACTTTTTAATTATTATATGTGCCTTGGCTTTTTTTATAGGTTATATAGTGCTTTTAATTGTTGATATACTGTTGATTAAATATATAATTTCAGATTACCATATTGATACAATAGTAGATGTTGACAAAGGAATGTCGATATGTGGAATGGTAATGTTTGGCGTTACAATAATAATTGGAATGTATATAAGAAGCAAACTTGAAGAATATGGGATTGATAGTATGTTTAGCATAAATGCTATGTGTTACATTGGGTTTGTGTATGCTCTAGTACTGCAGATATTCTCAAGACTGATAATTAAGTCACAGTTAGAAGATGAGTAATGAATAAACAAAGACTATAAATGCAGTTATCATGAAGTGTTAGCTGCATTTTTTAATGTAGGTAATATGAGCTGGGATAAAGTCCATATAATGGTGTAAATTACAAATTTATATAAAAAAGAGCCGAGAG